>Ga0116231_10005123_pt1 | contig 25990 bp, 18 predicted proteins | sample S1TSphgellanicum_2_FD_89695 | JGI IMG/M metagenome (GOLD analysis project Ga0116231, IMG submission 89695) | Host-associated microbial communities from peat moss isolated from Minnesota, USA - S1T2_Fd - Sphagnum magellanicum MG | ecosystem: Host-associated > Plants > Peat moss > Unclassified... | reverse complement strand
GACCTCAGTCCCGTCTCCGGCCTGTTGAGCGCCGGACAATCCCCCGAAGCGGTTCACGCCGCCGCAGCATTGGCCGCCATGGAAAACGACTTCGCCTTGACAGGGCTGGCTGCGGCGGCGGCGCTCCTGGGATCGGGCGTCTTGGCCTTCGCGCTGCGCCGGGGCGCGGCGGACGCGGACACGGTGTTTGAGGCGTCGCGAGTGGAGGAAGCCTTCCAGGAGACGGTTTGGGGCGTAGACGCAGAGGCTGCTGCGCGCGCCAGGATGCTTCGCCTTGAGGCGCAGCGCCTCGAGGCATGGTTCAGAGCCCTCTAAGGCGTCCGCAAAGACCCACTTACAAAAACTCTTTCGTCAGGCCACCGTATACAAACGCTTAAGGAATTGCCGACGAAGGCGATTTTTTACGCTCATGCGGACAGCCCGACCGGCGAAGGCAATCATGCGTCTCATCGACCTAAGCATGGAAGATCGTCCCTTCTTACCCACGTCGCGTCAAGCGGCGCGACTCACCCTTTGCACCTCTTTTGTACCGGCCCCGAATAACGCCGAGATGACAGTTTCCGTTCCGCGCCTCAACCTCGCGCCCTTGCCGCCTGCGCACAGGTCCAATACCAAACGCGGACGTAGGCTTAGACCGAGCGCGGGGGCTGATGATGCAGGACATTCTTAAGGAACTTGCGCGGCGCCGCAGCCAGGCGCGTCTCGGAGGCGGCGAAAAGCGTATCGCCAGCCAGCACCAGAAGGGCAAGCTTACGGCGCGCGAGCGTCTGGCTCTGCTTTTGGATGAGGACTCGTTCGAAGAGTTCGACATGTTTGTTGAGCACCGCAGCTCCGATTTCGGCATGGGCGACCAGCGCATTCCCGGCGACGGCGTGGTCACAGGCTGGGGCGCCATCAACGGTCGCGTCGTCTATGTGTTTTCTAAGGACTTCACCGTCTTCGGCGGATCCCTCTCCGGGGCGCACGCGCAAAAGATCATCAAGGTGCAGACCCAGGCCCTCAAGGTGGGCGCGCCCATTATCGGCCTCTACGATGCGGGCGGAGCGCGGATCCAGGAGGGGGTGGAAAGCCTTGCAGGCTACGCCGACATCTTCTTGCAGAACACCCTGGCTTCAGGCGTCATTCCGCAGATCAGCGTCATAATGGGCCCGTGCGCTGGGGGCGACGTTTATTCGCCCGCCATCACAGACTTCATCTTCATGGTGAAGGACACGAGCTACATGTACGTCACAGGTCCGGACGTGGTGCGTACGGTCACTAACGAGACCGTCAGCCACGACGATCTTGGCGGATGGCGCGTGCATGCTGCACGCTCTGGGGTAGCTGATGGAGCCTTTGAGAACGACATCGAGGCCATGACCCAGATCAGGCGTCTGGTGGACTTCCTACCCGCCTCCAATCGCGCTCCCGCCCCCACGCGGCCCACCTTCGACGCCCTCGACCGGGTTGAACACTCCCTCGACACCCTGGTGCCGCGCAATCCCAACAAGCCCTACGACATGAAGGAGTTGATCCTGAAGGTCGTTGATGAGGCTGATTTCTTTGAAATCTCCCCGGATTATGCGCGAAACATCATCACAGGTTTCGGGCGTCTGGACGGGGAGACCGTCGGCATCGTGGCCAACCAGCCTCAGGTTCTCGCCGGGGTGCTCGACATTGATTCTAGCCGTAAGGCTGCGCGTTTCGTGCGCTTTTGCGATGCGTTCGGCATTCCCCTCGTGACCTTCGTGGACGTGCCCGGGTTCATGCCGGGCACAAAACAGGAATACGGCGGCCTGATCCGCCACGGCGCGAAACTGCTGTTCGCCTTCGCCGAAGCCACCGTGCCGAAGATCACCCTCATCGTGCGCAAGGCCTACGGCGGCGCCTATGACGTTATGAGCTCAAAGCACCTTCGCGGCGACTTCAATTACGCCTGGCCTACGGCGGAGATCGCCGTCATGGGCGCCAAGGGGGCGGTGGAGATCATTTTCCGCGCCGAAGCTAAGGACCCTGAAGCCCTCGCCGCCCGGGAGGCGGAATACAAGGCTCGGTTCGCCAATCCCTTCGTCGCCGCCTCGCGGGGCTACATCGACGATGTGATCATGCCGAGCGCCACCCGACCGCGGATCATTCGCGCCCTGAAGAGCCTGAAGGGCAAGGTCCTTGAGAACCCCTGGAAGAAGCACGACAACATCCCCCTCTAGCGCCGCCCGCCCGACCCGAAGGGTTCCGGGTCCGCCTCGTGTTCATCGAAGCCGAAGTGCTGAAAACCGGCCCGCATCTCAGGACTAAGGGGCGCCTCTAGGATGAGGGCGCCGGCGGACGGATGGGGAATGACCAAGCGGCGCGCGTGGAGTTGCAGCTTCAGAGCGCCGGAAAGGACCTGGGATGCGTCATCGGCGTATTTAGGATCGCCCAGGATCGGGTGCCCGATGGCCAGCATGTGGACGCGGAGCTGGTGGGTTCGTCCGGTGAGGGGCCTGAGGGCGAGCCACGTCGCCCTGTGCGCCGCCCGGGCGAGGGTGACGTACTCGGTGTCTGCAGGATCGGCGGCCGGGTTTTTGGGGTCGGCGGGAACCACAAGCTCGCGATCGCCGACGCCGGTTTTCATGAGGGGGATTTGTATCAAACCCTCAGACGGCTTCGGCGAACCTGAGACGATAGCCCAATAGGTCTTCTTAGCCCGACGCTTGGCGAACGCGCCGGCGAGGCGCGCCGCCGCCCCGGGCGTTTTGCCGAGGAGCAGGACCCCGGAGGTATCCCGGTCCAGCCTGTGCACCAGCCTTGGCCGGGACATCCCCTCCCCCCAAGCGGATAGGAGCCTGTCGATGTGGCGTAGGGTCTTAGTGCCGCCCTGCACGGCGAGACCTGAGGGTTTATTGAGCGCAAGAACCTCCTCGTCTTCGTAAAGCACGAGCGAGCGGGCGAATGCGGCGTCCCGGCTGGAGAGGCCTTCGGCGGGACGACCGTCCGGCGGCGCGTCCGGAAGGGGCGGGACGCGAATCTCCGCGCCGGCCGGCAGGCGGGTCTCGGGCTTGGCGCGGGCGCCGTTGACGCGGACCTGGCCTGAACGGGTCAATTTCTGGATCTGAATATGGTTGAGGTGGGGCCAACGCCGGCGGAACCACCGGTCGAGCCGGACCCCATCCTCGCCCTCCGCCACGGTCAGGATCTTGACCTCTCTCACGCGCCCAACCTCCGCTCCGCCATGGCCCCCGCCCTGCGAAACTGAACGCTCACGAGCGCCGCGCCGCCGCTCTTGCCTTGCGCCTGCGCCTCCGCGGAGAAGGAGGCGACGCCGGTGTAGCCGCAGGGGCCGTTGTTGAGACCGGTCGCGATGGAGGGACGCGGTCCGCCCAACCCGCGGACCACCCTCTCGCCGAAGGGACGCCGGCGCCCCGCGCCAAGACCGCCGGCGCGCAAAATCAGAACGACGTTCATAGGCTCCAATCCTTCATCCCGGCGCTCCGCGCCAAGAGGGTGAAGTCCTCCGGCGTCGGCGCCTCAAGGCGGCGGCGACCGCCGGAGGGGTGGGGAAACTCCAGGACAGCGGCGTGAAGCATAAGCCGTGGAACCGGCACGCCGCCAACGGCGAGGGCGCCGCCGTATCGGGGATCGCCGAGGATGGGGCGGCCCAGATGGGCGAGGTGGACCCTCAGCTGGTGCATGCGTCCGCTCTCGGGCCGCAGCTCCACAAGCGCTGCGCCTTTGCCGCGTAGGAGGGTGCGATACCGCGTTAGGGCGCTCTCGGCGTCCGGATGATCGGGCTCGCATACCCGCATGCTGGATTGGCGTCCCTGCTCTTCTCGGCGCAGGGGCGCTTCGACCACCCCTTCGACGGGGTCTGGCGGCGCGTGCACGAGGGCGAGGTAGGTCTTCTTGATGCGCCGCCCCATCATGGCCTTGCCCAGGAACCCGGCTGCGGGCTTGGTCTTAGCGGCGAGGATCACCCCAGACGTATCCCGGTCGAGGCGGTGAATGAGGTCCGGGCGCTTTCCATTGGAGCGGGCGAAGGCCAGGAGCAGGCGATCCAGGGTCAGGCCCGCCCCTCGGCCGCCCTGGCTCGAAAGGCCCGGGGGCTTGTTGAAGGCCATGATCGCCTCGTCCTCAAAGAAAACGAGGCCCCGGGCGAAGGCCGCTTCGTCGGGCGTCAAACCGATGGTCGCTCCAGGAGAGGTCATGCGCCTGCCTACTGATAATCGCGCGCAAGGACCAGAGAGGCGTTCAGCGGCAATCCCCTCGTCTGCGCGGTCGCCAGGGCGGCGCTGCACGGTGGTACGGAGGAGCGCCTCTTTAGGAACGCTGCTGACGGGAGCCTGCTGCGCGGGCTTCAGACCCAGCGCGCAGACCGGGTCGCAGAGGTCCGGGGTTTCAGTTTGAGGATCGCGGTCGAGCTTCACCCTGACGCCGGCGGCGCGCGCGCGATGGGCGAGCGCCCTAGGGCGCAGGGCCTCCTTTGCAAGCAAACCCACAGCCACGTGATCCGTCTCGCGCCGCCCCGCGTCATCACGCCCCGCGAAGCGGACTGGATCGTCCACCCGGTCCATACCGCCGTGTGCGCCTCATCTTCCGTCTCACCCAGCGCGGCGGCTGGACAAGACTTTATATTAAGGGCTCTCACCGTCTGGGGCCGGTTGCGGTCCGGCGCCCCGCCCGCTATGGCGCAGCCCCTTGGCCTAAACGCTTGCACCGCGGCCGCCTCGCGGGCCCGGTTCAAAAAATGGTCCGTTAGCCGTCCTTGCGCAGGGGGCCAATCCATTGGGGATCGACATAACTGGCGGGGGCGCGGTGAAGGCGGCGATTGAATACGCGCCCGCCAAGCGTCGCGCCAAGGCGACGGGGGACGCCGCTTTACGACGACCCCCAAGATCCAGAACAACTTCACGGAGAGCTATTGAAAACCAACTGCATAACGATAGCGACTTGCGCGCATTTGCGACAAATTTAGGCGACGGCGAGGCCGAATTGCCAATTTTGTGACAACGCAGTCATCATTGCGTGATGGTGGAGCGTCCTTAACTTGCCCCCCCGGCGGCGCCCGAGAATGGTCAAGCGGGATCAATCCTATCGCTTCACTTAGGGGAAAGCCTGGAACCGAAGAATTCCAGGCAACAGCACGTCGAAGCCGCAACCGATGGTAGTAGAAAGCCCGCCCGACTTTCGCCTCGTAAGCGGACGCCTGTGACTTAGTGAAGTGATATCTGCCACCGGGGATATCATGAAAAAACTTTTACTTGGCGTTAGCTCAATCGCCCTGTCTTGCGCAGCCGGCCATGCCATGGCGCAGGCGGCCGATCCATCCACCACCGAGATCATCGTCACAGGAACGCGGACAACCGGCGTCAAGGCGGCGGACAGCGCCGCGCCCATCGAGGTTGTGGGCAACGACGCGTTGAAGCGCACGGGATCTCCAGATCTTACCGAGGCCCTAGCGGCGAGCGTCCCGTCCCTGAACGTGCAGCAGAACGGCGGCGACGCCGCCGCGCTGACGGTCCAGTTCGCCCTGCGGGGCCTGAACCCCAACGACACGCTGGTTCTTGTCGACGGCAAGCGCCGGCATACCACTGCGGATCTCGCCGTTGATGGGGGCAGTCCCTACTCCGGCGCCGCGGCGGTGGACTTGAGCTTCATTCCCGTCGGCGCCATCGACCACGTGGAAGTGCTCACGGATGGCGCGGCCGCGCAGTACGGATCGGACGCCATCGCCGGCGTCGTGAACATCATCCTCAAAAAGAACAGCAGCGGCGGATCGGTGAGCGCCACGGCCGGCCAGTATTTCGAAGGCGACGGCAACACCGGTCAGTGGTCCATCAACCGTGGCTTCGGCCTCGGAGACAAGGGATTCTTCAACGTCACCCTTGAAGAGCAATATCACGGGTTTTCTGAACAAGGCGTGGGCGACCGGCGCTTCACCACGTCGAGCGGGCAGCTACTTCAGGGCCTCAGCTCACCGCTCAGCAACGTTGTCAACGCCGATCAGTATCCCAACGTCAACCAGCTCAACGGCGACCCTGAATTTAACCTCTACAAGGTGTTTTTTAACGCCGGCTACGACCTGGGTGCCGGCATTCAAGCCTACGCCTTCGGAAGCTATGGCGAGCGGTCAGCCTCCCACTATGAGAACTACCGGTCCCCAGCGAAGGTGTCTGGGGTGATTGAGGGAACCGACACCACCTACTACCCCCTGGCCAACGGCTTTGATCCTCGTGAAAAGTTCCACGAAACCGACTACTCGTTCACGGGCGGCCTGAAAGGCAATCTCAGCGGTTGGAATTGGGACGTATCCAGCACCTACGGCGAAGACAACGACCAAGTTTACACGATCAATTCAGCCAACGCCGCGCTCTTCTCGCTCCTTCAGGCGAATTCGACCTCCCCGGTCGTACCGCAGAGAAACTTCTACGACGGCGCCTTCATCGACACCGAGTGGACCAATACTCTGGATATCGATCGCGGCTTTGAGGTCGGCCTCGCCTCGCCCCTCAACGTGGCCGTCGGCGTCGAAGACCGGCACGACACCTATGAAGTCGTCAACGGGGAGTTCGGCTCCTACTATAGCGGCGGCGTCCAGTCGTTCTCGGGCTATACGCCCCAGGACGAAGGGACCCATTCGCGCACGAACTACTCCGCCTACGTCGACTTGGCGGCGGACATCATCAAGGGCCTCCACGCCGACCTCGCCGGCCGCTATGAGCACTACAGCGACTTTGGCGACACAGAGGTCGGCAAGTTCACCGCGCGTTACGACTTCAACCCGCAGATCGCCATCCGCGGCACCATCTCCAGCGGCTTTAGAGCGCCGACCCTGGCGGAGGAATACTATTCAGGGACCAACGTTTCGCCCAATAGCGCGGACGTTCAGTTGCCACCCAACTCGTCCGCCGCCCAGCTGGCTGGTTTCGACAAGCTGAAGCCCGAGCAATCGAACAATTACAGCATCGGTTTTGTGGCGCACCCGATCCCGAGATTGCAAATCACAGGCGATCTCTACCAGATCAACATTCACGACCGCATCCTTGTTTCGGGTTTCCTGTTCGGCGAAGAAGAGGGCTTTGGAACCAACGGCGTGGTGTCGCAGGGCGTGCTGAACGCCATTGCGGCCCGCGGCGTGAGCTTAGACACAGGCCTGAGCTATGTGGGCATCTCTGTGTTCGCCAACGCGGCGAACACGCGGACCCAGGGCGGAGAAATCACGGCGACCTACACCTCGGACTTTGAGCAATACGGTCACGTGGATTGGTCAGCGGGCCTGAACTTCAACGACACGACGGTGACGAAGTTGCTTCCCCTGCCCGCGGCGGTCACCAATGTCTCCTTCGGTCAGACCGCCTTCCTCGACGCCTCCGCCCTCAGCGCCCTCACCCACGGGACGCCGAAGGAGAAGTTTGTGCTTCAGGCCTTCTGGACCCTGGGCAAGTGGAGCGCAAACCTGAGAAGCACGATTTATGGTCCCACATCCGAGCTTGTCAGCTTTGACGGGAGCGGCACCGGCGACGGGGCCTATGATGAGAAGATCGGCTTCACGCCCATCTTCGACCTCGACATAGGCTACAAGATCACGAGCAGCCTGAAACTTGATGTGGGCGCCAACAATATCTTCGACACCTTCCCGCCCAAGACCCCCTCGGTCGCGAGCGGGAGCGCGTCAAACCCGCTGCGGGCTACCGACGGCGGCTATGTTTACAGCGTACCCTATACCTTCGCCCCCTGGGGCAACAACGGCGGTTACTACTACGGCCGTCTGACCTACACGTTCTAAGTCATGTGACGGGGGCGCTACGGCGCCCCCGTTGCAATCGCGGCCTTGCGCGCGAAGCGCGATGCCCTAGTTTCGAAAAGATAAGATCAGGACGAGGCCTTCGGCGCTGATGGCTGCCTCATCCGAACGCCATATCGCGTCAGCTCTCGACACGGCGGCGCGTCTATTGGACGCCAACCCGCGCGAGGCGGAGCGACTTGCCCGCCAAGCCTGGTCCGGCGGCGTCATGGACCCGCGCGTCGCCCTGATCCTCGGCTCTGCACGGCGCCGCCTTGGCGATTACGCCGGAGCCCGCGCCCTACTGGAGCCCCTTGCGGCCGCTTTTCCCAGGGCTGTGAATACGCAGTTCGAGCTCGGAGCGACGTTTACCGGCCTTGGCGACCTTCAGCGGGCCAAGGCGGCGTTTCGAACAGTCCTTGGCCTCAAACCAGACCACACCGAGGCCTGGAGAAAGCTTGGCAGGATACTCTTCCAGGAGGGAGACGCCGCCGGCGCCGACCGGGCCTTTGCGGAGGCTGAACGCGCCAGCGTCACGGACCCGCGGCTGCGGAGCGCCGTGGAAGCCCTGTCCAGAGGGGATTTTGCGTCCGCTGAGACGCGGCTGAGATCGGCGCTAAAGGAAGGACCTGACAACGCCGCCGCTCTTCGCCTACTCGGCGAGACCTATTTGCGGTCCGGCGCGCCCGCGGACGCCGAAGTCTTGCTGGCCAGGGCGGTGGAGCTTGACGCGACCCTTGAGGGGGCTCGCTTCTCCCTGGCGACCGCGCTTTTCCATCAACAAAAGGGTCTGGCCGCTGCGCAGATCATGGAAGATCTCGTGGCGCGCGACCCGGAGGAACCGGCCTATCGCAATCTTCTGGCCGCCAGTCTTTCCCTTGTTGGCGACTTTCAACGCGTCCTGACGCTTTACGAGGGCCTCCTTCAGGACTACGCGCGCCAGCCTCGACTTTGGCTCAACTACGGCCACGCCCTGCGCACCGTCGGCCGCCTTGAGGAGGCGGTGAGAGCCTACAGACGGAGCATCGGCCTGGCGCCCACCCTGGGCGACGCCTATTGGAGCTTGGCGAACCTGAAGGTGGTCAAGCTCACCGACAGTGAAATCGAGGCGATGCTCGGCGCGGCCGCTGATCCGTCGCTGCCGGAGGAAGACCTCATCCACACTGAATATGCCCTTGGCAAAGCCTATGAAGATGAAGGTGAATTTCAAACCGCCTTCATCCATTACGCCCGCGGCGCACAGCGCAGGAAGGCCCAACTGGCGTACGATCCTTCCGAAACCGAAGCTCATGCGTCGCGCACCAAAGCCGTCTTCACCAGAGCCTACTTTGCTGAACGCAAGGACGCAGGCGCCGCCTCGACGTCGCCAATCTTCATCGTCGGCCTTCCGCGAGCGGGATCCACTCTCGTTGAGCAAATCCTCGCCAGCCACAGCGAGGTGGAGGGAACCATGGAGCTTCCGGACATCGGCCTGATCGCGCGGGACCTTCACCCAACCCCTAAAGGGTCCGCCCTCCCCTACCCTGATAGCGTGGCCGCGTTAACGCCTGAGCAGCTCCGCGCCCTGGGCGAAGCTTATCTCAGCCAAACAGCGGTGCACCGACAGCTCGGGCGCAAACGGTTCATCGATAAGATGCCGAATAATTTTTTGCACATGGGCCTGATCCTGAGCATCCTTCCGGGATCGTCCGTCATAGACGTACGCAGGCACCCCATGGCGTCATGTTTCGCTGCATTCAAACAACACTTTGCACAGGGCCAAGCGTTCTCTTATGACCTAAATGACCTCGGGCGCTACTATCGGTCCTATATTGAAATCATGAGACATTTTGATGAGGTATTTCCTGGTCGCATCATAAGAATTATCTACGAAGACCTTATTTCTGACACCGACCGATCGATTCAAGATTTGCTTGCAAAATGCAATCTTCATTTTGAGCCACAATGTCTAGAATTCTGGAAGACCGAACGCGCCGTCCGAACCGTTAGCTCTGAGCAGGTTCGCATGCCGATTTTCCGCGATGGCCTGGATCGCTGGCGTCAGTTCGAACCTTGGCTCTCCCCCTTGAAGGCGGCGCTCGGACCGGCCCTGGATCGCTGGAGGGATTAAGCCGCAGACGCGTCGGGCGTGGGAAAGGTCTTGCCCATGCGCACGATCGCCAAGCTCGCGCCGTCTGGCAAGGGGGCCAGCGTGCGCTCGATCTCTTCGTAGCCGTGGCGGGCGTATAGGGGCATGCCCGTCAAGGTCGCGCCTAGCTCAGTTCTGGAAAACCCCGCCTTGAGCGCGGCTTGTTCACAGGCGTTGAGTACTAAAGACCCCAGCCCGCGACGAGCGAACTCCGGGTCCACAAAGAAGGCCCTGATTCGGGCAGGCTCGAAGGTGGGGTTGAGGACCGCGTCATCCCTCACATCGGCGGCGTCGGCGCCATACAAAGTGCGCCGGAAACTCCATCCTCCTCCTGCGACCAGACGACCTTCAAAATCAACGACGAAATAAGTCCTGTCCGCGATGAGCTGACGATCGACCCCGAACACCCGGCCAAGGGCGGCCTCGATTTGACGCGGCGTGTAATCGTTGGCCTGCAGGCCCCGCACCGACGCGTCGATCAGGGCCGTCAAGGCGTCCACATCAGCATCGACCGCGACGCGCAAGCTAAAGCGCTCCATAGGGTCCCTTTCTTCCGGCTCTTCCCACACCTCAGGATCCGCCCGGCTTTTGAGCTTGTCCACAACGGACCATGACCCGCAGCTTGCACCCTGCCTCGGCCCAGGGCAGCGTGGCCATATGCGCTTAGTTCTTTTTTTGGTGCTCGCCCTCATCATGTCCTCACCCGCAAACGCCGCGTCTCTCCCCATAGAGCGGGTCTTTGCGGCTCCCGAGCTCAACGGACCCGCGCCTCACGGCCTGCAACTCTCGCCCGACGGCCGATCCATCACCTTCCTCAAACCTGAGGAGACGGATCAGACGACCTTCGACCTCTGGATCAAGCCGGTCTCTGGCGGCCCTGCGCGGCGGCTCGTGCAAGGGTCGGCCGTCGAGCCCAAGGGCACCCATCTCAGCGAGGCGGAGAAAAGCACCCGAGAGCGACAGCGCATAGGCCGCGACCACGGCGTGGTCTCCTACCGGTGGGATGAAGGCGGCAGAACCATTCTGATCCCCGCCGCGGGACGCCTTTACCTGGCGGACCCGTCAACCGGGTCGCTCAAGCAAGTGGATGCGGGTCAGGGGCCAGTGCTGGACGCGCGGCTTTCGCCGAAGGGCGGGTACATCACCTTCATCCGCGACGGCAACATCCATGCCTACGATCTCCTGCGTGGGGAGGAGTGGGCCCTCACCACGCAAGGCGGCGGAACCATAACCTTCGGCGCCGCCGAGTTTGTCGCTCAAGAGGAGATGGGCCGGTTCACCGGCGCCTGGGCGTCCCCGGACGATCGGCTCCTCGCCTTCACACGCGTGGACGAAAGCCCCGTCGACGTGGTGCCCCGGTTCGACATCGGCGCGGAGGGCGTCACGGTTGTGCAGCAGCGCTACCCTCGGGCCGGACGTCCAAACGCCCGGGTGGACCTCTATATCTCGCCCCTGGCGGGCGGTCCGCCCGTGAAGGTGGACCTCGGCTCGGAGACGGATGTCTATCTCGCCCGGGTGAACTGGTCGCATTCGGGATCGACGCTCTACGTGCAGCGTGAAAACCGGGGGCAGACCAAACTCGAGCTTCTGGCCGTGGACCCGCAAACCGGCGCCGCGAAGGTCATTCTGACGGAGACCCAAAACCCGTGGATCACCCTGAACGACGACTTCACCCCCCTGAAGTCCGGGGACTTCCTGTGGGGCTCCTCGCGATCAGGCCACCATCACCTCTACCTTTATGCGGCCGATGGGACGCTGATCCGGCCGGTCACCCAGGGCGAGGGCGAACTCGCCGACGCCGGCGGCGCCGGCCTTCATCCCTCCGCCGTCGCGGGGGTCGACGAGGATCGGGGCCTTGTTTACATCGTCGGCGCCTTTGATGCGCCCCTTGAGCGGCACCTCTACGTTACAAGCTATAAGACGACGCAACCTCCGCAACGGATCACCTCGGGCGACGGCTGGTGGGGCGTTGAGCTGGCCAGGGACGCCAAGACCTTCATCGGGGTCTATTCGGACCCGAACACGCCCGCGCAGACCGCCCTCTATGACGCGCAGGGGCGCCGGCTTTTCTGGATCGAGGAGAACCGCCTCGGACCAGGTCATCCCTATTATCCTTACCTCGACCACCGCAGCACGCCAGAGTACGGCGTCTTGACGGCGGAGGATGGTCAAAAGCTCTACTATAGCCTGCAAAAGCCCTATGGTTTCGATCCCTCAAAGCGGTATCCCGCCGTGATCTCCGTCTACGGCGGCCCGGGTGTTTTGCCGACCGTGCGAAAAACCTGGGGCGCGGCGACGGATCAGCTCCTGACCCAGGCCGGCTACGTCGTCTTCCGACTGGACAACCGGGGCACGTCCAACCGCGGCGTCGCCTTTGAAGCGCCGATACACAAGGCCCTGGGCGGACCTGAGGTGAAGGATCAGATCGTGGGTCGAAACTTCCTGGCCGCCCTCCCCTACGTCGATCCAGCCCGGATCGGGGTCATGGGATGGTCCTACGGCGGGTTCATGACCCTTCGGCTCCTCACCGAGCCAGGCTCTGGGTTCGCCGCCGGCGCAGCCGGCGGCCCGCCGTCGGATTGGCGCCTCTACGACACCCATTACACGGAGCGCTACATGGGCGACCCGAGGACGGACGCGGCGGCCTATGACGCCTCGGCGGTCCTCCCGCGGCTTGAGCGGCTAGCGGCCCCGGGCGCGCCGCGCCTGCTTTTGGTACACGGCATGGCTGACGATAACGTGGTGTTTGAAAACTCCACGCGGATCATGGCGACCCTCCAAGGGCAATCCACGCCCTTTGACTTGATGCTCTACCCAGGGGAGCGCCACGGGGTCTCGGAGCCCGCCAAGGAGATCCAGCTCTGGCGAACCTATCTTGCCTTTTTCCATCGCACCCTGGGCGGATCGCCGCCCTGACGCGCTCCCAGCGTCGTTCCTTCGCAAGCCAGGGCTAGCCGCCCTTAGAGGGCGCAATATCGAACGCCACGGTCAGACGTCGGTCCTCTCCTGTGAACGGTACGGTTCCGTGCCACATGTAGGACGGAAACAAGACCAGCATGCCCGGCTCGGGCCTTACGAACTTCTGAGGCCCGAGGGCGGGTGTGGTGGGCGTCCCCGGTTCGCCGAATTTGATCCACCCCTCCACGCCCTCCGCGTCCACCGCCGCGGGCAGGGCGATGTAACAGGCCGAGGACAGCCACCCCTCGGGGTGAATATGGTCCACGTGGCGCCCGCCTCCCGCCCCGAGGCGTACGGACCAGATCCCCTGGATGGCGTAGCCGCCGACGTTGCGCCGCCGCAAGGGGTCTTTGCCTTGGCCGATCTCCTGCATGTACCGGCGAACGGCGCCGTCTACGGCGCGAGGAAAGGCCTTCACCGCAGGATCTTCAAGGCTGGTGAGACGGGGGATCTGGCTACCGTGGCGTAGGGACTGGTCGAAGGGGTGGGTCTTCATGAGATGCGCCGCATTCAATCCGGCGGAGAGGTCGTCAAGATAGCCCTCAAGGCTGGACCAGCCCGGCGGCGGAGCAATGAGATAGGGCCTCACGAAGGCGTCGAAATCGTAGAGCTCAGCGTAGCGGGCGTCGTCCAGGAGCCGCCAGGCCACAGCAAGGTAGGCATAGGCCGCTTGAGAGGCGGGATCGATCCGCGCCATGGCCTGGGCCGTCTCCGCGACCTGATCCGGAAGCCCGACGGCGAGGAGCGCCTCGCAAAGGGCGCCAAGGGCGCCGAGATCGCGGCTTTCGGTCGCCCTGCAGGCCGCCTCGGCGAACCCAAGGCCCCGCTCGGCCTCCCCGATCTGCACCGCCGCCCGACTGGCCGCCGCGAGCACAACGGGATCATTCGGCGCCCTGGCGGCCGCTTGGTAGAGGACGCGCGCGGCGCCCTGCGCGTCGCCCGCGTTGGTCATGACCTTGGCCATGAGAATTTGCAGACCCATGGCGTCCGGCGCCTGAGCCGTCGCCGCCCTCAAGGTCTGAACGGCGAGGCCCACATCTCCGGTCCGCATCCAGATCAGCTGAGCCAGGTCCCGGTGGGCGTCGAGATAGAGCGGTCTTTGGCCAAGGGCGGCGAGGAAAGCCGCCTCGGCTTCCTCAAGGCGGCCGAGCCCCAACAGAGCCCGGGCGTGGACCAGGCGGGTCTCCGGCGCCTGCAGACCCGCGGCCATCGCCTCCCGCGCCCGCGCCTCCGCCTCCCCATGCCGGCCAAGGTCGCCGAGGAGCCCTGCTAAATTGTGCAGGGCCACGGCGCCGCCTCCGGGGGCTTCCGCGGCGCCACGATAAACCGCAAGCGCCTCCTCGAACCGCCCGGCGCCTTTGAGGGCGCCGCCATAGGCGTGGGCGAGGCCAGGGTCGCCAAGCCCGCCAGCCGCAACGAGGGGCGCGGCGACTTGCAAAGCTTCCATCGCCCGGCCGTTCCCAGTGAGCAGGAGCGTCAGCTGTCGCACGGCGGGCGCGAACCGCCGGTTGAGGGCGAGCGCCGCGCGATAGCTTTTTTCTGCGTCCGCCTGGCGACCTAGGCCCTCGAGGGCTTCGCCCAAGAGCGTGTGCAACGCCGGCTCGCGCTTATCCAGGCTGACCGCCTGGCGCAGGGCGGTCTCCGCCGCCGTGGGGTCTCCCAGACGCAGCAGGCACGCCGCCAGAAGCTGCAAGGGCTCAACCGCCCTCGGCGCGGCGCGAAGGACCGGTTCGAGGAGCGCTCGGGCCTCAAGGGGGCGCCCGGCCGAAAGGCGCTCGGCTGCAGCCCGCATTTGCGCCTGCGCCTGGATAGGAACCGGTTCGCGCGCCATGGTCGTCCTAGCCCTTGGCGGCGAGGCGCCGCCTGCCCGCCCTTAACAGCTGCGGCGCGCGCTTCCAATCCGCCTTGAGACCTGAGCCCGGCGCCGCGCCCAAGGTTAGATTCCAGGCCGCCCCGCCCCAAGCGCCCCGGCGCCTCACCCCTCGGCCATCCCGTCGCCAAAAGCGGCGCCGCGGCGCCCAACTGGCGAAGGCTTATGCAAAAGCGGTCCGGCCTCAGGCGATTTTGCCCAACACCTTGCTCGTTAGCGCCTTCGGCGCATTAATCTGCCTTTCGCTGCGCTTCGCCGGCCCTGCGGGCGCTGCTCTCTCTAACTGCGAGCGCACGACAATGGATCAAGACGACACCCCCCTCGCGTCTCAAGCCCGCCGCGCCTTCCTGCGCGGCGCCGCCCTTATGGCCGCCGCGCCGATCCTCACCGAAGCGCACCTCGCCCTCGCCGCAGAGACCGACAAGCCGCCGAGCGGAATGGCTTTGCATGGGCAGGGCCGCCAGGCGCCGCCGCCCGGCGCGGTCCTGATCAACGCCAACGAAAATCCCCTTGGCCCCTGTCAAGCCGCGTGCGAGGCCATCACCAAGATGGGTCCCCTCGGCGGACGCTACGATCTGCTCGGCGAGACCATGGCCCTCACCAAGACCTTCGCTCAGCAACACGGCCTCAAAGAGAATTACGTGATGGTGTACGCCGGCTCCTCTGAGCCTCTGCACTACACCGTCCTGGCCTTCACCGGACCTGGACGCGGCTTCGTCTCCGCGGACCCCTCATATGAAGCCGGTTATGTGGCCGCGGCGGTTTCAGGCGCCAAGGTCACCAAGGTCCCGCTCACGGCTGACTACGCCCACGACATCAAGGCCATGGTCGCCGCAGACCCGACGGCCGGCGTGATTTATGTGTGTAACCCAAACAATCCCACGGGAACCCTGACGCCAAAAAGCGAGATTGCGTGGGCGCTCGAGAATAAGCCGAAAGGCTCCATTCTTCTGGTGGACGAAGCCTATTTGCACCTCTCCGACGCCGAGGACGTCCTCGATTTCGTCGCCGCGGACAAGGACCTCGTCGTCTTGCGGACCTTCTCCAAGATCTACGGCATGGCGGGCATCCGCTGCGGGTTCGCCCTCGGACGCCCAGACCTCTTAGCCAAGCTGCGCCCCTACGGAATGAACGCCATGCCCATCACCGGATCGGCGGCGGCGCGGGTGTCCCTCCTGGACGCGGAGCTCGTTCCCACGCGTAAGAAGATCATCGGCGACACGCGGCGAGAAACCATCGCGTGGCTCAAAGCCAATGATTACAAGGTGATCGGCGACAGTCAGACCAACTGCTTCATGATCGACACTGGGCGGGACGGCCGCGGGGTGATCGCTGCAATGCGCGCCCAGAATGTCTATATCGGTCGCACCTGGCCCATCTGGCCGAAAGCGGTTCGGGTCTCCGTCGGCACGCCCGAAGAGATGGCGCAGTTCCGCACGGCCTTCAAAAAGGTCATGGACGCTCCGGCGGCCACGGCAAGCCTTGGGCTAGAGGCGCCCGCGGCGTTCCCGCACTTCTCCTGAGGGCGGGCCCATCTTTTTAGGGAATGACGAGGCCAAGACGGTCTCGTCAAAAACGACCATTGTGATGACGGCCCAAGCAGTCCACTAAAGCCGCTGCCCAGGTGCGGATGCGTTCCGCCAAGTCAGTGGATTGCTTGTGCCGCCGATCCTTTCAGTCAAAGGCATCTCAAAGACTTACGCCGGCGGCTTGCGGGCGCTGAAATCCGTCGACCTTGAGATCGGGACGGGCGAAATCTTCGCCCTCCTCGGCCCCAATGGCGCGGGCAAGACAACGCTCATCAGCATTATTTGCGGTCTGGTGAACCCCTCGTCAGGCACGGTGCTGGCGGATGGGCATGACATCCGCACCGACTACCGGCGCGCGCGCACCAAAATCGGTCTGGTTCCACAGGAGCTGCACACCGACGCGTTCGAAACGGTCTCAGCCACGGTGAACTTCAGTCGCGGTCTGTTTGGGAAGCCGACGGACCGGGCGCTGGTCGATCAGGTTCTCAAGGACCTGTCCCTCTACGATAAGCGCGACGCACGCATCATGACCCTCTCAGGCGGCATGAAGCGGCGGGTGATGATCGCCAAAGCCCTGGCGCATGAGCCAAGGATCCTGTTCCTCGACGAGCCCACGGCCGGGGTAGACGTCGATCTGCGCCGCGACATGTGGGCCCTCGTCAGGCGCCTGCGGGATGATGGCGTGACCATCATCCTGACGACCCACTACATCGAGGAGGCGGAGGATCTGGCCGACCGCATCGGGGTCATCAACCACGGCGAACTGATCTTGGTTGAAGACAAGACCCGGCTGATGAAACAGCTCGGGAAGAAGCAGCTCACCCTTCAGCTTCAGGCGCCGCTCTTGGACGTGCCTGAGGCCTTGAGCAGTTTTGGTCTTGAGCTGTCGCCCGCAGGCGACGAGCTGACCTACACCTTCGACATACGCAAAGGCGACACCGGCATAGGAGCCCTCATGCGAGGCCTAGCAGCCGCGGGCGTCGATTTCAAAGACCTGCAGACAGAGCAAAGCTCCCTGGAGGATATCTTCGTCAGCCTGGTGAGGCCGCGTTCATGAACCTCAACGCTATCCGCGCCATCTATATTTTCGAGCTGTCGCGGTGGTTTCGCACCCTTTCGCAAAGCATCCTTGCGCCCGTCATCTCCACATCCCTCTACTTTGTGGTCTTCGGATCGGCCATCGGGTCTCGCATGGCGCCCGTGGGCGGCGTCGCCTACGCGGCCTTCATCGTTCCGGGGCTGATGATGCTGTCCGTACTCACTGAAAGCCTCTCCAACGCCTCCTTCGGCATCTACATGCCCAAGTGGGCCGGGACCATCTACGAGCTTCTGTCCGCTCCGGTGTCCTGGCTTGAGGCGGTTGCGGGCTATGTGGGCGCCGCCGCCACCAAATCAGTGCTTCTGGGCGCCATTATCCTGATTACGGCGCGGCTGTTCGTGCCCTTCTCCATCGCCCATCCGTTCTGGATGGCGACCTTCTTGGTCCTCACCTCCGTGACGTTCAGCCTGTTCGGCTTTATTATAGGCGTGTGGGCGGACGGCTTCGAAAAGCTGCAAATCGTCCCCATGCTCATCATAACGCCGCTGACTTTTCTTGGCGGCAGTTTCTACTCCATCAGCATGCTGCCGCCGCTGTGGCGGCGCATCACCTTGTTCAACCCGGTGGTTTATCTCGTCAGCGGATTCCGGTGGAGCTTCTATGGGACCTCGGACGTCTCCGTAGGCGTCAGCCTCGCCACAACGGCGGGCTTTATGACCGTTTGTCTCCTTGTCATCTGGCGCATGTTCAAGACCGGCTACCGCCTTAGGTCCTGATCCGGGCGTCAAGCGTCCACGCTGCGCGTCGCCGTTCCAGCGAACAGAGCGTCCAGCGCGCGGGTCCAGGCCCGCGCCCCTCGAACCGGAGACGGTCCGGCGAGACCGGCGAGGATCGCCGGCGGATCGCGTTCCTCCGGCGTGACGAACAGGCGCGCCTCCTCAGCGTCCGCGCCCAGCCGAGGGTCGGAGGTGAAAACCGCGATGGGGATGGCGAAGATCAGGCCCGCGATGACCGGGGCGGTCCAGAGGGCCGCGCCGGGGGCGGCGGCGAAGGCGACGGCGGCGAACACAAAGCCGAACACCGTCTGGGGCCAATGGCGCCGAGCCGCCTCGCGCCAGCTCAAGGATCCGTCCGCGCGCTGCTGGACAGGCCAGCCGGAATCTCGCCCCAGCATGATGTCGAACAGGGCCTTGGTTTGGGCCGTCATTAGGATAGGCGCGATGAGGGCGGACAAGGCGGCCTCGGCGAACACGCTGACCACAAGGGCCCAGGGAGAGCCCCAGGCGCGGCGCTCTTGCGGTTGCAGGAGGGCCCTCAAGAGGGCCAGGAGCCGCGGCATGAAAAGGCTCAGGAGGCTGATGGCGAGGAGCCACTTCACGAGATCCACGGTATAATCGTCGAAGGCGGCGGCCCGGAAATAGGTCGCTTCGGCAGACCGGGCCGCTCCGACGAGGAGGAAGAGGAGCCAAAGGGGCGGCATTAGGTAGGTGAGAACCCCTTGCGCCAGGTGCACGCGGCTCATCCAGTGCAGCCCTCGCGCGGCGATAAGGGGAAGATGTTGCAGATTGCCCTGGCACCACCGACGCTCCCGAACGATGAGGTCGGGCAAGGTAGGCGGGCACTCTTCGAACGATCCGCCGAGTTCGGGCGCCAGCCGAATCTCCCAGCCCGCACGCCGCAGGAGGGCCGCCTCAACAAAATCGTGACTGAGGATGTCCCCGCTCCAGGGGCGCGGCCCGTGCAGCCGCGGAAGGCCGGCGTGGGCCGCGAAGGCGGCGACCCGGATGATGGCGTTGTGCCCCCAATAATTGCCGGCGGCGCCGCAGGTGTGAGCCAGACCATCGCTGAGCATGGGCCCGTAAAGTCGGCTGGCGAACTGCTGGACGCGCCCAAACAGGCTTCGGCGGTTCACCAGGCGCGGAACGGTCTGGATCAGCCCGGTCTTGGGCTGGCGATCCATCATTCCCGCCAGCGCGATCAGGCTGGTCCCATCCATGACGCTGTCGGCGTCCAACACCACCATGTAGTCATAAGCGCCCCCGAAACGGCGAACCCATTCGGCGATATTGCCGGCCTTGCGCCCGGAATTCTCCGCCCGCAGACGATAGAAAAGCCGGCCGTCTGCGCGAATAAGCGCCCGGAGCCGCAGGAAGGCGGCGTGTTCGTCCCTGCGGATATCCGGGTCGCGGGTATCGCTTAGAACGAAGAAATGAAATTGGGAGGACGCGCCGAGGCTGCGCAAAGACTCTTCCATATTGCGAAGCCGTGCGAACACCCCGTCCGGATCCTCATTGTGGACCGGCATGAGCACGGCGGTGCGTCCCAGGGGCCGCGAGACGGGGATCGGCCCGGCCGGCTGGCGCGGATCCTCGCCGAGGCTCACGCCAAAGCCGACGAGGGCGCTCGCCAAGGCATAGGCGATCCAGGCGAAGAGAACCTGGAAGATCACAAGGTTGCAGACTTCAAACGGATCGAGCCCCCCCGGCTGCAGGGTCTTGAAGGCGGCTGTTCCGCCGAGCACCGACAGGAGGGCCGTCAGCAGGAAAAGCCCGATCTGCCAGCACTCCGCCTCACTCAAAGGCCTTGGCGCGGCGAAGGCCTGGGCGCGCCAGAAGGTCTGCGCCGGCATGGACATGGGCGCTTCCGGAGGCAAATACTCCGCGCTAACGCCACACAGAGCCGCCGGCGCCGTAAGCTCTTGATCAGTGAGGGGCGCTGTCAGGGTCATGGTTAATTTCCGCCGAGGATCTCTTAAATATCCCTGGTGAAGGCTCTTTTATGGCCCACACGACTGTAAAGACGCGCGGAGCGCCTTGAGAGCCTTCACCGTCCGCAAAAAGACCCAATTTAGCCGGATCGCGGCCGCTATGCGCGCCCTTGAGGCGCCGGTCGCTGCATGGTCAGGCTGTTTGCGGCATCGGATGCTTGAGCTCTGAGGAAAACTCGTCATCGCTGATGACGTTCCGGCTGATGAGAAGGCTGCAGTCGATCTGGTCTGAAAGATAGGCCCCGCTCGGTCCAGACCACCACCGCTCAAGCAGGCTTTTCCTTCTGTGCCCGACGACAACCAGATCCGCACGCACCTCGCGGGCGAACTCGCGGATCTCCGTCGCCGGGTCCCCGCTGACGAGGCGGGCGGTCGGATGGAACCCTAAGCGCTTGAGCCGGTCGACGCCCTCGTCAAACACCAGTTTCAGCTGTCGGTTCTGCTCTTCGACCACGCCCACATAGGCGCCCTCCGCCATCATCACCCCCGCCCCGCCGAGGGCGACGCACAAGAGGAACACCTCCGCGCCGCAGCGCTTGGCCAGGAGCGCGCCTTCGCGCAGCGCCGTGCGCCCTTCAACGGTGCCGTCGTAGGCCAGAAGGATACGCTGATACATGTCCGCCGCTCCTGCGCCTTGGTTTCCCCTTGTGCATTGAAGGGAAAATCCTGCGCCGGTCAAACCTACAGCCGCCCCTTCTCCCCTTCCCGGGAGCGCTGGCGTCGTCCTGGGCGTTCCCCGACCGCCATCGCCGGCGCAAGCCCCAGCGCCCGCGCGGCCCCCGGCGCAAAATGAACGGCGCATTGAGACTGGCGCGCAGCGGCCGGCGCGACAGTCCGCTCTTGCGCGCGCCCGCACCGGGCGCCTACCCTGACTGGAGTTGCAAGCAAGGACACCGCCCATGTGCGACGACGAAATCCATCAAGGCCAGCCGGCGAAGAGCGTCCTGTCGCGCAGAACCTTCGCCGCCGCGGCCGCCGGTCTCTCCACAGCGGCTCTGTCCGCGCGCGGCGAGGCGCAAACCCGCGTCGTCGAGCAGGACGTGGAGGTGAAGACCCTCGACGGCGTCGCAGACGCCGTCCTCTTCCATCCCGCTGAAGGCCGGTGGCCGGCCGTCCTCATCTGGACGGACATTTTGGGCCTCAGGCCCGTTTTTCGCGATATGGGTCGTCGTCTCGCGGCCCAGGGCTACACCGTCCTGGTTCCCAACCCCTTCTACCGCAGTCGGCGCGCTCCGGTCGTGGACGCCGCCTTTGATTTCAACAAACCTGAGGACCGGGCCAAGGTGTTCGCCCTCGCCTCCCTCCTGACGCCGGAAACGGCGCGCCGTGACGCGGCGGCGTTCACCGGGTTCCTGGATGAGCAGCCGCAGACCAATCTCGGCGCGCGCTCCGGCGTGCAGGGCTATTGCATGGGGGGGCCCCTGGCGTTTCGGACGGGCGCCGCGGCTCCAGGGCGCATCGGCGCCGTCGCAACGTTTCACGGCGGGAGCCTCGTCACAAAGGCGCTGGACAGCCCGCACCTTTTGATACCCCTCATGAACGCGCGGGTCTATTGCGCGGTCGCGGCCAACGACGACGCCCGCGAACCTGACGCCAAGGACATCCTCAAGACCGCGTTCGCTGCGGCTGGAGTGCCGGCGCGGGTGGAGGTTTACGCCGGCGCCAACCACGGGTGGTGCGTCAAGGGCGGGGCGGCGTACAACGAAGCCGCCGCCGAGCGGGCGTGGAGCGAGCTCTTAGCGCTCTATAAATCGGCTCTGGTCTGAGAGGACCCAGGCCGAGGTCGAACCAAGGCTTGATGCAGGGCTCGGCCAGGCCTCCGTCACCGGTCCGCCAGCCAGTTGCCGTGGAAGCCGAAGGGCACGCGGACCGGCAGGGAGATGACGGCCACGGGCTCGTCGGCGAAACCCCTGGCGTCGAGGATCACCACGTCCGAAGCATCGCGTCCAGCGTCGTAAACGTAGGAGACGACCCATCCGTCGTCCTCCGCCATGGCGCCCGCTCTGGCGATGAACACGGGCTCAAGGGTCTGGCGTCCCGGACCGAAGTCATGAACCTCGGTCCTGCCGCTCTTCAGATCGTGCTTGTAGGCGGGCCCGAAGCGCAGGCCGTCGGAGGCGCTAGCCGTGTAGCCGTACCGATAGTCGCGGCCGGCGAACGCGTCATTAAACCTCGGGAACTCGCATCCGCGATCGTCGAAAATGCTCTCCGACATGACGCCCGTCTTGAGATTAAAGGTCCAACGCGCCAGGACCGGGTCGCTTTCGTTAGGGCCGCGCATCTCCTGATCGAAGACCCGGGCATGGCGCACGACGTCCGCCACCACAAGGTCGCCGTCGTCGTAGGCGTTCATGACATGGAATACAAAACACGACGGGGCCTCAAACCACTTCAGGCCGGACAGTGCGCCGTCCAGGGGCAGAAGACCCACCCGCGGGGTCAGCGTGTCGTCCCAAGCGAAGGGGAACCCCGTGGCGAGACCTTTGAGGTTGAACGTCACGGGCATGTCGAGAACGATGAGTTTGGTCGCTGTGAAGGCGACATCATGGATCATCGGGAAGTGGGGCGCGGGGATATGCGCCACCGCGCGCGCGCGTCCGTCCGCCTCGACCACAAGATAGGAAAGATCAGGAACGCCGGGCTGGTAGGCCAGGACGTGCATGAGATTTCGTGCCGGATCGGCCTTGGGATGGGCGGAAAACCCCCGCTGGAGGGTGCCGTTCAAATTGGATCGGGCGATGGTCTCCAGATCGTTGGTCAGCTCGACGGGAAGGCCGCCGGCCTCGACGATGGCGTAGGTCTTGTCACCCAGGGCCACGATGTTGGTGTTGGCCGTGTTGTCCCCAAAGCCGTTTCGCGGCCCTGGGACGGGCTGACGCCCGAGTTGGGCCGCCACCCCGTCGGAAACCACATAGCGGTTGCGGTACCACTCGGCTTTCCCGTCCCTGAGACGCACCCCGTGGGCCATTCCAGTCCCAGTGAACCAGTGATAGGCGGCCGGATCCACGGCTCCCACAGGATTGGGACCGATACGCACGAGCCGGCCGTTCAGCTCCTCGGGGATGCGGCCGCGGACCGGCAGATCATAGGCTGTGGTCTCCACCTGAACCGGCGCGAAATTGCCTTGCAGATAGGGGTTCGTCGCGGTCGTCGCCTCTGAAGTCCGCTCAAGGGTTGTAGACATGGCGCCGTCTCCTGCCGTATGTGATATCAGATCACATCACGGCCCTTCGACGCCGTCAAGGAAAAGTAATAGACAATTACATGACGCGCTCCGCCACCGCCTCGCCTCGCGCCAAAGCGGCCTCAGCCTACCACCATGGCGACCTGCGAGCAGCTCTGGTTTCGGCGGCGAGGCGCGCTCTTGAGACCACGCCGCCGGAGGCGATCACGCTGAAGTCCCTGGCTCTTAGTCTCGGCGTCTCCCAGCCGGCGCCTTACCGGCACTTCAACAGTCGCGAGGCTCTTATGGCTGCGGTGGCGGCGGACGGCTTTGTGCGGTTTGGCGAGGCTATCGCCGCCGCGGCCGCGGCGGCGGCGCCGACGGAGGCCTTCGAGCAGGCCTGCTTGGCCTATATCGGTTTTGGTCAAAGCAACCTTGGCGTCTACCGCCTCATGTTCGCCTCAAACCTCCTCAGGACCTTCGAGGGGGACGAGGTCCTGCATAACGCCTCCGCCGCCGCCTTCGCCTTCCTCCTCGAGGGGGTCTCCACCATGGTGGCGGCGGAGGAGGCGGTGACGACGGCCGTATCGGTCTGGGCGACGCTCCACGGCGTTGTCATGTTGAACGCCGAAGGCTTGCTTTCGGGGCCCGTCAAGGCGGCCATGACGCCCGAACCTATCGTCCACGCCCTCGTCTCGCGCCTGCGCGCCTCCGGCAGGGGGCGGCGCGCAGCATCCTAGGCTCTCGCTGGGGCGGGTAGGCTCAGGGCTGGCGCAGAGGCGCCCTCGTGGTATGGCGGGCGCTTCGTGTTGACTGATCGAGTGCGTCTTGATGCTAAACCGCCGCGACCTCATCGCCGTCCTTCTCGCCGCGGGTGCGGGCCCAGCCTTAGGCGCTCCAGAGGCTAATCCCTCGGCCGCGTCGCCAGAGCTCGCCGCTCTCCTGGACGGGTTTTTCGACGCTGGGCTAAGGGAGCGTCCGGAAAGCGCGACCCAGCTTGGCCTCGACAAAGGCGCTAACGCCGACCTCAAGACGCGGTTGACCGACGAAAGCCTCGCCGGCCGCGCGAGGCGACGCGCCATCACCCTGGACCAGATCAAGGCCCTGAAGGCGGTGGATCCAGCCAAGCTCTCGCCGGCGGACCGGATCACCTACGAGACCGTCCTCTACACCCGCGAGAGCGCGGCCGCAGTTCAAAGCTTCGACTTCGGCGGCGCCTCCTACGGCCCCTCGCCTTATGTCATCAGCCAGCTGACGGGCGCTTACCAGGCGACGCCTGAGTTCCTCGACACCAAGCACGCCATCAACGCCGACGTCGACGCGGAGGCTTACCTCTCCCGCCTGGAGGCCTTCGCCGGACAGCTTGAGGCCAATACCGAACAGCTGCGGAGCGATGCGGCCGGCGGCGTCACGCCTCCGGATTTTATCCTAGACCTGACCCTCACCCAAATGGCCAAAACGCGGGCGCCGGCCAAGGACGCCCTCGTGGTCTCCTCCCTAAAGCGCCGCGCCGCCGCAAAGGGCCTGGATCCCCGCTATGGGGAGCAAGCGGCGCGGATTTACGACGCCAAGGTCCTTCCTGCCCTCGATCGACAGATCACGGCGGTGAAGGCGCTCCGCCCTCGGGCGGTCCATGATGCGGGCCTCTGGCGGCTTCCCCAGGGTCCAGAGTTCTATGAGACCGCCCTTCATGCGACCACCACCACGACCCTTAGCCCCGACGAGGTCCACAAGATCGGCCTTGATCAGGCGGCGGAGATACGCGCGCGCCTGGACGCCCTCCTTAAGGCGCAGGGTCTAACCCGGGGCAGTGTCGGAGAGCGCATGGCGGGCCTCTACAAGGACCCGAGCCAGCTTTATCCCAACACAGACGCTGGCAAGGCTGAGGCTATCGCCTATTGCAACAAGCGGCTTGACGATATCCGGCCCCGCCTGCCGCAGGTGTTTAGGCGCATTCCGAGCTATCAATTCGAAGTCAGACGCGTACCGCCGCAGACCGAAGCCGGCGCCGCCTCAGCCTTCTCCCAGGGGCCAGCGCCGGACGGGTCACGCCCAGGTCTTGTCTATTTCAATCTCCACGACAGCGCTGAGTGGCCCAAATTCTGCCTCTCCACCACGGTCTTCCATGAGGGCCTGCCAGGACATCAGTTGGAGGGAGGTCTCGCCCTCTCCAACCCGTCCCTCCCCAAGATACGCCGCACCATAGGGTTTTCAGGCTACGCCGAGGGCTGGGCGCTCTACGCCGAACAGCTCGCGGACGAACTGGGGCTCTATGCGGACGACCCCCTCGGCCGCCTTGGATATTTGAAGTTTCAGCTGTTCCGCGCGAACCGCTGCGTTGTGGACACAGGCATTCACCACCTGCGCTGGTCGCGCGAGCAGGCCATCGCCTATTTCGTTGATCAGGAGGGAGAAGCGCCCGGTTTCGCCGCCCGCGAGGTGGAGCGTTACTGCGCGACGCCGGGACAGGCGTGCAGCTACAAGCTTGGACATACGGTCTTCACCCGTCTGCGCGCCAAGGCCCGGGAGAGGTTGGGTCCGAAGTTCGAGATCAAGGATTTTCACGACGCCGTCCTCGGGTGCGGCCGCGTACCCCTGGACATTCTGCAAAGGGTCGGCGACGCCTACATTGTCCAGCGCGCCGCCGCTTGACGCCCACATCAAGGTCCTTCGACGCTTGTGTGGCAGATGTCACACCTTGGCCCTATCACCAGGGCGCGGCGTTTGCGCAGATCGAAAAGGGGCGTGCGTCCGAACCATGATTGATCGCCTTCGCCTCGCCCTCCTCGCCCTCCTCG
>Ga0116231_10005122_pt1 | contig 25990 bp, 26 predicted proteins | sample S1TSphgellanicum_2_FD_89695 | JGI IMG/M metagenome (GOLD analysis project Ga0116231, IMG submission 89695) | Host-associated microbial communities from peat moss isolated from Minnesota, USA - S1T2_Fd - Sphagnum magellanicum MG | ecosystem: Host-associated > Plants > Peat moss > Unclassified... | reverse complement strand
TAAACAAAAAAAAAAAAAAAAAAAAAAAAAAAAAAAAAAAAAAAAAAAAAAAAAAAAAAAAAAAAAAAAAAAAAAAAAAAAAAAAAAAAAAAAAAAACCCTGCTTCTAACTACCATAGGTACTCCTACCATTCACCTAGGCCATTCACCATGTTATTCTAACACAGTTAGGGAATAGAAAGTCTGCCCTGCCAATGAGGAATTGCAGCATATGCATCCAATAGGCTCAGTTTTTCTTTCTCTTTGGAAAGGGAAGGGTGTTAGATTTTTGGGTTATGTTGTTCTCAATACGTTCACATCAAGTTCTCAATTAGTTCCCAATGTGTTCCTCACGTTCTGAATGTGTTCCCCAATGTGTTCCCAACATTCACCTCACTTTGGTCCCACATTCTTTGCCCAACATTATCCTCTTGGAACCTAAAGAGCCAGAGTGGGCCTTATGGAGTGTAGCGAGGGATTCTCCAAAGTTTGAGAACTTTTTTGTGCTGGGCTAATCAAGAGGGCTCATTGCGAAAAAAAAATAAAAATTGAAGGCGGCCCCCCCTTCCCCCCGTCCGCCCAAACTAATTAATATGAACAATATTAACATAACATCTAGGCCCACGGTGTTTATTTATTTTATTGTTTATTGCGACTTATAGTTATTGGGCCCTCTATTATTTTTTTCGGAAATTAAAACCAATTTACATATTTATTTACTTAGAAGTGTGTGTGAGGACCATGGTTTTTTCTTTTTCCAAGTTTGTCAAGTAGGTGGATTGGTTATCTATCATTCGCAAGAGTAATAATGAGCCCAACTCTGGCCAAAGGTCAGCTGGGAAAGTAGAATTTTCTTTTAGGATACCACTTTATTTTGGCGAGATGTTAAGAAACTCATGGTCTAAATATGGCGACTTGTGACCCTTTTTCCCCCTCAAAATAAACTGACTTTTGCCCCCCCCCCCCAAACCCCTTTGTAAATTTTGCACCGGATTTTTATTTTTATTTATTTTTGGTCGCGGCTGTGTTGCGAAAATTAGAGAAGAAAACACACACGGGTCAGGACCCCAAAATGCCCATCAAAGGAAAAACGACCCCGCTCCCAAATTCTTTTTTAGAAAGGCCTCAAGTTTTGCACTTTGTTGGGTCCTTTCTGCCCACACAGTTGTGCACACGTCGCTTGCGACAAACAAAGATGGAGCCAGCCAGCAGCGACACAGAGAGAGAGAGAGAGGTCCAGGGAGAGAGAGAGAGAGAGAGCGCGCGCTCGTGAGCACGAGAGGACCGGCACGGGCGCGCCTGAGCAGTACTCTTTCTTTTCCTTTTTTTTGGCTGCTGCGAGTGTCTGAACGAAGGCATGTCGGAGGAGAGAAGAAGAGCCAACAATGCAGGCGACTTTCGCTGTGTAAGTAAAGGACTTGTAGAGTGGGTTTGGTGAATAGCAACGCTTTGTGTGAAAATCGTCGTCATCGAATCTCTGGTTGGAGCTTTCAACTCAGGAGCAGGAGGAAATCTCTTAGGTCGCAAGCCTTCCTTCTTCCACTGTTAGAGAAGATCCGTGGTCCATAGTTTTGGATACGGAGAACAACTCCGGCAATTCGGAAGAGAAAAAACTAGGTTGTGAGCTTTTTTTCTTCGTGCAAATGGGAAAGGCCTCCTTCCGTGGTTGTTGTTGTTGATATGTATCGAGGTTGACTCACGTCTTTGACGTGCCCGGAACGCAAAGTTATAGGAGGAGGAGGAGGAGGAGAATCAGGGCAGCTGCTGATACCGGGTTATAGGAAAAGTTCCGTGGTTCTTCCTCTCCCGCAGCTCTGCGTCTGTGCCAGTAGGGTTTTTTCCAATTGAGAAGAAAAGGACTTGAGGTGTGCAATTTTTTTTCTGTGTGGTGCCTGGACATGGGATTGACATTTGCAAGTGCTTCCACTGAACAAATAAATGCAGTTCCTTCTGTTTCAGAGGTTGACACGGCAAGTGCTGCTGCAGCAGCAGACCGGTGCTAGGCCTCTGTTGCTGCTGCTGAGGAGGAGGTCCATGAGTGCAAGCAAGTGGCTGTTGGCATTGATTTCTTCCTTGGAAGGGGGGGACTCTGATGATGACGGCGGATTGAGACTGTGGCACTGGATTGGTGGTGTAGGCAGCAAGTATGGCTGATTCTTTTTAGCTAGCGTCTGGAGTGAGTTGTTGGAGCAAAGTTTTAGTCATGGAAGAAGATGGCTGACGGAAGAAGAAGAAGAAGCATCATGGGGGAGTGAGTGAGGAGATCTTAGCGGGTCTAAATTTGTTGGATGGTCACTCGTGACTGTCAGAGAAAGGAAAACTGGATGCTTTGAATTACACAGGTAGCTTGTTCCACGTTTCTGTGCAGAATCCTAATTTTGTGGAAGCAACTAGGAGGGAGTTCTGTTACTTGTTTCTATCACAAAGTTAGGGTTTCATATTGCCCTTCCTCAAGTCTTGAAAGACTTGTCATATCTCTTAAGTGCTCAAGTAGCTGCTGCTGCTGCTATTTTCCATTACTGAAACAGAAACAGATTTTGTGTGAAAGTGACCATGGAAGCTGTAAGCCTTCCTGCTCCAGGTTTAGCTGCCCACAAGCAAGGGACAGCAAGGCGAACTTCAGGAGCTCCAGGAGACTCTTGGGACTTGTGGTCAGCTGCACAGACTGGCTCAATACATGATGTCGATGTGGCCCTACTATTGCTGAAGAAAAGCAATGGCAACATCGATGCCAGAAATGTGTTTGGATCAACAGCTCTTCATAATGCAGTTTGGCGAAATCACATTCCCATCATTCGGCGTTTGCTTGCAGCAGGAGCCAACCCAGATGTTCGGGTATTCTGTTCCGCCTGGGAAGGTGGATGGACATTCTGTTCTTGTGGGGTCTGGGAAAGTTAGGAGTGGTAGAATTACCTGTCTTTCACAGATCATGATACAAGAATATTGTTCTATGAGGAGCTTGGTCTTCTGCAGCAGCTGTGATAGACTTTGTATATTTTTGTGTATAATACAGTATGGACTACTAAAAGGGTTTCTGGGTGTGGTTCTCACAGGATGGTGAATCTGGATGGAGCAGTCTTCACAGGGCACTTCATTTTGGACATTTAGCGGTGGCAGCTGTGCTTGTTGAAGCTGGGGCATCACTGGTTTTAGAGGATACCAAAGGCCGGACTCCAGTTGACCTTTTGTCAGGTCCTGTTCAACAAGCAGTTGCCAACCCTGAGAATGCAGGTGGGAATGGGAAATCTCTTCTGAGCATTCAGAGGTCATCATTCTTATTGAGGTCATGTAGTACCCAGAGCCTGGTTTCACCCATGTGTGCACCTGTCTTTTGCACCTGTCAATGATATGCTCGCTGGTTCCTGGCACAAACACTTGTCTTCCTGAAATTGAGATAACACTTGCAGGTGCCATGGAGGTGTACAGCTGGGGCAATGGGGCAAACTACCAGTTAGGCACAGGGACAGCTGGGATCCATAGGATACCATGTCGCATTGATGCCTTGCAAAGCCTGGATGTGACTAGTGTTGCAGCTGCCAAGTTCCACAGTGCTGCAATTACTGCCAGCGGTGCAGTTTACACTTGGGGTTTTGGGCGTGGTGGTCGCCTTGGCCATCCTGATTTTGATATCCACAGGTTGATGCTCTTGTTGCCTAATTTCATGAAGCTGGGTGTCATACTTTAGTGAGATAAAATCTTTTCAAATTTGGGTCATGTCTCATCCCATCTTTACTTTGCATTGGCATTTGCAGTGGTCAAGTAGCTGTAATCACACCACGACAGGTCATCTGTGGGATTGGGTCTAAAAGAGTGAAGGTCATTGCCGTGGCCAAGCACCATACTATTGTAGCCACTGATGGTGGTGAGGTGTTCACTTGGGGTTCCAATCGAGGTTAGTTTACCTCTTCTCTCTTCACAAGTGTGGGAAAGGATGATCTGATATGCTTTTATAGAGTTATTCATTAGTGTAGCACAACAGAGACCATCCTGATTGAATTCACTGGTGAGTGGGAGGGTGTTTTAAAAGGTGGTGCCTAGATGCTTCAAGCCCTTGAGATAGACATTGCTGCACTAGAGACATGCCTAGTTTGCATTGATGATATTACTACAGCTGGTCATTAAGAGTCTATCTTCACTTCTTTTCTACTTGTTGTTTCTCTTTTTGTGCAGTTTGTGCCAATTGTTGTTCAATCAAGAAAGAATTTGTTGGTTCCAGATAAAGACTGAACTAGTGGTGGCATATAACCAGAATCATCCTCTTTGCATAATACTAGTCTTAGGAGCTTTTTATTCTCCTTGTTGGATTTCAGGCTAAAACTCACAAGTTGACAAACATTTCATTAAATTGTTTTTGCTCAGATTAGAGGATATTGACATGGTTCACATGTCTGTGAGTTATGTTGGACTACTGATATTTCAAATGGTGTTGATTTGGAGTTCACTTTATTTAGTTTTCTAGCTTCTAAACCCTTTGCAATGTCAAGTCTTTGTGGTAGCTCAATGGGGAGTTGAATCATTCTTCTTGGAGGTCTTGTAAACTGAAACAGGATATTTCTTAATCAAGAAATGTTTGTGTTTAGAGTTCCACTTTTTTAATCTCCAAAATGATTCTCCAGGGGATCTGGGTTCTAATTGCCAGATTTTCGAAGGCCTCTTTGGTCTTGAAGTCATTAGATCTTTTGGATTTTCAGTTCATTCACTTTCCTCTTCTGCTTCTTCTCCTTTCTCTTTTGTTTTTTCCAGTTTCTGTTCGTGCTCCCTGCCCTCCTTGTGTTTTTTCTTTTCAGCTTTTCATTGCCTTTTTGTTTGTGTTCAGGATCCTGGCTGGGTCTATAACTATCACTTCTGGAGTTTTGACAGAAACTCTAGTACATGGATTTATGTGTGAGATTGGCCTATAACCCAATTGGAAGTTGTGACAGTCCTATAGCACATATTGCTGTTCAAGGTGAATGAACATTCAAGTGGCAGTTGATATTGTTCATAGCTACATGTTTGTTCTATTTTGTTCTGCTATATTCTGTTCTTTCTTTCTAACATGCCTCTCCTCTTTTGTTTTTTTTTCCCCTCTGTATTTTCTCTGGCTATTCCCATCTATGGTATAGGGTGCTAGATGAGTATCATGGTTTCCTCTTCCTGTTGCGTCTGGATGTACAACAGAAACTCAGTATGCCAGATAGTGTTTACATGGCCTATACCCACTGTACGCAGCTGATGAAGTCAGTGGATAAGTTCTGATAAGAAGTTGCTACTGTTGATGGTCCCTGAACAAGTGAGATACTCCTTATCTGGTTGTTTTTCTGTTTCTTAAAGTGAAATTTTTTCACCTGATCCTGGTTTCCTTAATTGTGAATATGGAGATTTGTTGATACTATTGAGAATAATTTTGTTCTAATGTCCTCTTCCTCCTGCAGTTTCCTGTGATGGTCTCTCTTGTTTGTTCTGAAATTTCATTCACCTTTTTATCAGGTTCTCAGAATTTCTATTTCAGGTGGACTCAAATTGTAGGCCTAGAGAGTTCTCAATGCTTACAAGTATAATTTATGCACAGAATGCTGTCTAGTTTGTCTCAATTTTTTTTTTGAAATGATGATTTGACATAGAACTTATAATGAATTCAAATACTAATGTGTGCCTCACTGTCAATCTCACAGAAGTGAATGTTATGTTGAATTTTTCTTGTGAATGTACCCTCATCCAAAAATTCATGCATGTACGGTCTACTGTCCTTCAAGCTGGTGTCATATGCCATCTTTGATGTAACCACATCAATTACTTTGCAGAGGGCCGATTGGGTTACCCATCAGTGGACACACAAGCAACACCACGCCGAGTGAGTACACTTAGGGGACGTGTGGTAGCTGTGGCTGCTGCCAATAAGCATAGTGCAGTATTGACAGAAGGTGGTGAAGTATTTACATGGGGTTGCAACCGGGAAGGACAACTAGGATATGGTACATCCAATTCAGCATCCAACTATGTCCCTCATGCTATTGAGCACTTGAAGGGTAGAAATTTTGTTGCTATTGCTGCTGCAAAGTACCACACTCTGGTCCTTGGAGCAGAAGGGGAGGTATATCTATTACCCTGTCTGTCACTCACTCTTGATTTTGCCTTATAGATTACTGTTCTTTGAGAATTTTTTTAGTCACATGTCGAACCTTGACTTTTACTCTTTGTGGTTTTAGTGGGTTTCTCTGGTCTGAAATTGAGCAAACTTACGCAAGTTGCCTATCTCAGCAAACAGGTCTTTGACATTTTTCTGAGAAAAATCTTATGTTCAGGTGCTGACATGGGGTTACAAGATGGTAAATCCAAGACGTGTTGTGGTTAGTCGAAGCACAAAGAAAGCTGGCAATCAGCCTTTGAAATTTCATAAAGCAGAACGCCTGCATGTCAGTGCAATAGCAGCTGGCATGGTTCACAGCACTGCAATTACTGAGGATGGCCTCATATTCTACTGGATGTCAGGAGATCCTAATTTACATACCCATCAGGTATGCACATTGCACTCTACACTTTACTTAGTCTTGGATGGAGTGAACCTTGTAATCCCATTACTGTGCTGTGAGACAGGTGTATGTCCAAGTGACCTTGCATCCAATGTTTTTTTCTGATCTTTTCAAATGACAAAAGCACCATTGTCTTTTGTTCATGTGAAAGGGAAAGGGGGGCAAAACTGAAGTGTGTTGTGTAAGCAGCTTATTTCAATGACAGGGCATCAAGCTGTGGCAGTTGCCGCTGGCAAGTTCCGGACTGCAGTTGCCACCTCAGCAGGAAGCATATATGCATGGGATGGAGAGGGCATCAAGGGGGATTCCCCTCCAGTTCCTGTCCGTGTCCATGGGATAAAGCATGCAACCAGTGTGTCAGTTGGGGAGAGCCATTCTCTGTGTGTAGCTGCCCTGTATGTTCCTATCTACTCATCAAAAGAAGTAGTTGAACCACTTGTAAAGGCCAAGGGTCTTCTAGACGGTGAGGAGTCATTGGATGAGGATCTCGACATGGATGACAATCTTGGTTGCCCTGAACCCATGGGCATAATCACAGGACCTGCAGCTACTGAAGGAGTCCCTAGTTTAAAGGATCTGTGCCAGAAGGTGATTGCAGAAGCTGTATTGGAACCTAAGAATGCTTTACAGCTGCTTGAAGTTGCAGATGGCCTAGGTGCTGACCACCTTAGGCGGCACTGTGAGGTGAATCCCATCACTTCAATCTATGATCAAGTAGTTGATGTATGGTCAGGTGCCATGATGTGCTGTTGTTGGAGGTTTTTGATTTTGCAAGCACTGGCTGAAGTCTTATGTTTGCTAGTACTGAAGAGTAAAAGTTGTGTGGAGATTTGTCTTGCAATCTCCTTTTGTATTGCTCTAGTGCTTTACCGTAGCTATTTGTGAACAGTTACTTGAACTTGATGAAGTTAGCAGGAGTTCAAACAATCTCCAATATAGAAATATAAGGCTGATTGTGTACTGTTTATTCTGAAGTGCATTGGGGTTTTCTGGGTGGTTTGGGGTTATAATAAATAGTCTTCTAACTTGAGGAATGTTATCTAGGTATATGGTTATAGCAGATTTTCCTCTGAGACAATAGGGTGAACAATATCCTTTTAAGCATTTCTCAACTGTGCAGGATCTTGTACTGCGCAACCTGGACTACATTCTCACCATTTCACCCACAACCTTTGGTCAATTACAACCTACACTGTTAGCAGAACTGGAGAAATCCCTGGATTCACACTCCACCCAGGCATGGAGCCACCGGTTGCTTCCAACACCAAGTGCAACACTCCCAGCTGTTGTTGACAGTGAGGAGGACGAGAGTGATGCCTCTGGAACTGAACGTCGAGTACTGGTCCACATGGATAGTGGGGGATACCTGACTGGGAGGAAGAATGCAGCAAGTCAGGGATTTTTACTTCCTTTGGATGGAGGAAATGATGCAGTTGTTAAGCAGTTGAGAGCAGTGCGGAAAAAGCTGCAGCAGATTGAAGCACTTGAATTGAAGCAGAGCAGGGGACACACTCTGGATACCCAGCAATTGGCAAAGCTTCAAACCAAGTTTGACTTGGAGGAGGCTCTCTTATCGCTGGAATCAGGAATTCTACCTACATCAGTGACAAAATCTCTAAAGATGCAAAGTAGTGAACTTGAAAAATCTGGCAGCAAGGGTCATGCAAAGGATGAGGACTTGGATACTGAGGATAGCTCTAGAGTTGGTTGCCATTCAAGTAGGAGGAACAAAAGCTCAGGTGGACGGGGCAAGAGTGTTGATTCAGTAGCAGTCCCAATGGCAGTTCATCCAAGGAGTCTTGATGAGTCTGAACCTAAGGTAGCTTCTCACTTGATGTTATGGGTGTTCCCTTATGGGAGTGCATTCATGCTTTAATGACCTAGAGTGAATCTAAAAGAGAAACTCTTATATGATTCTGTGTTCTCTCTCTCTCTCTCTTCTCTCCAAAACCCTTGCTCTCATTTACCATTGCTAATGTTTCCAGAATCAGAGCTTTAATAGAAGCTGAGTCAAGTTACCTACTTGTCATTTCAGAGATTTCAGAGACTGAAATCCATTGAATGCGCTGCTATCCCTTTGTCCAAGAAATCTGCATGTTGTGTAGTTTGTATCAGCTAATTCCTCTTGGGTTATTGATTTCAGGAACCGGTCCAAGGTGAGAGCTTCTCTGATGCTACTTCTGTTATCAACCAATTGGAGTCTGTTGGTCCTGCTCTTTTTACTCCAGAAATTCTGAGTCCTCCGATGGTTGCTGTACCACCAGTATCCTCTGGTTTCAAGGAGATTGCAGGGTTTACTCCTAGCTCCTCAGATGTTTCCACCAATCCTTTATCAGCTGTATTTGGAGCAACAAAAGTATCCAAGAAAAAGACAAAGAAAGGAGGCCTCTCAATGTTCCTGAGCGGAGCACTGGAGGCACCACCAAAGCTGCTGAATCCGTCCCCACCACCTCTTGTGAAAGTTGAGGGACCAGCATGGGGAGGTGCACCAGTTCCCAAAACATCAGCATCTTTGAAGGAAATCCAGACACAGCAAACTGTTGAAGTGAGTGGCCAGAGAGGGGAACTAGCTAGTGTAGTGGAGACTAGTATTACAGCAGGAGGTAAGCCTTTTGTCATTCAGAGATCCAGTGGAGGAAGCAGATCAAAGGATGTGGTTCTTGGTGATGTGAATGGTGCAGGGAAGCCTTTCATAACTTCAAACTTCAAGGGCAAGCTAGGACCAGTACATAACAGCAAGTCTAGCATGACAGGGCCCACTGGCAAGATGACTAATTTTGGAGAAACCAGTATCCATGAATTAGGTCCTGACATAGGATGCGATGAAGGTGATGGTGGGGGCCTCCGTTTGCCTCTCAGTAGTTTTGTTCGGAGTTCAGCACCCATAGCTGTGACACCCCCAAAGGTTGCTTCAGGTTTGCATCCAGAGAACAGTCCCCCGCCCTGGGCAGGCGCCTCTCCTGGGACTTCAGCACCTTCTTTGCGAGATATTCAATTGCAACAGGCATGTCCCTTGAGATTGCAATATTTCCTAGATTAAATCAATGGTAGACAATCAAAAGTGTTGTGGTCCCTCATTTCTGATATCAGTCTTGGTTTTAGTGAATTTCCATTCTTTGTTGGGGAACATGAATTAGATTGAATGTGTTTTGGTTTGTGGATATCAACAATTGGTATCTGTCAATCTGCAGGTGAAGCACAAAGCACAGCAGCGACCAGTGAATGCTCGGGGAAGCCCGCAGCTGAGTTGCCCTGTTGGTCTAATGGCCATTTCACCTGGGGTTACTGTGCAGAACCCTGACCATGGATCTCTCTCCATTGACCTACCGAACCGCTGGTACAGACCAGAGACAGCAAGTCCATCTTCTCTTCGCTGCATCCAGATTGAAGAGGAAGCAATGAAGGAGCTGCGACGCATGTACAAAAATGTGAAAGTGGTCAGACAGGTAGACAGCCAGTGATCCACTGGCTTTTCTTTTGGAGAAACTTTTCGTTGAATTTGCAGACAGAGAGAGAGAGAGAAAGAGGTCTTTAGTTTTAAGCGGAAAATTGACTTAAGCTAAAACACTCATTTGGCTGATCTCAGTTGCAACCTCTTTTTCCACATTTGCAGTCTCTTGGAATTTTCCAATCATGCTGACCACTATGTCACTCCACAAGAAAGTGTGAGCAAAGGATAGAGAGGTGTACTATAAATGATATTGTTGCAACAGTTTTGGAATGGTGAGATAGCCATGCCATAGCCTGTTTTGTGTGCTCTCATCTCCTTGCACTGTGGCTGGAAACAGCACCCATGGATTTGGAGTTCATGTATGATGACAGCAGTGTCTCAAAGATCTGTTCTTCTGCATGTCAATCAGGGTGGCAGCATGCTTGTGTTCACTTGAAAGCAAAAATCCCATTTCTGTCTCTCTTGCCTGTTCTCTTTCCCCTTTCCCATAGTTAGATCCTTTTTCTCCCCAATTTATTTTCAAATCCATTTATGAAATCTTGCTCATGCTAGTTGTAATGGCAATGTGTGTGTGTGTGTGTGTGTGTGTGTTGGACATGAAACTGGAGCTTCTATTTTGTTGTCTTCAGCCATTTCAGGATAGAAGAAGGCCCAACAATTTGTCACTTGCTTTTGGACATGGGCTTGGTTCTGTAGACACTCATGGGAGCCCAAATAGGGGATGGGGGGTGAAGATGCTCTAAAGAAGTTTTTAAAATTTGGAAACACCTTGGTTTCCTGAAATGGTAAAAGATCATACCAATTGAGAAATAGACTTTCATTAGCAAATATTTTATAGTCCTATTTGAGATTTTCTTTTCTTTTCTGTGGTGATGGTAGACAATTCAATTCAAACATGATTTAAACCGCTAATCCTTGTTTTGAAAATTCAAGATTTCTTAGGAACCTTAACTTTTCAAGCAAAACATGCTTGTTAAGTAGGGTAACACTGGAGGCCACAAGCTCTACCAGAATTTGGCCAGCACGAGGTGGAGCCAACAGCGAGCCCGATTTTGGTAAAGCCCACAAGTGTGATCTTTCCCACTCAGACAACAAAACACGATTAATTGCAATTTGAGTTATGACGAATTATAATCTGAAATGACTCTAAAATTGTTGCAGTGAGGATCAACAAAATACCCATCCTTCATAAACCAGTTCCAATAATGCAAACTAGCTTTTCTAGGACCTGCCCAGAAATGAACAGTATATTTTGTTATTTCTTTTGCCCCTGACCGTTAAGGACTCTGGTTAACGGTAGCACTCGCAGAAACGCCGCTTGTTTCTTTTGCTTCTCGCACTTTGCCTTAGAACCAAAACGGAGACGAGTTGCACAAATTCTGGGGGATTTATTTCTGTCTTCTCTCTCGAGAATTGAAGGTGACACGCAGTTGCTCTGCCCCGAAGATAGTTCTCCTATGCCTTCTTGATCAGTCTTTTGTGATGTGGGATTTGTGCGTGGCTATGAATTTTTGTGCGGGCTGGTTTTGGCTCCTTCGGAGATGGTCCTTTCTTTCTTTGTGTACAGAAGAGTAAGGGTTTTTGTTTGTTAGGGTTTGAGTTTTGGTGGTCCAGAATCTGGTTTTGGTAACGGTGTACCTGAGTTGAAGAATCGTATGTTCTCGGCCTTCCAAGAAGGCCTTCGGTCCTCCAATTAGGGTTTGGTTCAGAGAATTGGCATTCCTCAACAACAAGAAGAATACAGCAGAGTACTTTCAGGATATTTCTTTGGTTGCAGATAATCTATTAAGATTACTGGGATTCTGATGTCTGATGCACACACATGGTTTAGGGTTATGTTCTGATTCTTCGGTTTTGCCTGCTAATAGCTTGTTTCCTGTGCAAAGAATGGGAAAAAAAAGGATCCGAATGCAAGTAGATGGTTCTTATTATTTATTATTGTCTTCCCTGCATTAGATTTTGATGATTGCAGAAAAGGAGTGCTTTTCTTTATTCTGACATGCTTGTAGATTTCAGGTTTGTACACTTGCTGTCAAAATAGGCTATTAGTGTGCCTGATATTCACTGGGATATCTGTGACATTATCTGGATATTGGAACTGAATTTGGAATGGATTTTTCACATACTTCTCAATTTTGAGGGAGCTATCTGAATTTTTCTTCATGGGTGGCATTTTTTGCATCAGGGCAATTAAGGAGCTGTACTTGTGTTGAGGAATAGTGAGACAAAGTATGTGGGCGGCATCATGCCTGGCATCGTGCTGTGCATCATGTGCATGCGCTGCATGCACAGGGGTGGTTGGTAGCATTTCACGTCGCTCTGCTCGAATTGCATACTGTGGACTCTTTGCCTTGTCTCTCATAGTCTCATGGATTTTACGTGATTTTGCTGGGCCACTTCTTGCCAAAATTCCATGTAAGTTTTTCTTGTTATGTCTTTCCTACCCTCATCTCCTTTTTGTATGTCTTTTTTCTGTTTGTGAAATCAAATTGATAGCAAGCAATGTCTCAACAAATATTATCATATTATCCTCTCCCCTTGCTTTTTCTCTTGGTCCTGCAATTGATGTTAGGGTTAGGTCCTGCAGTAGTCCTATGGCTGAAGAGACAGTCAGCATGCGTAGGCACAAGCTGTGTGTCACTCTCCTTCTTAGTTGATGGAGTAATGATTGCCAGTTACTGCTATCCGTGATGGAGGTAATGGTCTTATACTTTGTGAGTAACACTCTCAATGTTATGACTGCACTCATTCTTGTTCTGGTGTGGCCGGAATTCACACAATGTTCACCTTCAAGTTGTATTTGTGGAGTTTTCTTTACAATCTCATGGATATGTACATTCTTCTACTTATCTTCTGGATAGTCTAGGGCTTCCAGTTGCATCACACATTTGTAATTGTTGTATCAAAATGTCTAGGGTCCCTCAAAGTGCTGATACAAAAAAGGAGTGCTTCCCACTGAGATCCACACTTCCTCTGCAAATTCTTTGGAATTATCCTTTATCTGCAGTTTTCTTGCTGATGCCATAGGCTGCTGTTCTCATTTACAGTTAAATCTTGTGAGTGATGAGGGTTCTGGTTGTTGGAGATGCCAGGGATCAACACATTCACAGAGACACCTAGCATGGAATGGTTTGCAACACAAGCAGTACTGCGTGTAAGCCTTGGGAACTTTTTGTTCTTTGTGATGTTTGCTCTCATCATGATTGGTGTCAAGGATCAACGGGACTATCGTGATTCATGGCATCATGGCGGCTGGATGGCAAAGCTCATCACATGGTGCATCACCATCATCCTCATGTTCTTCATACCCAACGGGGTTGCTAATGCTTATGGTTTGAAACAAATCCATCCTGTAAACTTTATGTCTGTATTGTTCTAGACTCCCAACAGGGGTGGAAAAAGTCAAATTGCTCTTCACCATGACTGCATACAGTTTCACATGGTTTTCATATACTATGAGGGGATAGAAAAGCACTATTCAATGCAAATGTTGAACTATTGAGGTTGTGTGCAGGTGCGGTGTCAAGGTTTGGATCAGGGTTGTTTCTATTAGTGCAAGTTATCATCCTTCTTGATTTCACACACAACTGGAATGCTGCATGGGTTGCCAAAGATGAACAATTCTGGTTTGTCCTCAGACATTTTACTTATCAGCCATGTTCCAGAGGGAAGTTGAAGCCTTAGTGTGGAGTCATAGCTCATGCTGACAAGTTGCAATGAGATCTTTGGACGTTATTAGTAGTATCACTGTACACCTTACCAGTATCACATGTACAAGATATCATCTTCAACCAGGGGTACTGTGGTTAGATCATGGATAATATCTGATGATGTGCTGACTTGTGTACAAAGTTCCTTCAGGTAACCAATGAAAGTGGTGTTTTGCAGGTATATGGCACTGCTTGTGGTGTCAGTTGTGTGCTATCTTGCAAGCTTCACATTCTCAGGGCTGCTTTTCCATTGGTTTACTCCCTCAAGTGCAGATTGTCAGCTTAACACATTCTTCATCATATTTACCCTCATCATTGCAGTATCTTTTGCAGTCATCTCCCTTCATCCCCAGGTGAATAGGCATATCTTCCAAATCTGATGCTCAGTGCCTGGGTGCTTGCTACAGATGTGATGTACTTATCGTGTGCAATTTAGATCATGCCCCAGTTTGTTTATGAATTATCTTACACTGTTTAGTGGTATCCACTTGGAACCCTTCTTTGTAAAGCAATTGATTCAAACATGGTTTAGGTTTCAACTTCTGTGACAGTGCAGTTTCACATGTACATCAGTAGTTCCTTCAGGATTGTTGCAGCAGCCCTTTCAGACAACTAATGGGATGGGGAAATGTGGAACAGGTGAATGGGAGCCTTTTGCCTGCAGCAGTTATAGCACTCTACTGTACCTACTTGTGTTACAGTGCTCTGTCAAGTGAGCCTCGTGGATATGAGTGCAATGGCCTCCACAAACACATCGGGGCTGTGTCAACAGGCACACTAGTGTTGGGCATGGGCACAACCCTCCTTTCTGTTGTCTACTCTGCTGTCCGTGCAGGATCTTCTGCTACTTTCCTCTCCCCACCATCCTCCCCTAGAGAAGGTGCCATCTTTCATCACAAACTATTACTGTTTGTAAGATACCATAATCTCTCTTGGTATGTTGCCATGTAAAAGCTGCAGAGTTTGCCCAGGAGTAACTAACTCTGGATTGTTCTAGGGTCTGATTACATCTGTGTTCTCTGTGGTCAGGACCATCACATAAGCCTCTATTGACAAAGGATGATATGGAGGAGGGTAATGATCTGGAAGATGATGATGAGCCAATAACACGAGGAGGCAAACAAAGCAGCAAGCCCCGCCCTGTTACCTATGTATACAGCTTTTTCCACTTGATATTTGCCCTAGCCAGCATGTACTCTGCCATGCTCCTTACAGGCTGGGGAAATGCAAACGTGGAAGAGAAGGATATTATTGATGTGGGCTGGCCATCTGTGTGGGTTCGCATGTGCACACAGTGGATCACTGCTGCACTTTACATTTGGTCTCTTGTCGCTCCACAGATCTTTCCTGACCGTGATTTCTCTTAGACAGCTGATAGTTGCATGCAGGCTGTGTGGTGAAGATCACAAGTTATGTGTTCTGTGAATATATCGGTAAATTACATATCATTCTATACATCTCTATTCCCACTGTCACCTGATGAAGTCAGGATGGTAGCTAGTCACTGCTGTTCATGGTCAAGGTGATGGGTCTGATATTTGTGACATAAGGTTGTGACCACTCTCATTCTTGTTGTGTTTGCTTTGGTTTGGCCAAAACTCATGCAACATTTTCTCTTACATTGAAAGTTTTTGTGGAGTTTCTTACTGCAACCACATCGATATGTAGTTAATTTCTGATGTTTGCAGTTGGAAATTTCTGCAACATGGGAACATATGTGAATATACCATATGTCTGATCATGTGCAGAAAGTACTTGTACAATCCACAAGTTGATCTGGCAAGATTGTTGTTGCTACAGCTGGTGTGTCTACTACACAAGGACATCTAATAGAACAGCAAATTGTAATAAAGTGTCCTTGAACAGATGTGAATAGTATGATCCCACTTGTGTATGATTTTGTTTTGGTGTTTGCAAGAGATCTAGTGCAGTTTGATCCAGCCAAGAGTATTAATAGGACTGCTTTGCCACAATTGGGAAACAGTTCTCTGTGTTGAGATAACACCTTCATTTGCACTACTTTCTGGTGCATCTGTGTACTCAGAAACATAGGTCTGTTCTGGTTCTGATTCTGATCTGGATAGAGACACAGGTACTGCTAGGAGTGATTTGGATTAGCCAATCAACATTTGACAAACATGTGAGAACCTGATATCCTTTGCTCATTTTGCACAAGAATTCATTAAGAATCTTCTAATGCATGAGAGGCACATTCTGAGCTAAATGGTCCCTAATATGTAAGAGTACAGGAAGAGTAAAACAAGCAATTGGTGCAGAGTACCAGCAGAGCTCCTCACTCAAACATGGAGGTATGCCTTTACACATGGCTGAAAGCATTTCTTATAGGTGTGGCAGAGGCAGATTCACAAGAGGTGAAAGACTTTGATAAAGATTGGAAATTGCATACTAGTTTGGAGGTGAAACTGAAATTTGACCAAAGAGGAAGGCTGTGAACTTATCGAAAACACTACAATGCAATCAAGCAGGTTTAGCACATTCTGATATGCTGTAGCAATGGTGCTCTCAATTTTTGCAACAGAAATTCAAGTCATTGTAGTTACACAAATCACTCAGTATAACTCTTAAGGCAATACCTCAGATTGGTTGTTGCATTTTTGTACTCCACTCTCTTGTATGCAGAGACTCAGAAGTATGTAAATCCCTGTTTTTACTTGTTTAGGATGCAACTTTCTCTAAGGGTGAACCAACTTTTCTGGTTTCCATCAGAGTGATTTATGCTTCTTTTAGTTTAGAGATCAAGAATAGCAGAAATACGGCAGTGGAAGCAAGGCCAATGAGCTTTTTCCCTTTGACCAGTTCTGGTTCTCACAAGAAACCGCTAACATTTTGTGGAGCTCTTCTTCCATGCTCTCTTTCAACAAATTCTTCCCATTTAGGTTTAACCAGTTGACATGAATCCCAAGTTGTACAGTGGAGGGCAGTGACCCTTAGCTTGTTGACACATGAAGTATCTTCACTGAGACCTTGATCCAACACAAGGGCCTGGTCTGAAGGAAAAGACTCCCTTTGTTTTAGCTCTACCCCTGGGTGGCTTTCCCTGTCCAATTCCCAAGGTCCACCCAAATGTACACCCATATGAGTTCTCTGCAAAAAGCAGCTACCCTGATATGGATTAAGAGTTTGGAGTGACTTGATAATCAATGATCACAGTCAGCTTAAGTAGCTCAAAAGATGACATGAGGCTTGCCTTGAACTGCTTGCCGAGCTTAGATGATTTCCAGCAGAGAGGACCTTGGATGTGTTTTAGGTGTGATTCCAACCTCCTGTCAAAAAGAAGCAAGCAAAATGATGTTATCAGTGACATTTCAAGCCTCCTGATGTTAGAAGAAGAAAAAATCACTGCATTCACAATCCCTAGACTTACAGCTGATCTTGTTCAACGCTTGAAGCTCCTTTCAGATTCAAGGGTTTGTTGACTTTTAAGGTCTGAGATTGTGTCTTGTTGGGTTCAATCAAGCCCGTAGAGTGTTGCCACATCTGGGATCCGACCTTCAGAATGTGAGGATTCATTGGAGATTGACCTGTTGATCCTTCTAATTGTAATGGACAATTTGAGGAGTGGTGGTCTAAATGTAGTGGAGAATCTGGTGCTTCAGATGATTTTGATACACCATTACTTTGCACAGAAGCCTTACTGATTTGAGCCTTGAGCTTCGATTGTTCTGAGGAGCTACTTAATGATGAGTTGGGATGAGAGTCAACTATGGTATCCTGCCTAAGAGGCAGCTCCTTGGAGTCCTCTAAGACAGTCTCTTGCAAGCTCGCCAGACTGAACTTCAACTCCACAGGGCAACCAAGTGCCATTTGAAAAGCATGGCATGTGCTGCTCTGTAACCTTTCTGCCCTTGCTTTGTGCTCTGGATGCTGGAACTCCACATGAGCAATTGCATTCCTAGTGTCTGAAAGCATACAAGGAAAAAACCAGTCAAAAAATAAGGATATGCCAAGTCCCCTCAACCAATCCATACTGAGTACCTGAACGACAAAAGAAGTTTGCTGACAAGTTTCAAGAAAACATGAAGGGATCACAACTTCTCTTCACAATCTGGGGACACCAAGGAGGACAAGAAATATACAGAACAAGAGATTTGCACCTTTTGCCACAGCAAGAGAAACCAAAGTGCCTTGTGCCTGCATGAGCTGTCTTAACACATTGGACCGATAGCTATGCAGCACCTTTGTCCACACATCTTCCAAGTCTCCACGAGCAAGCAGTTGAAAGTCACTGGATGTTGTGAGCAGTCCATGGCTGCAATCATAGAGCAAACTGGAGCTAGATTGTGCAATCTCATCTGAGGAACTGTTATTATCCCCACCCTTTCGTAAGGGTGACTGGGCAGGGTGCACTTTGGCATCTGATTGAGCCATGACTGATGGAACATGCAGCATTCTACCTTCTGAATGTGAGAAAGACTGTGGTCTCTCTTCTTCCACTTGAGCCATATGTAACATTTGGGGTGGCAATTGATGATGTTGTAGAGAGTGAGCCTGATGGTGTTGCTTCCCCTCTGTGTCTCTGAAATTTAGGAGCCTCGGAGTATAAGGATCTCTGCAGCTCAATGTTTCCGAGGTGTCAAATGCAACAGGACTGGGTACCATACTGGTATCAACAGAGGAAGGAATGTAGGACTGATCTGGAGCAAACTGCAACAATGCAGCGGTTACCCATGTAGTTTGGTCATGGGATACACGTAACTGCTTCTCGGATTCTAAAAGGACCTTCAATGCTCGCCGCAGTTGACGTTGCTCTTCCCTGCTTGCTGAAAATGAGTTTTAGCAACAGACCACAGTGTTAGCTAGAGAATCACAGTTGACAATATCAAGGCACATGAAAGTGTTCAAAGAGTTTTGTTATTTTATTGTTTGTTGCTGTGAACAAAACTGATAGTGAGTGAGAAACAAAAAGATATGCATTCGGACAGAGATATTTGCACATGGAATGCATCACGCACAGAGATCCCGTCTGAAGAAACCATTGGTGCATGTCTCACGGTGCACGTCAAAGCTTCCACCCAGAATTTTGGTGATGAGAGAGGCTAGCTGCGCAATCAATGATAAGGCATCCACTCCAAGGTCCAAAAGCTTTCGGGTGCATCTCACTATGTTTATAGTGTCTGCTGACAGTGCTAAATCCAGCAGATTCAGTAACATATCATCAGGAATGAGTCCAACCTGAAAATGCACACACACAGACAAAAGGCTCTTGACATCAACAGAAAACACCAAAACATGCCTTCATGACTTCATTCACACCTGACAGTGTTCTCAAACCCAAGAGGAAAGAAAGAGCACAAACTTACAAGCTCCTGAACAATTGCCAAGGAAACCTTCTTGTCCAATATGCTGAGTTGATCTAGAATACTCTCTGCGTCTCGCAAGGATCCATCAGCTCTTGAAGCAATCAATGACAAAGCCGCCACATCCACCTCAAGATTCTCCTTTGCAGCAAGCATCTGTAACCGGCTCACTATCTCCGCATCTTTCAATTTTGCAAATAGAAACCTTTGGCATCTGCATTTATCAGGAGCATTTTTGTAAAAACCACAACAGAAGCAAATATGCAAACTATGCATCATCACAATCTTCTGTTGAGTAGTAATATCACAGGAAGAAGAAGACATGATTATACCTGGAAATCGCAGTAAGAGGGAGACTGTCAGGATCCGTGGCAATGAGAATGAGAACAACATCAGGCGGTGGCTCCTCCAAGAACTTGAGAAATGTACTCCATATCTCTGTAATGAGAAAATTGCAGTGCTCAATGATGAAGACTTGATAGCGGGAATGGGAGGAGAGAGAGGAGCAAGAGAGGCTCTTGCCACCCAGTAATGCTCTCAAGTGCTCCATTTCTAGCTCATTTGCTGCATCAACTTCCCTCACATGTAAACTTGTGTGCAGTGATGTGAAACTGGTTGCACATTCCTTGCATAGTCCGCAGGGGCGACGGTGAGGTTCTGCTGCTAAACACACCAGAGCTGCTGCAAAAACCCTTGCAGCACTCGTCTTCCCTGTTCCATGAGGTCCACTGAAGAGATACACAGGTACAACTTTGCCCTTTGTGATGGCATTCACAAGGGATCTCACCACAAGCGTTTGTCCCACCAGATCCTTGAAGCTTTTGGGCCTGTACTTTTGACTCAATCTGTGATGCATCTTCTCCTCCTCCTCCTCCTCCTTCACACCAACCCAATCTTGTACCTCTGGAGAAGGAGCTCTGTCATTTGTCAGCTCCCTTCCTGAAGCAACAGCAGTAGCAGCAGCAGAAACCCTAATCCTGCTTTCTTCCTCCCCAAGGTCTCTTCCTCCTCGAGATCTCGTTAGATTGCATCGGAATTCTGGCAGGAGCTCACAAGTAGGTATGCTCCTCTCAGACAAGGACGTCCCCATTGCGGTTTCAGGGTTCCTCCTCCTCCTCCTGGAGACGGAAATCTCGCCAGAATCGCTGCTGTCGCCGACTACTCGTTGGACTCCATCCAAGAAGGATTGCAACGTTTTCCGAGTCGATTGCTCCGGTGGTTTGTTGGTGGGAGCAGCAGCAGCAGGGACGTCACAACAATCTGGAATGGACGAGGACGACGTTGTTGTCAAGCGCGAGAAGGAATTTCTTCTTGCTACTTGCAGTTTCTTCTCCCTCTTGATTCTCATTGCCACTGCAAACACACATCCCAAACCTCTGCGTAGAAACGCCAAGAGTCTCTTCTTCTTCTTACTCTTGTATTTGCGAAGGCGCGACCACCAGCAGTAGTACCAAGGCAATGCGAATCCTTCTTCTGCTTCTCCTTGACGACTCTTCTTCTTCGTCTCTTGTAAACCTCCAACATCATCTACCGAGGCCTCTCGGGGCGGCGACAGCTCCTCCGTTTTGTTGCACATTCGAGAAGAAGATTTTGCAGCTTCAAATTCCGGTTCTTGCTCCTCAACTGAAGAATCCCACTTTTTCTTCTTCTTCTGTTTGGCTTCCAGCTTGTTACTCTCTCCTTCTAGCAGCCCTGGGCAAGGCATCGAGGAGGTCCCAGATATAAGCTTGATACTCACATCAGTATCCTCTTCCTGCCTTCCATCTGTTGTGAGTTCTCTTCTGTAAGCTCCCACCTCCTCCTTCATCGCTGCTCTTTGATCACCACCACCACATTGCGGAGAATGATGATGAGCATTCCGATTGTGTATATTCCTTCCTCCTCTTCTCACGCCATTCTCATTTCTTCCCATCACCTCTTGTGCAGCTGCTTTCTCCCCCTGAGTTTGCAGCAGCTGTTCCTCATTCCAGATGTGAGCTAAACCCGGCTCATGATCAGGCACAGCTCCTCCATCTCCTCCATCCACTCCTATACACTCCTTGATGTATGCTACATCCTCTTGTTTCCGATGATCCAGCTCCAGGATGCCTCTGCTGTTGCCCGCTGAAGAAGCAGCAGCTGGCCGCCATCTGGGTGGTTCGTGACTACTACGAGCTGGGGTTCCTAATCTCCACTGCCCATTGCCAAGTTGTACAGCCCCAGCAGCAGCAGCTCCAAGTCCCCTAGTAGTATTCTTGTTTTTTCTTCTCGTCTTTTTCTTCACTACAAGGGGCTGGGAAAGCAGCAGCAGCTCGTCCGGCCCCCCGGAAGATACCCACGCAGCAGCAGCAGCAGCTGTATTCTCTCTACTCCAGCTCAATCTGGTCACACCACTGCAAGTGTGATGATCCAACGTCGAGAACAGCTGCTGCTGGGTGTCGAACGAGAAAACCGTGGTAGCTGATGGGTCTTGTAGCGACCGCACTTTCTTCTTCACTGCCATCAGCTCGCGACGTATCAGCTCCACTTGCGGCGACCTGCAGCTGATTCTTGACGTCGTCTCCTTCTCCTCCTCCTTCGCCAGTATCTTCTGCATCGTCCTAGTAGTAATACAATCCTCCTCCGGCACCATACTAGAAGTTCTACACAAGATTGTCGTTATTACATTGCACACAAATTCTCTTCCAAATCCCCCGCTGACCTTCCTCCTACTGAAAACAGCTTCTTCTTCTTCTTCTTCTTCTGCTGCTGCACTTCTTCTATGACTCACCCACCATCATCACATGAAAACAAACTGCGTAACACCACTTCCTGCAGAGATTCTCGACCAACAACAGTGACCAAAAAAATTCTTCTCAGCAGCAGCAGCAGATGATCTGAGAGCTCAGTCTGAGAATGTCCTGGGATCGATCGTTGTGACCGCGTACCTCACCGCTCCGCCGCGCAGTCCCGCCTGACTTCCTTCACGCCATCGCCGCTTGCTCTTCTCTCTTCGCTCTCACGAACAACAACAGGTCCACCTCTCCAAACACGCCTAACCGGGCCTATTACTTTTGGGTTTGGTATTCCGGGAAGTGGGCCGACGCAGATTCAAGCTTTTTCCAAACCTGTTGACAGTTATGGGACTGGTTAGGTAGCTAACAACATCCCGGACCGGAAAGCGGGCATGGGATATCCCAAGACGGGGTGGGCAACTTCGCGGAACCGACGGATGGATTATGGATGGATGGATGGATGGATGGATGGATGTCCCATAACAGGATAGCCGACATCCCGGACCAGAAGGATGGATGCGCTTCGGACAAGACATACATACCCTGCCAATATCCGGGACTGGAAGGAAGGTTGATGTTCCAGGACAAGAGGGTTTTTGGCCCTGAGATCTGGACCCTTGCTTAAGTCGGACATCAGTGTATTAACTGGTGTTTCGGGACAACAGTGAACTACCCACCAGCACACCATGAAGGATGGATGGTAAGTGGACAGGAAACAGTTTTCTGTTGGGTTCCATCTCCCCAGCTAACCATGGTGATTAGCTCAGTTGCTATTTTTAATTACTTACCTACTTAATAACATCCCACAAGCAGGTTGTTAGTAAGTAGGTAGTAAGAACAGCCCTTACTTATGTATAAGCCACCTACTTACCTAGCAGTTACCTTTTTTTTTTTACCTATGTGCCTATGTATTTGAGACCCATTTCTTACAGAATTAGTTACTGAGATGAAACCAAATATTAACTCAGTTGAGGTTCATTCATCCACAACATAAAGGGCACCACTGTGGTACAAGAAACACTTTCTTTTCCTTTTTGTTGGACTTGTCTACCGAGTCCAGGATATTGTGTTTAGATTCATTATAGAGTATAGTAGCTTAAGGTATTAAGTATAATACCTTCCGCATCGTTCATAACAAGATAGCTTTCTAAGTATTGTCCATTATAATGGTGCATTCACACTTGATGTTAAATCAATGTTAAATGAAAATCTAGGTGGCATCCTAAGTGGCACCCAATGTTATTAAATGGGCAATAGATTAATGTTAAGTGAATTTTAGTTTAACATAAAATCTTTGTGCTAAGTGAGTTTAAGTCTTAAATGACTAGTATGGTGTTAACGGACTCAACACTAAAGTCCCTAACACCAAGTGTGGACATACATACCTTAAATAGGGAGGGCTTGCCCACATTAAGAATGAGCAACAAAGCTTTTTTTTAAAAAGTATTTTCTGCTAAATAGGAATTCTTGCCCACCATTTTAAACCAACAATAAATTGAAGTGGTTACAACTGGGCTAGAGTGAACCAGCACCCAAAAGGCTCCAGCACACACCATGAAGGATGGATGGTAAGTGGTCACTAAACAGTTTTCTGTTGGATTCCACTGGATGGTGCACTAGTGAGTGCTGGTTCACTCCAGTGTTGTGCAAGTATATCTTTTGCCCAGATATACTCGCTGAGTATGGGTAGGGTATATCTCTTACCTTAACCTATTTTCTTAAAACTAATATACCCTAATGAAATGTGTACTGTTTTTGGTAGTAAAAAAAAAACCTTATATTTATATATATATATAAACTATCTACTAACTTAGTAGTTACCTATTTTCCTACCTATCTACCTACACATATGAGACCTATTTCCTTCAGAAATGGTCACCAAGGTGAAACCCAATATTAACTCGGTTAAGGTTCATCCACAACTGAATGATAACGGGCATCCAGTGGATGGTGAGCTGGTGGGTGGTGCTGGTTCATTGTGCTCGGGTTGGGTTGGGTTGGTGTTAAATTTAACGATCGGGCTTCTTGGGACCCGAAGTAGATGGATTCTCTATCAAATCACACTTGAATCTGATAACAAACATAACTTGACCAAAACTGGAAGCGTGCTACAATGTCCTTTTAGGCCCAGTTCAAGTTGGATGTACTTATCTTTGATCAAGTGGTCACGCTTTAAGTAGTTGTACAACTTGTTGTTACCTACCCAACCAGAACTGGTAACTGTGAGACAGAGTGTCCTTTAGACCAGTTCAAGTTTTGGGTTCAAACTTTGCTAAGTAAGTTAGGCAGGAATGTATGTACATTTTCATCAAAATTGGTCATGCCTAACTGGTTTGGTGTACCAACACTGGTTCCCTATGCCATCTCCAATTCCAACCAAGGTGTGTGTACTATAGTTATCAATGGAACCGCCGGATTCTGAGGGGCGGTTCTTTGAATTTTGAAAGAACCATCAATTCCCGTTCCTTCAATGTTTCCCCAGTCAAACAACCGTCAATTACAATTATTTCAACAACCTTAAAGAACTGGCGGGTCTCATGAAAGAACCGGAGGTTCTCTAGTTGCTTGCTCAACTTTTTCAAAACAAATTTGAAATCATGATTATATACCGAAATCGGTTCTTTCAATTTTTGAGAATTGAAATGTAAGTGGGTATATAATAAATACATGGGTTGATAATTGGCAAGTATATATATCCCTCATTCTAAGAATTTTGCTCAACATTGGTTTGGACCATCGGTGTTCTGTGTGTACATGGTTTAAGACTTACACTCTATGCAAGTGTAAATGGTACATTGGAATATATTGGCTCTATCTCAAGGCCCAAACTTGGGATAGTTGGGATAGAGGCATTGTGAGAACTCCTTTTGAACAAGTATACGGTACCAATAGGAGGATGAATGCATAAGGTTTAAAAGGGGGAAAAGGCAGAGTCAAGTGAAAAATATAATAATTAAGTTGAAATTGAATATAGTTATAAATGGTGCATTAATCAATATAGACATGTCATGCATGTATATGAATTCATACGAAATCATATATAATGCAATAATAAACGTTTGATTTATGATAAAATAATCACTGTAACATTTTATTTTTAAAAATCTCAATACACAACATGCAAATGTATTGTATGCATGATTGAAATTTATAAAGTGGAAAAAAAAATTAAGAAAAAATTAGGTGCAACCAAAACCTTCATCTAAAAAATATAAATAAATAAATTATGTAACAAGAAAATCAAACATGTGATTAAAACATTCAAACAAGTGATTAGAATGAAAAAAAATGTGACCAAGAAAAGGATGAAAAAATGAAAATAGTAATTGTAACCTTCATTCAACTAATTAGGAACAAAAGTGAATATATGAAAGTTCAACCAAAGTGAAAGATTGGAAATAGGGGTTTTTCGCCAATTTCTTAAAAATTATCCAAACAAATATTTAATTAGGCTATCTATCTATATATATAAATAAGACAATAGAGGCCACTACTGACACTGGGCCCTTCCTTACCACTTGGGAAAGAGGCTCTTATTTCTGACTGCCAGTTTCTTTCTCTCTATTTGCAAGAAATCAGTTGAACCCCATGTGACTGACTTCTTACTTGATAATGCAATACTGACTAGGGTATGGGCACTGCCTACCCTCTTGTGAGTGGGCTCAATAAGCAAGTGCCTACTTACTATTACTACCTAGTAGTAATAACATATTGATCCCTTCCTATGTGTTTTGTTGTAAGTTGTTAGAGCATCTCCACCAGTGCTCAGTATGTCACTCTAGATAATAAAATTAAATGTCTAAGTTTACCTGTTTTTTTTTGGCGACCCCACCAATAAAACTGTAACTGGAACTGCATATACATGGGGTCTATCTGACCTCATTTTGGGTGTGTAAATTGAGTACAGTAGTAGCTAAACCATTCCCCCAGTAATTAATTTTTAAACAAAATAAATGTAGACTTTCTCAAAATTAGCTGCTTGCAATGCTAAAAGTTTTAGAAATTTGTTTGATAGCACTATCTATTGACTGCATGCCTTAGAGCTTGGTGATGTGGTGTGTCTAAGTAGTGCAAAATTATTTGGCATTTTTTTTCTCCTCTTCAACTGTGAAAGTTTTTGGAAACTTTTATTTTCATCATAGAAGTCAAAAAATGGAAAAAAAAAAAAAAAAAAAAAAAAAAAACAAAAAAAATAAAAAATCTAAAAGGGTTAATTTGAATTTTTTTATTAAAAAAAAAAAAATTAAATTTAATAAAAATACAGGATG
>Ga0116231_10005120_pt1 | contig 26003 bp, 14 predicted proteins | sample S1TSphgellanicum_2_FD_89695 | JGI IMG/M metagenome (GOLD analysis project Ga0116231, IMG submission 89695) | Host-associated microbial communities from peat moss isolated from Minnesota, USA - S1T2_Fd - Sphagnum magellanicum MG | ecosystem: Host-associated > Plants > Peat moss > Unclassified... | reverse complement strand
CACCCCCCACCCCAACCATAACCAAACACTACTTTTTTTTTATTTTCCCCCCTTTAATTTTAGTAATAAAAAACCTCCAAATTCTCTTTTTTTTTTTTTTTGGCTTTAAATTTTCTTAGTTCCACTTTTTGGCAAAATTTCACCAATGAATAAAAGTTGAAATGGGGTCCAACATTTTTTTGTACAGTTCCCCTTGGACAAAAGGCCTATATATGGGTCCAATTTTATGTGGCTTCTTCACTCACACCCTTTCTGAACAAGAGCTTTCCAACAAAATGATTCCTACACAAGTCAAGCAAAGTTGGATAAAGAGATGCACACATTCGAAGCACAAAGTGAAACTCAAAACCAATGGTATATATATGTGTGTTGTTGCTCAAGCCGTTGAAAATTCACAACATTACAAAGGCATGGTTCCACTACCCAACCTCAAGCACATTGGAGACATACCTTAAACTATGGCGCTCATACTCACCTTGCAACTTTGTATTGAAGGCTCTTTGCATGGTCACCACCTATGTTAGTTTTTGACAAAGGGTCCCACTTGTTTCTTGATGGGCAATATTTTGTCTATTGGTCTTTTCACGGTTTGGTTCAATTTCAACTTTGTCTTTATGATGGGCAAAATCTAAAAATGGCAAGTTTTATAACAATCAATGACTATGAACCAACAAAAGCAAGATTAAACTTGAATTTATTTTATCAAACAAAATCAAAGCACAAAGCACATCTTGCAAAGGGCTTTTCATGTCTAGCAATTTTCAACTTCATTAATTCCTTTTTTTAAAAATTGAATCTTTCACATCATTTAAAACATCAAACACATAAACCAATATTCATTACTAATGAGAAAATAAAATAAATAAATAACTCAAGTCAATAATAGAGAACAAGATATAAAATTATCATTTCACATGCAAAGAAAGTCAATCCAATGCTAGGATATGTCTCGTTCACATATTCTTCCACTCCTAGAAAGAATGAAGGAATCAATACCTTATCAATGACAACATACATGGCCTCACATATGCCAACCATAATTGTAAATAACTTCACAAACTATGTGACAAGAACATCCCATCTCCATTCAAACTACATACATAAATAAAAAAATTGTCATTCCAATGTCTTGTTTGTGGGCTCATCTATTATCAATAAAAAACATTTTCAATCCTAACTAATAGCTTCTCCCTCAAATACCAAGATGGCCCAAAGAAATTGAAGGGTTGCATACACTATTGTGTATGCAACACATAATCATTATTCATGGGCATATTTGGTGGAGGTAGTTACCTAACTAAAACACGTGTTTTCTAACTCAAAATAGATTAGCCACTTTGAATGGTAAAATATTAAAAAATTCATGCATGTGATGATTTTAGTTTGTTCCTTGTTGATCATGTTATCCACATGACATGCCATTAAAGTTGCCTATTGAACTCCATGTTAAGCTTCCCATGCTGGAAAATGCATGTTCTATGTTCATTACTTAACTTAGGATCTTTGACAAAAGAATAGTGCATAGATTTGCACCCTACCATAGCCCATATGTTTGGGCATGTGCACGAATGCCGGTAACACATCATGTTTCCCAACCACCTTGAGGTCATAGTTGCATCAACCATGGATTCTCAATCTTCCATTTTGCTTTGAATGCCCATATGTACCTATGTGATCGACTTGCTTGTTCTTGTATAACAACATCAAGCTCATCACCTTGATTTTTCACCTCAACGGCATTGCTAAAGCTTCTAGAACTTGAACTAGGGTTTCTTAAACTATGATTTTGAATAACATGAGGAGGAGAACAAAAACTCATGGATGGGGGTACTTCAATTGGAGATAACAAAGGAAAATTGTGTATATTCTCAAGTGAGGTGGTTGACTAGATATGACATTGATGTTGAATTGTAATGAATCCTTCTTTGATTTCCCAAAATCAAACTTCAATTTCATTACAAACATGAAAGTCTTAAGAAACCTTGCAAACCTTTTCAGCTATCACAAAGACAAATGCATGGTAAGGTGGACCCCTTTTGGTGTCATTGTGATAGTTTTTTATATAATGAGTGTGATTACAATCGCTACATTTTATTGTGTATGTTAGGTTTGTCATTAGAGACTCTTTTAAAATATATAATTGAATATGTATGTAAGGCAATTGATTGTGATGTTTAATGAATAAAATTGCAAAAGTTCTAGACTTTTGAAGTTGAAATTATAAGATGAAACATTGAAAAAAAATAAATCATTGGACTTTGATTAAAGTTAATGATTGGATCTTAAAGTTGTTAGGGACTTGGTTTTATTTTAAACAATGTAATGATTATATATATATAGAGAGAGAGTGAGAGATTTTTTTTGCATCATATCACATGAAAATATTGAATTATGGACTTTTGTTTAGAGTAAGATTTTATTATTATTTTCAAAAGTTCATAACATATTGAAAATAAGGTGATTCATGTTGAGATTTTGCACACGTCTTATTCAATGACCATTAGAGGGATGTCATGAGGATGATAATTTAATTTCATTCAAGAAAATGTCAAATGGAATGAACATTAGATACACAAACAATTGTGAGTTCATTTTTTTGTTTTTTTATTTGTACTTTTCATGTTTAGTTATAAATGTACAACTCTTAAATTAATGTTTTTTAGGGTTTGAGGCTTGGTGAGGAATGAATCTAGAAATGCAACCATGTTTCCAATCTTTGCTTTACATTGGGGTTGATATCTCCTTTTGCTTTGCCACACCCAAGTAACCATTCTATTGTGGAGGAGGTAACACTATGATATTATTAATTAATCAATAAAATGACTGAATAAACTCAAATTTGTATCTTATTCGCATCTTATATTCATGAATTGCCCATTTAACTATGTTTTAAAAATTCCATTAGAAAGTTCTCTAAAGTTAGTCATAACTTTTCACTTTGCAACATGCTATTGTTCTAGTTTATTCAAATGGTAAGTTGTATTTTTTTCATTGTTAGCATCATCAATGGTATAATTACAAGAAGTAACAAGAGAGTTTCCTTGATAAATTTATAGCCACCTAGTAACTATTATAGTGTGAACAACAACTTGCTTTTTGAATCTAACTAATATAACATGATGAGCCCAAATTACAATTCCTCTAGATAATAGTAGAAGGGTAATCCTTGCGGATTTAACGTATCAAGCCTAAATAGGTCCAATCTAGAAAGTTGGTGCAAAGAAGAATAGAAAAACTTGAAAGAAAGTTTAAAAGGACATGACTTCAAACATAATAGAAGAAATCATATCATAGCAAAATCCTAATTGGATCACAAAGGTATGATGCCTTATCTTGTATTAAATATGAAGCAAAGGAGGGAATAGACTCTCCAATTGTAGATCATGTTTGGAGCTTTGGGATGTGCAAGGATGACATTAATCAAATATATGAGATTGAATCTTCTATTGTGGGAGGACGAAAAAGAGAAGAGGAATTCTAGAGGAAGAAGAAGATGATGACGATGATGAGGATTGTAATGTTACTTTCAAAATCACTTCAAATTGCAGAAGTTCTTTCTTTCGTGTTGGAGAAGCTTTGAGTTCTAGTGTGATGACGTTATAATACATTACAACATTATTGCCTGTTTAGATGAATAACTTAACAAATTGTTCAAAGCAAGCGAGCTTTTGACATACCCGTATCTTGAGGCTCGACGATGCACAATTACAAGGATATTCAGTTCAGTAAAATTGGCAAGAAAACAGCACATTTGGTGCATTACAAACTTTTGGTAAGCTAGAAAGACTACACTCAGGGTAGTATATTAGAGGCAAAACTTTAATTGACATTAAAAATGTAGCACATAAATAAAAAATTAAAAAAAAATCTAAGTTGCAATGCTTGAAAATAGAAGAGGTAGCAAACAAATAGATGCATCTGTAACAGGAAGGGGGCAAGGAGACAGCCTTAAATAATGACAAAATCACAAAGCCTATATACCTCTACAATTTGCAAGGACTAGAGCACAGGGCTAACTTACATTTGCTGCATTATACACTTGCACTCAGGAACTATAATAGCACAAAAAAACTGCAAATGGGAACTCTCTGACAGTAAAGTACAGTGGAAACACTAAAAATCCCACTCTCAAGTTAATAACTGAAGTTTGCAGGAGTTTTCAAAGACCTGCATGTCAGCAAATTCTTGGTCCATTTCATGGCCCGTGCATGTGGCTCACACCAAGTTTTAAAATGACTCAGTTTTGTAGCAAGCATCAGCCGATTGCTTCATTTTCAAACTCTCACTGGGTAACAGTCTTGAACATACTGCAGGTTTGGTTCCTTGATAGTCTTTGCAAACATAAATTGCAACATCTTCATAATTCTGCCACAAAAACAACTCAAGCATGAGTGGGTGTGCTTAACTTAGCCAAGAAAACTCACAGGAAGCCAATTGCCAAGATGACACTACAGTGTACTTCACAGAGGGGTTCAAAGTTGGCATGTGGTTTCACATAACATCAGAATTGAAAGCTGGATCCATATAACTGTTTTCGCAAACCAAACACAGTTAATCATGCTAAACCTGTAAGTAGTCTGTGAATTTAGGTTTGATCCTAATAAGGACAGAATGACAGCCAGGTCATACCTACACCACTGTCAGTTCTGGAGCCAGAAGAAGCTTCTCTCAGCTCATACAAACCTTGGAGCTCAACAATGGAGTGCATAAGCTCTGGGATCCTCTCAACCTAAATAGAGAATCGGACTTTTGAATCCTATGTACTCAAATAAAGATGACATAATCCATATCCCCCAATAGTTGGGGCACCCAGATAAAAATGGTGCTCAGACTGTTCAAGGTCACAGCATGTATCAGTAGCAAAGCTGTGAATGGCACATAGGCATGGTGATGGGTCAGCTGTAGTTCACTACAGCATTTAACCATGGAAGTGAAGTGTAAAGTCTGTGGTTGTGCACAGGCTTGTTAGTGGGTAATCATAGTAAAGAAAAAGAGACAGACCTCATACAAAGGCTCGCCATTGACAAGCACCCATGGGACATATTTGTGCGGTGGTTGCAACCTGTCTGTTTCAGCTGCAAATTCCAGCTCCAGCTGCCAATCAATAGTCACCCATCATTGTCACCTTTCTTTTAATCATAATTGTGAAAATGTAGTTGTCATTGTAGAATGCCTTTAAATCAGCTCAAAACCAATTGCACGTTCAAAGCTTTGAGTACAAAGGTCGAGGACAGCTGGATAGTGAACCCATCCAGATTGAATAAAATGGCTTGAACAACTCAGATCATTACTCAACCATATTTTCTGGTCACTCCATCTTGGGAGAGGATACTGTAGATTTTACTTTACTAGCTCATTGATTATGTGAGCCATCTTCCTGCAACATGAAGAGTAAGGAGCCAATAAAACACTAATGATCTCTTGGCAAACAAAAACAATAAACACTAAACCCTATACCCAGAGAACCTGTTGAAAAAGATTCAAGATCCAACTGTGTACCTTTTCCCCCAAAGGACTTGCTGAGCATTCAAGAAGAGGGGCAAGGTCAAGGTGTGAAGGTTCCACACATGACTTCCAATCCTGAGCTGCTGTTGCCCTGGGGAGCCTTTCCAGACAATAAATGAAAGGGAACCAATCCGTCTGTCACCAGACATAAAACAAACTCAGAATGTCCTTACAGAATGTCCTTACATTCTTGCTTGAAGCCACCTAAAGCATACAATATACCTGACCAAAATTCTTGGAAGCAGCTACCCAGAACTGAAACAAACTTAGGTGATACTTACATAATTATTCAATACTGGTTAATCTGGGAATTGTAGACAATCCAAGATTCAACTTGGTAATCCTCAGAACAAGAAAATGACACTTACCAATTGTACTACACGCATTACTAAAAACATCCACCATACAGAAATTATATAGCAAATGCTCTGATTACTTCTTCATTAAGAAAGAACAAAACTGCAGTGGCAAAAAGGCTCAGAAGATGACAGCTTTTGGGAAGAAAAGAAGGGTAAAAGAATCAGTACCACTTTTGGCCAAAGGCGGATAGCACATGTTTGTATAATATTCAAGTAGCACTCATCTTGTCCATGCTGTCCCAAAACCCAGAATGGATAAATTTATCACTAATCAGATCATTACCACAGCTTTATGTGAATTACTAATGAACATTCCAGCTTTCAGCTTGGCTAATCCTGTTTAGTCTTAGAAAACATTGAGTGGATGCAACCAGGGACCAATCAACATTTGGAGTCTTCAGCTTCATCCCCTTTTGAGCAATATTATCTCTGCGCTAAATCTTCTTTTACCTTAGCTTTTGGTCACTGTGTTCTGCAGCTGGGATGCTCACTAATTCCATTCTTCTTTTCAGAAAGAATGAAGATTTGGCTTAATCATCCAGATTCATAAACCACAGATTGTGTCAGGACAGAATATCTCTTAGAGAGATGCAACACTACAATATACAATTTAAGGTGAAATCTTCTTCCTATACACTACTAGACTATCACTCACTGCCTCAAGAACAATCTGTGCAAGACTTCAGAGGACTGAGTTTTCTGTCACTAAAATGGCAAAGTAACGTGCTACATGAATCCACCAACCTCAAGCAACATCTTTCAATAAATATGAAACAAAGACCTGGCTTCCTTGGGAAAGGAAAATTCATGGAAAGCTGAATGTTACTATATCCAATTTCCAAGAAGAGAGGAAAAGTACCTGACAAGTGAGAGAGCCATCTGCATGGATATGAGCATTTCCATATGGGATGATCCGCAACTCCACAATGTCAATGAGCCCATTGTTGAAGAATGGGTTGAGATAATTGATGATGAAATTTGCACAATATGGGCACAAGGATTCTGAGTATAACTCCACCTTCACTTTCTCAACACCTGATTGTCAATCCAGGCAACAACCATTGTTAGCTAGCTACATTTAAATGAGCTATCAGTAAAGACTGCATAACAGTCATTTCTGCTACACTAGGGATCAATCTTAAAGCTAATAGGAATGCTCCAACCAATCTAAAACTACAAAAAATGTACTGCCAAATCTCTGTATCACATCACTTGCACCAGATGCAGGTTAGTAGTAACAAACACTTGAAAAGTGCAAAGTGGCCACCAACAAAGATCAGACACACATGGATCAGGTATGCATTCTCAATCCATGGATTCAAAGTCCTCATGATCTATAACTTCTTTTTTTCCTTAAATCAAGTTCAATAGATCAAGCAGTAAGAGGAAAAATAACTGCAGGCCTAGCCACAGACCAGGCTCCAAAATCTAAGAAAAAATCTTAACCCCTACTAAAACCATGTTTTTGTTTTTTCCAAGCACTGTAGTGATCTGTCTGCATACCAACAACACATGACCCCCCCAAAAAACAACCAAAAGTATAAATGGCGAAAAATAAATTCCAAAAAAATCCAATTCATTTCAACAGATGTCAAGAAGCTGAAATCCAGTTGTTCAGAGAAGGAAGAAAACCCTAAACACATTCAGATTTACAAGATTTCGTTGGAATCTGGTTATATACACAAACCAGGAATGGTCCAAAGTCCAAACCAAACGAGAAGACGAAACTATTGAAAACAACACAGGCCAAAAACCTTCTCTAGAAAAACCTTCAATCTAGAAGTTTATAACCAACAGAAGACACAGACACACAGAGAGACACACAGAGAGAGATATTCCAACGACTTTTGATCTAGAAGATATTATTATCAACAAAATGCATGAGGAAGGAAAAATTCAACCCAAAAAAAAAAAAAAAACCTTTGGCCAAAGCATATGACGACAGCCTTAGAACCTCCTCGAACCTTCACCAAAAAAGGAGATGAAAACAGATCCTGTAAGAGCTGAAAGCCAGTTTCGTGAATACCTTGAACAGCAGGCAGGATCATGAGGACAAGGAAGAGCATGGAAGTGCTCCAAATCTGTAGAAAACGAGCCATGGTAGTAGTAGTAGTAGTGGGAAGCAAGAAGAAGAATCCTACACACTTGTGCAAATCTGTGCCTGCGTCTCTTTCTCTTTCTCTCTCTCTCTCTCTCTCTTCTGTCTTCCGTGTTCGTCAGTCCACAGAAAGAGAAGGGACTCTCCTCTTGTGTCCGGTTTTATCAGATCCTCTGCTTCTTCTTTGGCCTATTCCCAATCCGACGGTACTCATACAGTCCACGTCGCAATCCAACAGCTAGGATCTACACACGTGTGCCAGCTTCCTTTTTTTTGGGGGGGGTTGGTACAACAAACTTAACCTCGAGTTAGTTATAAAGAAATCGTAAGTACCGATATTTATTACTTTCCGGGTATGAAAGAAATCACAGCCGGATCTATTGGTTGGTAAGAATAAGAAGTATTAAACCCCCCCCCCACCCTGCCCCCTACCCGCCGGGTTTAAAAGTGGCGGTGTAATTGACCGGTGACCGCCGGTAACAGAAGGTTCGATTCACCTGGTTCTTGTACGAAATTGCCGGAAAATTTAAATACGTACACCGGAAATTCTCTTGGCTGGTGAAAAAAGGCCCTTCGGGCCCCCCAACTTCTCTGGTTACTGTGGCGGTGTAATTGACCGGTGACCGCCGGTAACAGCAGGTTCAATTCACTTGGCTCTCTACGAATTTACCGGATACGAAGTACACCAGATCGCTTGGCTCGGTAAAAACGTTTAAGAGCTCCCCCCCCCCTTTACTTGTGGCGGTGTAATTGACCGGCGACCACCGGTAACGGAAGGTTCAATTCACCTGGCTCCTCTACGAAATTACCGGATAAATCAAATACTCCAAAAAACAACCCTTCAAATGCCCCCTCCAGGGACCCCACCTTTTGTGGCGTGTACTTGACCGGTGACCACCGGTAACGGAAGGTTCAATTCACCTGGCCCTTCTACTATCGTTTATCCCTTGTAATTCGTGGCTTGAGATAGGTTGTCAGATGGCGTGATCAGGGCCATTCGATCTCCCTTGTTTTGCCCCATTTGTCTTTTTTTCTTTTTGCTTGGGTTCAGATTAGGGTATATATATATGTATATATATATATATAATTTAGGCTACATTAATTAATATATATTAGGCTATATTCAGATTTTTTGGGACACATTTGTTCTAAAAAATTGTGAAACTTCATACATATGGTATGTTTAGTGGAAGGCCTCGCTTCTTTACTTCTTTTGAATTTTCCCATTTAGTAAAATTCCCTTACCAAAATGCATATATTATTTTTATTTTTATTTTTATTTTAAATTTAAATTTTAAATGGCATTTACCAAAATTGGCACCTAGGCCCAATAGTTAGTTTTCTGAGAGACCCAAATAATAGGGGATGTTATTGTGTACATAAGTGCCCAAGGAATGGGTCGTTCCCCATCTATTTATTTCATCTAAATAAATAAATAAAATGACAACGAATGGGTTGTTTCTTTGTTTAGATGTGATCACACATCATCTCTCTCAAATGATCATCATCTCTTTCAAATTGTGGGGCCATGTGCTTTGCTTTTGGTATTATTGGAAAGCCTTAAATGAGGTGATGTGCATGTTTGTGTTTTTACAAATGTTTTGACCAACCAAGCAAAAGTTATTGAATTTAAAATGATTTTCATTTTCAAAAATTATTTGTAAATAATTTTTTTTTCAAAATTAATTTACCAAGGTTTCATATGGCGATGTGCTTCACTTTTGGTATTATTGGAAAACCTTATATGAGGTGATGTGCACAATTGTGTTTTAGAATTTTTTGACCAATGGAGCAAAAGTCATTGAATTTTAAATGATTTTTATTTTCAAAAAATTTGTAAATGATTTGTTTTTGGAAATTTTAATTTAACAAGGATTCATATGAGCTCTAAAATTAAGGTCACTTAAATTGAAATAGTATAAGGATGGGTGAGCTTACAAGAGGATTAACCCTAAATGCCTAAGGTGGTACAACATTTTCTTAGATGTGTTGAAAAATGACATTTTCAAAAATCTTTTGAAAATGCACTTGAAAAATAAGTTTATAGAGCAATCATATATGGATCACATCCATATGGTTAAAAATAACAAATGAATTTAGAACTTTTAATTTTGGAAATTGATTATAAAATTATATATTTTGATGTAAAATGATGAACTTGAATATGAATGGTCAAAAATAAAAATAGCATGTACAATGGTGGAAATATGCAAAATAAGGTGGTTGCACATTATGATGTACACAAAAGGAGTAAAAAAAATATGTACATAAATTATTTAAAATATCATAAGTTAAAATTCATTTATTCTGATTTTTAAAATTTACATTTAGCTGAATTGGGTTTTTTAAATCAAATAAATTAAAACAATATTGGAAATCAAATTGTTTCATATTGTTTATTTAAGTAAATGTTTTGTAATCACGTTATAATTTTTTTTTTAAACGCCTTATTTTTAAATATTATATATTTTTTTATTAAAACCCCACCTCAATTTTATAAAATAATCAACACCTTGCCCAATTGTAATTTGATTAAAAAACGATTTCCAACAATTTGTTTTGCAAAAAAAGTTTTTATATCACCTAAATGTACTTTTGAAAATTAAATGTGTCAATGTCACACCACAAAAAACAATGTAGGTAAATTGTGTCAAAAGTTTTAAAATATTATCTACCATGTTTCAATAATCGTATGTGCTAATTTTCATTGAAAAATTTCAACTAAAAGTTGTATCTTGTAATCGTTTTATTGAAACTTGTTGTTTTGTGATAACATTTATATTATAAAAGAATTATTCAAATTGAAGATTGATTTTATTTATTTTTTTGCAAAATATTCACAATAATTTAATGGACTAAGATGTGAATCATCATTAATTAAACATTTTCATCGTTAAACCATTTCAAATTATACAATACACCACATCAATTTTTGAAATGAAAAGTACAACATTATGACAAGATTTATTTTGTACATTATAATGTGCAACCACCCAACAATTTGCGCTTGAAGTGGTCGAACTATCAAAAATTTCCTCTTATGATAAGTTTTTCAACAAAGGAAAATCTTTGGAATCATAGCTCTTTAAGGGCTTTACAAAAAAAAATAAAAAATTAAATACTAATTTTTTTTGGAGTTGGTAGAAAAAAATGTGAACAATGATTTATTCTTGAAAGACTTAGCATTGTGAGTGTGTTTTTTTGCTCTCTATGTGAGGGATCGTATTACAAGTTGTGGGAGACTTTATGCTTATGGTAAGCATGGTGGGGTTTTATTTGTATGCATATTTCTTCATGTGTGTAGATTTAATATTGTAAGAGTTTTTTTTCCCCCTATATGTGGGATTGGAGGTGGCATGTTTCTTTTTTTTCTATGTTTTTAAAAACTTCCAAGCTTTGGTCATGGCTTTACAAGTTTTGGTGATGACTTTTGCTTGTGGGGCCTCTTATTCTTTTCTTTTTGTGTTTGTGTGTGGGATGGAAAATGAGTTTATACTCATTGGTTGGGATTTTTTTTTTCCATGGCTCCAAAACTTTTGGAGCTTGTGTTTTTGTGTGTGTGTATGTGTGACATTACATTAGGGAAAGGGCCTTTGGGTTTGGAAGGAGGAAAGGGAAAAGGAAAAGAGCTTTTGCATGTGCATTTTTGTTCTTTTTTTGGGTGTTTAGTTGATGTGTAACCAAAAAGGGGGGATCCAAAGAAACGGAGAGGACACAACACTAACCAAACCTCCCCCGACTCTGTTGCGCTCTGACAGAGCGCGCACAATGCAATTCCACAATTATGCAACATACAATTCACACGAAATGAATCTCAGAGGCAAAATTCCATGATTCTCATTACACACAATGTCTCGTACAGAACTCACTCTTCTGCCTCCTCACGGTTGCTATCTCAATTGCCTGCTTCTGAACTTTCGTTAAGCTCTTCTAGATCAAGGAGCCGGAATTTCTCAGGTCACTAATCGCAGCAGAAAAAAAAGGCAACCCGACTAGCGTTCTCTAAGCTCCTTCATTCTTCTGCCCAAAAACCCCCCAGTAGTCTTTCCCACCGATCATCCTCCTCCTCTTCATCCTTGGATCCAGCTTCCCTTACAAGCTTCCTCCTCCTCGCTTTCCTCACCAACAGCTTTCCTCCATCCCTAATCAATGTGGCGCCGCTCCTCTTCATCAAACGCGCCACCATCTTCCTGTCCTCACACCCCACACAGACAGACCACCTTCTCCCATGCACTCCATGCATATCCAGTTTCCCTCTCAAACTAATGAAGATGAAATCCGCCGCCACTCATTAATGGAGGCGGCCATATTACCCAGATCAAAGGGTTTGTGTTCACACCAACTGCACACTCATGGAGTCACTGTCCTGCCACCCGTTGTTCGGCTACAGATGGTCAAAGCTTTTCTAGTTTTTTCATAGCTTGGAATCACATAGAATAAATAAATATGTTTTTTTTTTTTCTTTTGTTCAATTTGTGCATAAGCTTTGGTGTGTGCAAGTTCAAGCTTTTATTTATTTTAAAATTATTTTGTGCAAGATTGCATAGGACCATAATGTTGCAAACCAACTTACAATGATTTATGAAGGCTTCTTTTTGTTATGTAACTTGTAAGAAATGTAGATTTCATTGTTTTTCTTGTGTTTCATTCTTTATGTGTGTGAATGTGTAGAGGAGGTGTGAGCCATGTTGGGATTACTTGAGGTAAGTGTTTGTGGACCTTTTTCCATTTATTTATTTTCTAGCATGTTCCTTTTTGACATGGTGGTCATTGCCAATGTTGCGGGGAATTGATGTTCTTAACAATACAGGTTTTTTGTTTTTTTTTTTTCCTATCATGTGTTTTTGGTCATGTTTTTTTTTGGTGCAAGGAGCCAAACAACTCCAACAAACAATTGTGTGTGTATGTGTTTTTAATATTAGTTTTTGTTAGTGTATTGTCATGTGTGTTGTTTTTACTTTTGTCGCAAAGTGAAAATAAAATAATAATAAAAGAATTACAAACAGGAGAAGAAAAAAGAAAAAATCTTGAATAAAGGTGAGCATGAAGCTTTATATATTATGGGTTTTTTTTTGTGATTTTTTGCAAATTGTTTTGATTTTTTGGGATGGCTCAAAAAAATGTGGACTTTCAAAGTTGAAACATGTGGAAATGAATTAATGCTTCATTGAAAATTTGGTGTGAATTGTTTTGATCAATAAGGTTGTATTTGCATATGTGTTTTTGGTGGTTTTATAAAATGGTATTATTTTTAAGTGATTTGTTGTTATGCATGCAAATGCTAAAAATGTATAATACATTGAAGAAATCAAAACACGTATTTAGTTTTTTTGGGGGAGTTTATTGTTGTGAAAGTTGGCATCTTTTGTAATTGATTATAAATGTTATAGGTTTTTTTTTTTTGTGATTTGTAGATGTTGTAGTAAAACACTACATGAAAGAAAGGGTGTTTTACAACTAGTCTTATAACTTAATTTTTGAATTACACCGAACATTTGCAACTCACTATATATATGATGCATCTCATTGCATGTCAATTGCAACTTTGTCAAAACAACTCATTTTGAACTACTATGCAACTTCATTATAATTACACCCATGATGTCATGCTAGCATCATTCATTATCATCCATCCATTAAAATGTAACACATGACACTATAAAAAATTTTAGACATAAAAATATTTTCTTTTTGAAGTATTGATCTCCATCATCCATTATGACTATTAATGATGGTTTGAGATTATGACATGTGTCACAATCAAAAGTTGTCACATGGCATTTTAAAAATATTTTGCAAAAAATAAATTATATTAATATCTATTTTAGTAACTATGTAGGTCATACATAACCATAAGTAGGTATGTCGATACGTTTTAGGACCTACATACTTACGTACTTACCTAGGACCTACCTACCTACATAATAGGTAAAAAAGTAGGACTTATTTACCTACCATGTAGGTAGGTAGGTAGGTAGGTAAGTAAACATGAAAACACAAAACTGAGTGAATTAAAGAATAGCGATGAATTTTTTTTAATTTTATGTTTTGTTTTTAAGGTTAAGCTTTTGTGAACTCATCCCAACATGGCACATGTATTTTAATGTGAAAATGAAAAAGAAGAAACCTCCTTTATATAATTTGTGGGATGAGATCTTGAAGACAAAACATATGAGTTAAATGTTTTAGTTGCATCCTAATTGCAACTACAAAATAAAATCCCACATGTTTTGTGTTTGATTTTAACTTTGTAATCAATTTTATAAATAATCATCTAACATAATTATTTGAAATATCTAATAATTAATTACCTAGCTTGATTATTTTAATTAATTAACATATATTTGATAATTAATGATAGAAATAACTGTCAAATAAATAATTATCAGAATAATTATTTTGATAATTGATGATTTGAATAAAATAAAATGTAGTAATTATTCAACTAAATTTTTTACAAATATTATATGAATTATTTGAATTAATTAATCAAATTTAAATAGCTAATTAATTAGTGAATTTAGATCATTAATTATCTGATGTTAGGTATTTATTTATTTAATATTTGAATTAACTAACAACGTAATTATTTAAATTCGATTAATGAAATCATATGAATAGTTTATTATTCATTTTAATTAATTAATTCGTATTAATTAAGAATATTACATATTAATTAATATTTAATAATTTATCAACAAATAATTCATTATGAAATATGAATATGAATATGAATATAAGACATTGAAATATATAGAAACATATCCAAATGTACACCCTTATTGAATGTTTAATAGAATATACACATTATCTTTAATTTCAATTCAAAAGTAAAATTTCACCATCCATGAAATCCTATGGTTTGATATGTATGTATGTCAACATGATATTATGAATTGTAATGTAGTGGAATATTATTAATACAAAAATTGAACACCAATCACAAAAAATAGGATTATAATTTTTATTAAAATATTTCAATTTTAATTATTTAATCAATTATGAAAAAATAATTATCTGCATTAATTAATTTCACAAATTATTTGAATTAAATTGATTAATTTAGATCAAGGGCTAATTATTTAATTTAGTTTTTAGTTCATAGTAATTAAGCAAATTAAGCCATATATTTATATTATATATATATATATATAGTATCATATATTAAATATGCCACAAGATGCAACCCTTGTTGGTGCCAAGGAGTTATTCACAAAATAATCGATTATTATCAATTCCACATTTGCTCATGTAACCTACAAAAATTATAGGTGTATAAGCAAATACCTTTATGTACCTCCAATATAAATATTTTTAATATATTCTATGTAGCATTGGGTTCCAATTTGAGGTTTACAAATTCACATTTTATATGGACAGTGAATCGATATTATTTTATTAGTGGCCAAATAGTGGCACCATAATGGCCATCCATTTGTAGAATAGTGCCAATATTGTGGTTTCGTAATAACACACATATGTGTAACAACTAATGGCATCCGAATGGTCACGCAATGACATATTTGTGGTACAATAATGGGCAACTAATAATACAATAGTGGCCGTTTAATGGCAACATAATGGCCAACCAACTGCATGAATGGACTTCATAGTTGAAAACTAGTTACAAAACTTATACCTCACGGATGGTGAGAATGCAGACACATGGTGCAATCACACGTATGAAAGTTGTATGCTAGTTGTAGAAAAATTATTCAATGTATAACTTGTTTCTAATAATCCTAACTTAATTAAATGTTACAATTATAATGTAACTCCTCAAAAAGTCAAATGTAGTTGACTACATGTATAATCCATATAAATTATCGTATATGAAACAAATTTAGAACCATGATGTAATTATCAAACAACTAATTTATTTTCTAATGTGTAAATTTATTTATTAAATCACCGTATTCATAAAATGTAGGTACATAGGAGTTGCACTTTGGAGGACATAGTTGCAACACAATTGTACTTGAGTGGTTTTTGAGCTTTAGTTGCAAAGGTAGTGTGGTTTCTATGGACACAATTTCTCAATGAAAGTTGGATGTTAATGGCAACGTTTTTGTTTCTATGTATATATGCTCTTTTTTTGCTGATTTATTAATTAAAATGATTAGTTTAAACCTAAATGAAGTTTTGGGAACATATTAAAAAGTTATTGTGAAAAAAATGTGAATGCTAAAATAGATTTTGATATTATCCTATCACATTAAAGTCAATAAGGAAAATTTTGAAAGCATAAATTTATATTGTAAATCTTATAATGTTGATTTCCATATAAATTATAAACTCTTAAATTAAATTGCAAATATAATAAGTAAGACTTGAACTAATTTGTAAAACTTGAAAATATAGGGGAAAAAAATGTAAATTTCATTTTATAACGAACATGTTAAAAATGATGATTAATAATAAGTTACATTGTAATGTACAATGTTTTTAAATTATTAATATATAGCACATAAACAAATAATTTGGAAGCTTAAAATGAAATTTGAATAAAACCTATTAGATTAATAAGTTGTATTAATGGGCAACAATAATTATTTAAAAAGGTTAAATTGTATAAAAAAACTATTCAATTGAATGTTTCATAGTTAATATAATATGTATCAATGCTAAAGTTATGGAATTTATTATATGTTGGCTCATTAATAACTTTTATTCTAAAGGATATATGAATATATTCTCAACATCTATATCATATTTAAACTATATTATGAACTTATTTTCCTTTTAATTAATTAAACATTAAATATAATAGGTTATTTATTCATTATCTTTTGGATGTTTCAGCATGATATGTCAAACCTATGAAAGAATTAACAATATATTATTTAATGACCAATATTTAATAAATTATAGTTTACACCATAAGTTACTATGTATGTTAGAAGTTGTACCACAAAACATAAAAATCAAAACTTAGTATGTATAACCTTATTGGTTATAACCTTACAATAATTATTTTAAATGTAAAGCAATAAGTTATTATTTTGTACCCCAAATTCCTTAATCCAAAAATGAATGTGAAAATATCTATAGGTACCAAATTAATTGTAAGGTGGTTAATTAATTGTGTACCTTAAACTTTAACAACTATAGAATAGTTTTAGGTTTTCATTTGGGACATATTATTTCCCTATTACATTATTATTTGTATATGGTTAGTGTTAATACAATTTGTAAGTTGAATGAAATTGGATATGATATCCAACCTTTAGTTTTATTCCTATTATGTTTGTATTATTGTATAGTTGGGAGGAGGTGTTGATTGTTCGTTGTTTCAAGGTTGTCATGGCTTCATCAAAAGGACCAAAAGGGTCAATTACATTGACATCAAGTCCAAATAATAAGAAGGTTGTTGCTTTGAAAGTTTTGGGACACATTACTAATATTCAACAACGCATGTTGGGGTTTGTCTTTGAAAATTACATTGTTAACATCTATAGGACCTTATGATGTACTTGGAAGTGGTTATAAATACATTCATTGTGACATGACATACCTTGTTGGTTTCCAAACAATCACCTTCATTGTTGGTTCCACCTTTTTGTGTATGTATTTTCCTAAACTTAATGTTGGTATGTTTGTAAGTGTGTCCAATTTCAACATCATGTTGAAAAACAAGTACATGAGAAAGGTGACTAGTTTGCCCAATTATTGTGGTTAAAAGGATTAATTATTTTCCTCTTGTTTTACAATTTGTTACTACCTATGGCATTAGAGAGTTTCTTGAGAGATAAGACATTGAAAAATTAGGGTATATTGAGATGGTTATCACTAAAATACATGACATATCCACAAAGTCTTTCATTTTTTTGATTTTCTATGGTGTCCAACTTGAAAATACACAAGCTTTAACCTTCTACTTTAAATTTTACATTTAGTACATTCAGCTAATTGAATTGTACTATACATGTAGATTTGTCATGTTCTTAATGAAAAACATTGGAAATACGATATTTGGTGGTCAACAATTGGTGATTAATTATTCATCAATTTGTGTTATACCTCTCCTTGAGAATGTTGAAACTACCAATATCTTGATAAAAGTCCATAAGACCAAGATTGATGGACAAAAGTATGAAACAAAATTTGAAGTGAAATATACTAATTTTGATTGTCCACATGAAGTTTATGGTATGGTTTTTAAAAAATTGCCTTGTTAATTATGAGTGTTTAACTCTTGTGATTTTCTTTCACATTTTAGGAAGTTGAAAAACCCTTTTGGAACATTTTGTTTCAAGAATGTGTGCACAAAATGTCACCTTCCATCTTTAACCAACATGATGTCAAGTAAAGAATTTTAAGCATAGATTTATTGTAAGATCAAGGAGGAGAATAGTGAGGAATACAATGCATTAATGTCATGTGAGCCATAAATTGAATCCATCTTGGGACCAAGTAGAAAACTTGAAGGTTAAACATGGGTTGTTTATGTGTTTATTTAAAAATGGAAAATTAAAGGGCAAATTTTTTTTGCATCCCATAGCAGAGGTGGTTGGCTATTCTTCAATCAAGAACAAGGTGTAAATTCATGTTTGTTAATATTTGAATTTTTTTTGGGAATTAGGGGTTTATACAAAAGCTATCTTTTATATCATGTATATAGTCATTTGTTGATGGTAATTTTGTAAGCTTTTACATTTTATTTATAATTTTTATGGGGCCAAGTACAAAACATTTGGTGTGCACATAAGTTATCATGAATAACCTTGTTATAATCATTTTGTGGACTTCAATTTATGATATAAATGCAAATGTGTAAATATAGTTTTAAACACGACGTCACCTTGAAATCAAAATATATAATGAGTGTCATTTTTTGGGCAAAGGTTGATTGGATGGGTGTTGATGGGATTTGATTTTGTTACTTTTATAGTTTAAAATTCCTTTTTAGTTTTTAAAATCGATACAATAACATGAAACATATTTCTTCAGATATTGTTAAATAGTTGGGTTACACAATTTATGACTTTACTTGTTAATTTAGGATTTATGATTTTTATATTATTTGATCTAAGTTGACATGTCAACTTGATATATTGATTTATATACAACATTATAATTTTCATGTTATTTTTTTAGAAATTTTCATTTAGAAATTTATAATTATTATTAGTTAATTCATCATCTAAGGTGACACACCCTTAAGTTTTTCCCAAGGCTTGGGGATAAAACCATGAAAGGCAATAGATGAAAAAATGTAAAAAGAATAAAAAATAGGGAAAAAATGAATGTAAAAGCTTTAAGATGGGATTAAGATGATGTGACAAATTCAAAAACACCTTATGAATCAATCACTTACACAAGCTAGACAATGCAAATGATTAATAGAAATGGAATCAACTTTGAATGATGGACTTGCCTTACATTCACTAAGTTCACATAGGTTAAATTTGGGAGGTCAATGCTCTCCTCCCTATACTATACTCTAAAACTTGTCACGAAGACTACATAGAAATGATTTTTTGTTTTAGGACTTCAAAGTGGGAATCTTGGAATTCAAGTTATGAATTTTACATCTTTGTGAGTTCATAACTTTCTAATAGGAACTCCAATTGAGAAGCTTTCTATTTCAAAATTGTATCCTCACTGATCTTTTCAACATGTTGCATACTTTCATTGAAATAAATATAATTCCTTTTGATAAGGTTTTAGTGGTTGAGAACTAAACCAACAATTTGACTTTTAATTGTTGGACCCAATTAATGACTATGGATTAACTTAACATCTTTAATTTATTAATTAAAAATTAAAATAATATACTTTGATATCATAAGCTTAGATCAAGGGATACAACCTTCTCAATCATCCACCTTAAAACATATATCCTTTGTTTATTTAAGAAAATTTTATTTTTTAATGAATTAAACCCTTAGGGGATTTCATCCCTTCCAATGTTTATACATCATTTTATTTTAATAGATTAAAAAAATTATATGGTATTACAAATTGGTAGGGATCACACATTCAATTGCCAATTCTTATGACATTTCATTTGTGTACAATATGATAGGTTTGTTTTTTACAATGTCAACCGATTAAGTGTACCACATTGGAAAGTTATTGAACACAAATTATGTTACTTGGTGCATAAAATTTGAAATGTTTTTGACATGTTCATAACTATTTTGTTGATGATTGTGGTTGTTATAAGATCAAGTGACCCCACCCTTCAAATTGCTTGGAAGCGAAAAGATTCCAAAGATAAAACCAATATCACTTTCCATTGCAAGGAATAACAATTAGTATGGCTTCAATCCTTTAAGACTTCCAAAAAAATTAGGAGCAAATGAAACGAACTTATGAACATTCAAATACAACACTTCAAGTTACCTTGCATAAAAAGTTAAGCCATATGACTATGAACATAGTCACAAAATGTGATTGATTTTCTTGAAACATTGTAAGCCATAGTTGAAAAAGCTTATATTGTTGGCTTTCAATTTATTGAAGAATGACAAGTGATGTTATTATTATCAACATTACCTAGCTCTTGGAGAGCTTTTATAACCACACAAGGTGCCATTACAACACTTAAAATTTTCACATTAATTTTCAACATATTACAAGAAGAAGCCATGAATAAATCAATTCCCAATATTCAATAAAAACATGCACTTGTTATGTTAACATAAGATATTGACAATTTAAAAATTTCCTCAAAGGGAATGAGATTGCAAAATTTCAAAATTTTCAATATTTTGCATCATGTTCAAATTCATTTCCATTAGTAATAACATGGCATTACTAGGGAAAAAGTATGTACCAATTGTTTGGATGTTGAAAACGAAAAAAATAAAATGTTGCATCAATTTCCAAAATCTCAAGCAAATTTGATTTGAATAAAATAGGTTTAACTATACCTTTTATTTGCAATAAAATCCCTCTAAGATTTTTGAAATATAGTTTTAAAAATCAAAAGAAAATAAACATGTCACCCTTATGAAATTTATTTCAAGCTTACAAGAACCTTGCTACCCCTAAAAAACATTATATGGGATAATAATTAGTATGAAAATGTTGACATTGTTTTCATGACCATCCATATTGACTCTAGTAAATGTTTACAAATTTATACAACATTCTATAAATTATGTGGCCCAAATTAAAAGTATAAACAATACTTCATTTACATTTGAAAATAACGAATGCCTGATAACCACAACACCTCCTCATGGACCAAAACTAAATTTAAACACAACCCCTTTTATGAAGGTTATGTATTTGACAAACATCCTTGCGTTCCATACCCCACAAACCTTGCCACAAGAACCACAAAATTATTGGATCTTTTACATACCAATTTATGTAGTCCAATGCAAACCCCTTCCCATGGGTAGAATATTTTATTTTATAATTTTTGTTGATGAATATTCAAAATACACTAATGTGTTATTCTTATTCAAGAAATTTGATACATCTTTGGATTTTCAAAAATACAAAACTAAAGCCAAAAATCACACCAGTGGAAAAATAAAAATGTGGCACTTTGATAATGGTGGTGAATTCATATTTCAACATTTTCATCAATTTTGTAGTGATTATGGCATACAATTCCAATTTGTAATCATTTACAATCCTACCTAGAATGGCGTAGTTGAACTCATAAATCAAACACTTGTCAAATTTGTTCAAAACATGTTTAAATTAGTTCAACTATCTCATTCATTATATTGGACAAAAGTTGCAACCATTACATGCCATTTACAAATTATATATATATTTAGAATTTCTTTAGAAAACATCACCCCATTTGAACTTTGAACTAGCCACAAGCCTCAAATTTACACATCTATTTTTTTGGATGTTTAGCCTATGCCCATATCCCAAATGAAAAATGTCCAAAACTTGACACCAAGGCAATAAACTGTCTATTTGTGGATTATGGAAATCCTCAAGGGGTTAAAGACTACCACCTTTACAATCTTAAAGTAAATAATTTCTTAAAAGGTTGAAAAATGATTTTTAATGAAAACTCCATACTTCAAAGCAAGTTTTCACTCAACAATTGGATTCTAAACACATTGAAATGGATCATGATGAAAATACATTTTACAAAGTACTTGACCCACCATTGTTCATTTCCTCATTTAAATTCATTACCACCCCTTCATAATATTTCACTACCAAACTTTGAACATGTTTCAATAACACATGCCTCCACATGATATAAAAATCTTTGCCCATCTATTCCATTGATATTAGGCCCTTCAAAGTCAAGAAGCTCAAGTCCCTCTAGTGTACACCCCACTTCACCAAAGTTTATAAAATTCCATCAAAGCACACCACCTTCTTCATTATTTCGTTGTTCCACTTGAACTACAAAGGGCAAATGGCAATCCACCAATTTCCATGATGAAAATGCATTCACTTCTAGATTTATTATTGACACCATTAAACCATCTATAGTCAATGAAACCCTTCAAAGCCCCAATTTTGACAAATGGCACAAAGCAATGCATTTTGAATATATTTCATTGATACAAAATGAAACATGGGCTTTGGTAGCCCACCCCCAAATTGATCCATCAATAATACCACATGGATTTTTTTAATAAAATACAACATTGATGGATCTATTGCACAAGATCAGATTGGGCATTTTCAACCAACCAATTAACATAATTATGTTTAACCTTGGACCAAAACATTGATATGGGGTTAAGTGAAATATGCTATATTTGAAATTTAAAAAAACAAGTAGACTTATATATAAAACCCAATTAGGGTTGGTGCAACTTTGATTAGGTTAATGATTTTGTTACACACTAATCAACTTCAAGTTATATTATTAGTTTTATGGAAGATCTATAAAAAAAATCTTAAAGTTGTTTTGTCTTCAACCAAAGCAAATTATATCACCACATTAATGAGAATGAAAGAGATTCTATGGCTTTACAATACACAAGAAAAAATCTTGGGTTTTTTCACTACCACCCATTGCAACTACTTCTCCAATTTTACCATTATTTGATTTATTACCATCATGCACAAATAACAAGTGAATTTTTTTACTAGTGCATAATTTCCATAGTGAAAACAATGATTGCCATGTTCACTAACATTGGATTTTTTCTTCCATGTTGAATTTTATAATAATAGAAAAATTTGACATGGAAAATATTTCAACCTTAGATTCCTTGTACAAGTGATAATATTGTTTAGTCATTCTTTTAACAAAATTTCAACTATTAACATCTAGCATAAGTTGAATCAAGGTTTGATAACAAGTGAAGAATGTTATTCATAAGATGCACCTTACACTTACAAAAGAATTCACCTTATTTTCTTTTTTAATAGTTTCAAATTGTTGATGTGGAAATTAAGGTAACATTTAATTTTATTTACACATTGCACTATAATGGTTAGTATTTTTTTGACATCTTTTCAACGATCAGTATGGTACATGAGTTGAATTGTACACTTGTATCATGTTGAAACCATTGTTCATGGGTTGCATCTTACATTTATCATAATTTAATAAAACACATGCAATAATTTATAAAAACCTCACATCTTTTGAACTATCAACATTTGCACATGAATTGAATGATTCATTTTGAATATGTTAAATCCATTACTACCTAATTACATTTTGCATTCACCATAATTTTAAAAAATAAATGTATAAAAATGTGTTATGTTTCACATTAATATTTGAATTAAATATTAAGTCAAAATGTTCATATACACTAAGTCTAAGGTCCATGTAGACCTTTATATTTAAAAAAATTAATGTTCAAATTTGTACATTTACATAAATTTAAAGTTATGTTTTACCTTAGTTTGTTCATCATTGGACAAGTTTTTTATTACAAATGTTCATGATGCCACAATAACAAAACCTCAAAAAAGATCGTTAAATAATTTATCTATTTTATTTCTTGATTTATTAGAAATATAAATCTTCATTAGAATTTTTTTTTAAAAAATGTTTGGGCATATTATTATTTTTATTGTTCCATGATTTAACATTTGTTTTTAAACTTATTTTGTTTTGTTACAAGTTTATGTCTAAGTATTTAAAGATGAAAAATTTTAATTATTAAAAAAATAATAAACATTAAAAATGGTGATATTATAATAATGACATCAATGAATTATTATTATTATTATTATTATTATTAATTTCAATTTTGTGGTGTTGTTCAAATGATGATCATTGATGAAAATTTTACTTATGTTTTGGCTATAAATAATATATGGAGATATTAATTTGTTAAAAAATCCTTCTATATTTTGGCTACGAATCCTAGAAATCCTATTTTGGCTATATATGTGTGTTTTAACTTATATGTGTGTTGATGTAAGTTTAAAGTAAGTTTGATGTTGGAACTATTTATGGTTTTAACATTAAACATGTTAATCAATATTCATTATGAATAATCTTTTTGTTCTTTCAAATTTGTGATCTCAAAGTTTTAACAAAAATTCATTGAACTTGCATTATTCTTATATGGGGTCATTAAGTGTTGGAATTCTAAACCACGTGCATTAAACAAAACATTTTTTGGAGTGTATTATATGATTGTTTAACCTATTTTTTTCACCCTATTTTTATTTAATTTCTAAATATACACATATTTAAACCAACATATATTAATTATACATTTTAATTATTACATAATTTATATTATTATAAATAAATATTTGAGTAAATCTAATACCTTTTTCCCAATAACTAATATATCATACCTTATATTTTTACTCATATTTATATATAAAAGAATGACCCCCCTCGAAAATTTTCCTTGAAATTTCATTATTTAAAAAAAATTCCCCAAACAGAACCACCAATTTCCAAAAATTTGCCACCAAAGATAAAACAAAAAATATTGTTGACCAAACCGGGCATATCACCAAATTATGTTTTTTTAAATTTTTACAAAAGTAAAATGTATTGCTACATTATTAGAAAAAATATATAAGTATTATCTTGTGATATTTTTTCAAAGTTGTGTAATTAATTTTTATTAATTATAACTAATGTTGTTAAAGAAATATAATGTTGAAAAAAAACGGTTACATTGATTATTTAATTATATTTTCTTCCAATGACCAATTTTTGCCAATTTAAGGGGGTGAACATAAACAATGGTTTTTCCCCTAAAAAATCAAATTTTATCAAATTTAAAATGGATATTTTTTCAAAATAATATTGCAGGATTTAAACAATTTTGTAACTCTATAACTCTTCTATAGGCAAATGTGGGTAAAATTATTTATGGATGATAAAAATTTGAATAACATCGTCATTGTTTTTAAAAATTATACATAAGCATATTGAGGAAAAAAAGTTATAATTTTTCAAAAATTGAACATATAATTTAGGAAAAAAAATTATCTTTGTTAAAGATTTAATGAAAACACTTTTGAATTAACATTGAATTGAATCCCATTTATGAATATTGTAGATGAATTTACACAAAAAATATTTGTAGATTTATTTTTATTCATAACATTTTATTTAAAGTTATATTTTGAACCCTTCATATTTCATAATTATAAATTATAATTATTTTCATGAAGAGATTATTGAATAAATTTCAAGATCATGTTTTCATTTGTAGCATTTGAATAAATTTTGAAAACAAAAAGTATGTTAAAGTTTGAATTCTTAAAATAGTTTCATGTTGAAGATAATAAAATGAATCTTATCAAAAACTTGAGGTGGTTTGGTGGTGAAAACCTTGGTGCAATTCCATGATGTCTTGGTTCAAACCTTGATGAATGTCTGAGTTAATGTACATTATGTGTATATATATTAGTGTATCATGTATAAATATGATATATGAAACATATATGATCGTAATGAATATCTTCAAAATATTTTGTTAAATAAATCCAAAATAATAATATTAATATTAATAGTAAATCACATCATGTAATTTTGTCACAACACATTATGAAAAACTTATAATCTATGACCGCAAAGGGGGGGGGGGGGGGGGATTTAATTTTTTAAAAAAATTTTGTTTATAGGTATTGGGTGGTTTTACCCCGCAATATTACATTTGGGGCTCTAT
>Ga0116231_10005118_pt1 | contig 26017 bp, 22 predicted proteins | sample S1TSphgellanicum_2_FD_89695 | JGI IMG/M metagenome (GOLD analysis project Ga0116231, IMG submission 89695) | Host-associated microbial communities from peat moss isolated from Minnesota, USA - S1T2_Fd - Sphagnum magellanicum MG | ecosystem: Host-associated > Plants > Peat moss > Unclassified... | reverse complement strand
TTTTTTTTTTAGTTGTTAGTGTGTTTTTTTTTGTTGGGGGGGGGGGCTGGGGGGGGGGGTGGGGGGTGGGGTGGTTGTATTCTCAAAAATGATATAAAGGTGCCCTTCAAATACACTAGGAAATTTCCATGGAGAGTTTTCTAGATTGTTGCACCAAGTTGATATTCTTTGTACAGGCTTGATCAGTGATTGATGATGCCTTGCTAGAAAAGTTGGGGTGAACTAGGGTGATTGAACAATTATTGAAGTTGAAGATTGATTTGAGGATGACCTATAATTGGTGGCTTGGGATTGACTTAAGGTTATTAAGTGTGCTCTTATTGTGATTTCTGTTATTGCTTCTGTCTTACAAAGGCATTGTGGGAACTCCTTGTGGGTGGGTATAGGCATTGTGGAAAATAAAATAAAAGTAGGTTGATAAAGTGAGTAGTTTAGTTGTAGATTTTCTCTTTTTCAACTTGGGTGAGCTGCGGTGAAATGGGGATGAGATAAGGTTATAGATGAAAATTGAGGGAGAGGGGAGCAAAGGGTTGAGGTTTTTTTTAGTTTTTTTTTTTGCCTCTTCAGAGGGGTGGTTATTGGGTGTGGGGGTTCGAGAGGATATAAGGGGTAGGTAATTAAAGTAGATTGAATGATAAAGATTACAAGGTATAACTGAAGTTTTAGGAAGAAGGGAGAAGGTTGGAGGATTTTTGTGGGTATGGTGGGAAGAGAGGGTTATTTTTCACCTTTCAAGGGAGGTTTTTTTGGGGTTGTTTTTTGGAAAAGGGATGGGAGGAGTGTCATCACATATACTTTGAGTAATTGTCAAAAGTGTGACATTGGATCATCATTTTGTAATATTTCAACAACTAATTCGTAATACGTTTCCAGCAGGTAAAGCCATGATAGGTGAAACGTTCATTATCAGAACTTGAGTTGGTATAAGCAATATCAATTGCATAGTCAAGTAAGCAATTGATTTAATTGTAAACATTGGTGTTAGAGAAAATAATTTTGATAAATTATGTTCCACCATTATTTTTTGGTTATTATTCTCACCAAGTTCCAATCTTTCATTACCACCTGTTTCTTTCCTCAAAAGAAGTGCCCATCCTTCTTCTATCACCTGTTCAAAAGAGCCAAAAGTATTGACAATAGGTTCCGGGGTCGTTAAATTTAGTGTCTCAACCATAGAAGTTTCATTTCTTTGTATTCAATGAACTTGATTATCTTGTTCCTTCACTGTGCAATCAAGATTGTTTTTCAATTCTTTCAACAGTAGTTTGTGTTACTGTCATTGTAGCTTCTTTCAATAAAGGTTCCAATATTTGAACTCTCTTCTATTAGCAAATATTGCTTTATGATGAATTGCAACTTTTTTTTTATATTAGTAACAATGTAAGTAAACAAACTATTACTAGCAACCATCTTTTAAGCTTGGTTAAATTTTTGGTGTCAATTATTAGTGTTTTTGAATAAACCATACTTTTGTATTTCCATGTAATTTTTAAATATTAATTCATCTATGTAATTTGATAATTTAAAATTTTATCAACAAAACAACATATATCACATTGTTTTGGTGTATTTTGGGTGTATATAAATAATCCACAAAAGACTAGCCGTACTTATTATGGTTCATTCACTTTCTATTATCTTTACTTATTATTATGACTTCCTTTAACCATTATTTTTCTCTCCTACTAGTAGTCATAATCTACCATCATTCGTACCATCTTTGATCAACATTATTAAAATAGTAAAAAAAACATGACAAACTTAGCCACATTTTTTTCATAATATGTAAATATATTGGAATGAGTAACCACTTGTTCAACACACAAAGTTGGTCATATCAAGTTGTCTTATCAATTTGTTTAATTAATTGTTTTGCTAATCTTGTTGATTTGCTATATCAATTTGTTGTTACAATGAACATTTTCTTAGGCTAGTAATTTTTTTCCATAACAATAAGAAGAAAAACCATGTCATTTGATTCATTACCCATTACCTCCCATGCATGAAACAAATATCATAGAACCTTTTTAAATGAATAGGAATTATCTATTTTCAAAATAATACCTACATATACAAGCCAAAAAAAAATTCAATCTTTGACAATTTTAAAAGAAAATGAAGATATATCGTTTTCTGAATTTCTAGACTCTTTAAACCTTGATGAAGATACCTATGTATTAAATTTGAAAAGAAGAGAAAAATAACAAATCCACACTTTTTTTAAAAATGAATTCCTATAAACATAAAAACAAATGCATTTAATACACATGCTACTTATTTGTGGTTTGCAAATAGACATATTCAATTTATCTTAAACCCATATGGAGCTGCAATATATTGCACATCATATATGACAAAAATAAATAAATAAATAATATTAAAATTACATTATATTGTACAAAATTGCATTACAAATAAAATAGATGCAAATACAAAAATTCAAAAGTTGAGTAATATTTCTTTTAGTGTTCATTCAACTTGTTGTTTACCTTGCACTTTCTTTACCATTACATCATCCATATCAAATATATCAATTCATTAAAACTTTGTCCAAATATCACATTTTTGTGTTAAACCACAAGTTGTATTGAATAAGTTAGAACTACATAATCAATTGATATAATGTTTCATCAATCATCGACAAATACATTAATTGTCTTAATCATTATGAATAATTGTCATTATCAAAATTTGGTTTTTTTTTTATAACATTAAAAAGATTAAAAATTCAAAATGTTGCAAACCCAAAATTATTATGTTTAAAAATAATAATAAACATAAAAATATTGAAATTTGGTCAAGAAAACTTTTATTCTATTCAACATTTTGAAACTCCAAAAAAATCACAATTTGAAACTAATGTCACATTGCATGACATATATTGTCAACGAGATGATGGAATTTTAAAAATCAAATCTATTTTCAACTACAAAATGCCATATCCAAATATAACTTAAATGGATGCTTCAATTGATCCAAAATCAAAACCATCACATGATCAAGGTAATATTTGGAAAGATAATATAATCTATGAAATAAAGGATTCACATTATGCAATTCCTATTACAAACACAATTAATATCAAAAAAAATGATTCATGATCTAATTTTGTGATTCCATCATGTAATGAATCAAACCAAAAATTACAAATTTTAGAAAATGAAATCATCACAAAATCATCATATTCCATGATGGAGAAATTTGAATATTATAGTTTAGTTAGACAAATAATTGAAGATCAAAATCTAACATTTGATGACATTATGCATAAAAACAATTGCACCTTGATACACATATTTATTTAGTTATAATAAGGGGTGTTGGAAATAGTAAAACTTTTACACTAAAACTTAAAATGAAAGGATTATTATGGTTATATAATAAAAGAATATTTAAAACTTACTGAGGCTCTATTTATGGCATTCATAGGTAAAGTTGCCTTCAATATTCATGGTTTAATAAAACATTCAACATTGAACATATGCCTCCAACAATCTTTATTTAATTTACCAAACTTATCATCAAATTCATTAAAAAGGCTTACATGCCAATATGAACAATTGCAACTTGTTGTGATAAAAGAAATATCACTTGTTGGTGCTAAAATGTTTATTGTTATAGATAAAGGTTAAGGTTCATAAAACATCATATTCAAAACAATTTTTTTAATGTTCTTGATGTTATTATGATATAGGTGATTTCTATCAAGCACTACATGTGAAAAATAGTTGGATCCTTCAAAATATCAAGTATAATGTTAATTTGCAAAACATATGTCTAATGTTGTGAACTAAATAAAATTATGTGACAATTTGATATGCACTTCATACAAATTTTTATCAAATTTCGTATTGTAATTTTAAAATTGGAACATTAACAAAGAAAAATGCATTCATTATTACAATAATAACATTGAATGAAAATGGACACCAATTGAACCTATCATAAAAAATATAAAAATTGATGAATCCCAATCATTTATCCTAACAAGAACTCAATTTCCGATAGTAAAAACCATCCATCATTTTCAAGGGTTATCACTAGATGAATTGGTTTTTTATCCTACTAATGCCAAGAAACATGAGCTAACATATACAACTTTATCCCACATTCAAATAAAAGAAAAATGATTAGCTCCTCTCCAACATGAAAACTTTTATGTGGATTCAAAAATAAATGTAAAAATGAACAAATTAAAGAAAATTGTGACTTGGATACCATTCATTTCTCAATTAAAAAACCTACATAACTTTCATGTAATTATACAAGTTTTGAATACAACATCTTTATGCCAACATTATAAAGACATAAATCATGACCATAATTTTCAAATGTTTCATATCTTATATGTTTTATAGAAACAAGAATACACCATGCATCAACTAGTGTGGACAAATTTATAAATTCAACAAAATATTCATATATTTCAATCCATGATGGACATGGATTAATGATGATGTATGACATACATATGCACTTAGATTCTTTCAATACAATAACTAGTGATAGTTTAAAATACATAAAAGCAACTTTTAATATTAATACACAAAAAGAAAAACATATTGTATGTGTATATGAGGTTCATTCACGTTCAATTTTTACATTAAAAAAAATCTTCAAATATTAATTCAACATTTTTTCAAACATTTTCCAATCATTATTTTAAGAGATTTTAATGTTGACATTCTTTTAAAAAATCATGCATAAATTCAAATTAAATCATAATTCAATGAAAGTAGCAGAAAAGCCAAATTTCAACTAGACCTCTTATGGGCGAATGTCCATGCAAATGAATACAAATATGGTGTAATAAAAGCATATTGACTAAATTTTCACAAACCAATTTATATTGCATTCAATGTATAAACACAAAACACAATTCCAATGTATAACAAGAAACCATTAATATCCCCATTTCTTTAAAATATAATGTATGTGACTATGTGTGTGTGCATGCTACCATTTTTCACCTAGTGTCCCTTAAATGGTTTCAACATATCTTGCCATTAGACATTTCATCATTTATTGCACAAGGCAACTATTTGTTGCTAGATGCAAAGATCACCTTGTTGCCTAAATTTGTATTATTTTATTTATTCTTCAAGGGACCATGTGAAAAATATCTTTTCATAAATACCAACCACAAGACAAACTAAAACTGAATGCTTCTTTATCTAGGTAGACCCACCAAGCATAACAACAAAAACATCCTTCATTCAAAACCCTAAAGATGAAATGTGACAAAAAAAAATTACATTATTTAAGAGGTGTCAAATCCTCAAACTTGAAAGTGAAATATCTTGAAAGCAAAATTGAAACTAAGAATTAGGCAGAAATGTGTTGCTACAAATGTTAGAAATGATTTTCAATGTCCTTCATAAAGCTAACAAACTCTTATCCCATTTAACTTGAATTCATAGTAAAACATTATATGTAAAACAATATTTTTAGGACAAAGCCTCTTGTGCCAAAGCCGATTGTTTAGTTGATGTATCCAAAGTTGAAAATTCTGGTTTTGTTATGGGTTTAGGCTCCATTATTCAGCTTTAAACACTCACAACATAAGTAAAGTTTTTTGTTTTGACCTAATGTTATAAAATTTTATCTTTGGGCACTGAATATGTACTAAATTGTGGGGCTATTGGAATTTGGGAACCAAATGAGAATTATGTGGGAAGATTTAGCAAAGCATTTGATATAAATTTAAGGAACACATTTGAAAGGCACATGGGAACCATGGGAACAATATATGAAAAACATTTGCTGTCTATATAGGTGAGACCTTTCATCTTTTCCCCTAGGATATGAAGCCTTGGGTGAACCAGCACCTCCACCGATACCATGGTAAAAACTAAAAAACCGCAACAAAAAATTGGATGCTTCAAAACCTTATAGATACCCTCATACCAAGATGGAATCAGGGTCTCCAATTACAAATTTAACATTTCCTCCCTTAAAACCCCAAACCCCTAAACCGTAAAACCCCTTAATGTTTAGCTCTAAGAGGCCTTACCCAAGAAGGTGAAGGTACTGGTGTAGGTTCTGGTTCAGCGCGGCTGGATATAAAAAGACACGAGTTTTATATCCCAGTTAATCTATGTTGAAATAAAATAGTTTTGGAGAGATAAAGGGGGAGAAATCGTGATTTTAAATATTACATGGGAACATAAGAGAACATGGCGTGAACTGTTTTGAGATCAAGAGGGAAAAATTTAAGGATGGGGGGAAGGGAGATAAGAGAAAGATGGAGGAAATAAAGAGAAGAGGCAAAACAAGAAATAAAGAATGAGAAGTAAAAATTAGAATAATTGAAATAAATTGATGACATGAATGAAGCTTTTGAATAAACATCAATAATGAAGTATACCATCTGAATGGGAAATTGTTCATAGATGAAATTGAACACACCTAAACCAATGTCCATAGATGGATGGAATGTGATCATACTAGTGAAACTTTTCTTTAACTATAATTTTCAATAAAAATGAATTGTACCATGCATGAATAATATTATGTCAAGGAATCTAAATTTATCACACCTCTAACTGGCTAAATGGAAACTTGATGACACATGAAAATCTGTTCATAGGTAAAATTAACCAAGTTAGATGAAACAAAGTTACATGGACAATTTTTTTTTGAATGAATGGAAATTGCACTTCCAAAGGTAACATATGGATGACATTGATGGTTCAAATGAATCATATGACACAAATAACATTGATGCATACATGAAATGAATTTCTTGTATGAAAATCACAATAATGATGAAGTTGGTCATTACAAAGAGGAACATTACATGGATGAAAATTCAATGACATGAATGAAGCTGCATCCATGGATGAAATGACCGCCATCCCTATATGGATTGTCAATGAGACATTCACATTCGCCTCTCCTCCCTTTTCAATCTTCCCTCGTTACTGGGTAGGCCTAGATAATTAACCCGTTCCATTTTATAGACCTACATCCTTACTTCCAAATTATCCTTCAAAAGTAATTCACCTTCAAGTTTTTCTTTCCAGTCTTGGCACACATTATTTTCTACATTTTCTAGGCTAGTGACCTGAAAACAAGAATGCATAAAAACTTGATAACTATTCTCCAACCCTGTTTAGGAAACTATCCCTAGGCAATAGAGTTATCTGTAAAGTCACCCTGTCTTCACCCTGTCTTTGAGCCTGCTTTCACTCCCTATCCCCACTCACATTGGAGTAGGGGACAGTGGTATAGAAAGAGAGGATGAAACTAAGGCCCACTTTAGACAAGGGTCCAGGGTCCAATTTCCTAGGAACCAATTTGGACTGAATTGAAGCAAATTGAATCCTTGAGTTGGACTTTAAATTGGTCCTTAGCATGACTCTTGGTTTTCCAAATCAGGAGCTCTCCTTTTAGCATTGTTTTTTTGGTCTGGACCAATTGATTTTCCCTCCAAAACAAAGTGCCACGTAGGTTTAGCCTCAATTTGCCACTTTTGGGTCTTGGACCCTTGTCTGAAGGACTTGGGACCAATTTTAAGCTTTCAACCAATAAGATTGCTTGAATTCATTGGTCCCTGGGCCTTGGACCCTCATCTAAAGTCACCCTAAGTTTACCACCAAAATTGGTGGAAAAACTATTTTTGGTCCCAGTTATTTCATTTTGTAAAATTTTCATTCTCAGCCATGTGTTTGATGCCTACTATGCCGAAACTGGCTGTTCTTGCCCCCTAATTCGGTGACTTTATGGATAACTCTAATACCTATTCTTTTTAAATCTATTGTGCTCAAATGGATTGAAGGCTGATATTTTTCACCTGTCTCATTTTTAATAAACTTGTCACCATGACAACACAGAAAATTGTGACCACTTTGCAACATTTGCTAAAATCACATGCATCTCAACTAGTATCAAACAAAATTAATGAACACACATAGAACAAATTGGGAAGACCATTGGGAACACATGGAGAACAAATTCTGAGACCCACAAAAATCTTCAAGTTTCCCTCCAAAGAGACATATAGAACATATAAAAACTTGATAACTGTTCTTCAATGCTACTCATGAAACAATCTCTAAGCAACATTTTTTAATCAAATCTGCCAAAATAGAGTGAAGGGTGATTTTTTTCACCTGTTTCATTTCCAATGAACTTATCACCATGCCAATAGAATTTGTGACCAAATTTGCAACATTTGTGAAAACTGCATGCATTCCAACTAGTATGGGACAAAATTAAAGAACACCTGAAAAACAGAATTGGGAACGACATTGGGAACATGTAAGGAACAAAATCTTGAGACCCACAAAAATCTTCAAGTTCCCCTCCAAAAGCAAGAATGTACAAAAACTTGACAATAATTCTTTGATACTACTACTCTCACAAAACATGTTCTAAGCAATTTTTTCATATCTAATCTCCTCAAATGGAATGAAGGTTGATTTTCTCCCCTCTCTCCATTTTCAATACACTTGCCATAATGACAACACAAAATTTTATGACCAATCGCAACACTCCTGAGAACTGCATGGCAAATGCTACAAATCCACTTGCATCCGTCAAAGATGTCTTCTATACAATCAATGATTCATGTAAAGAATTTGTGAAGAAAATAGGACATCAAATATGAATATGCTGATTTTTCCATTGTTGTTGTTGTTGCTGTTGTTGTGTAATGAGTTTGAAAATTTTGGACATATTATTTTATACTTAATGGACACCCACAGTTGGGGGAGCTTGATGAAGTCAGAGGGCAGACGTGGCAGCTAGTCATTGCTGTTCATGATGAAGGTGATGGTCTGATACTTTGTGAGTGGTGGCATCTGGTTGTTATAACAACAATCATTCTTATCATGTTGGTGTTGGTTTTGTGGGACTGGAATGGTGGGTACCTTTAAAGTGGAGTTTTCTCTGCAATCTCAATCTCATTTATGTATATGCCTCAAAATCATCCAAGGGAAATTGGGAAATGAGGTTGCTCCCATGAAGGCCATCGGAAGGTGTCTAGCTATGGAAGAATGTGAATGAGTTGTGATGGATACTCTCTACTCACGTTGGCAGTTTACCTTCAATTATGACCTTTCATGTGTGAACTTTAGCTGGTATTTATAGCATTAAGCCGAACAGTCTGTGGAATGCAATCAAGGACAGGAATGATTGATTTTTCCATCCTTGTGATACTCTCTCTACAGCAGCTTTGTTGGTGTATGATCTACCCTGCAAAGACAGCTTCAACCAAGTAAAGAGCTGGGTGAAAGAGCTGAGAAAGATGGCACCCAAGAGCGTTATTGTGTTAGAAATAGCAGGAAACAAAAGTGACATGGATAAGATGCACAATGTAAATGTGGGTGCCAAAAGATTCTCCACCTGCACCAAAATGCTGCTCTTGATTTCACCCAATTGATTTGTGCAAATGTTGAGTTGCTCATATTCGATGTCTCATATTTTTGTTGCCTGGTTGTGTCTCAGCATATCTCTTCAATGAAAGGCACTTCCAAACTTCTAGTCTCCATTCTGGAGCGTGAGCCCAATCTCTCAACACAGAGTTGCTAACATGCAATGCACCAAATCCTCAACAGCCCAGAATGCTGGAAATTGCAAATGGTAAGTGTTCACAGGCATGATATAAACTGATTCCCTGCAACCCCTTCTACCCTGATTTGTGCACTCTGACTTTGACACTGTCTCTTCTTTTATTCTCTGACTTTGACAACAAAACTCTGGTAACAGGAGTGGACAATTTCAGGTCCTAGACGGTTCTAGGGAGATTGAACTGTCTTTATTTACCAACAACCAATGTCTACATCTGCAAGGCCCCATACATTTTGCTTCTGAACCCTTATTTCATGTACTCTTTGAATGACAAACCTCAATTAAGAAAACCAGGAGTGAGGCGAGATGGGCCAAAGCCCTCAGATTTAAGCAGAACTGATGTGAAAACCTAGTAATGATCTAAGCCTAGCACATTGAGGCAGAGTGTCTCTCAAAGCACCCTTGCCAGTCTCCCAAAATACCCGAAAGGAAAAAATTGCTAGCAACCCCATCTTGGCCTTGCATCATTTATTGCCATCTCTATTGTGGAGTAAAATCAGTGTCAATATGTAGGTACAACTCATGCTTTTGCAGCTTCTGTCTCCCGTGTAATGACCTGTGGGTTGGTAAGCTCTTCTTTAGCAGCAACCTCAGAAGCTGTGTCTTGCTCAAGCTTTTCAAGCATGTCCTGGGTGTGAATTTCTTCAGCTTCCTGTGCATGTTGCCTATCTTCTTCTTCTCTCTCATCACGCTCTTCAAACTCTTTCTGTGCAGCCATGGCTTTCACAATGGGATCTCTGAGAACAGATATGAGCCCTCCACCAACCCTGTACTCTGCTTCATCACCAATTACATACACCCAGTGCTCAGCTCCAGCTGTTGGGATATCTACTGCTAGGAGCTTGAAATCATACTGCAATCAACAGAAATCATGTCAGAAAAAAAATGCTCAATCTGGAGAAACCTGAAAGTATAAAATTCAATGAGAAGTCACAAGGTACAAAAATCAATCAACACTTTTTGTACCTGACCCTTTTTCTTCCTAACTTCAATACTGACAAGGCCACGCTGCTCGCCTCCAGTAATTGGGAATATGAGAAAACAGTGCTTGCTACTTAGTCAAGGCCTGAAGTTCTTGATGCAGAGTCCACCTCCAGACATGACATAGGCACGAACATCTGTTCCCGTTAGTGGCGCACCCATTACCTCTAAAACTGCTGCTGAAGTGTTGAGCTTCCGCATTGCAATTGGGTACACCATATCTGGATTCACCCTGTACTTAGCCCTTGTTACAACTCCCTGCAATTGCAGACAACGCCATGAGCAATCTAACATCTGCTTGATCTCTCTTGCTAACAAATATATCCCCGGAAGAAGGAACTTTCAGCAACTTGTGACTACAGGTGGCTTTTGTGCTCCCAAGAGGCATGGCCATATATTCTCAACATCTATGGCAGAAAAAACAAGAGGAAATGACATTTTCTAAAGCTTACCCCAATTGCCACCATGCCTGCTGCAAGAGCCAGAAACCCAAACTTGGCCATGCCCTCTGAAAGGCTGACAAACAAGCTCGCAATTCCAAACATAATGCGCCATAGCAGCAAGCATGAAAGGACTGCAACTGCACCAACCACCACCAAATAGTTTCGCTTCCAGAATGCTTCCAAGTGAAGACCCAAAGCTTGTCTCAAGCCCATCACAGTTTGCATTGCAGAATTGACAGGCTTCAGAATTCCAGAAAGAAGTTCATTGCTTCGAACCTCAGCTAAATTAGCTCCAACTTTAGCTTTAGAGACTGTCTCCTTGGCTTTCTGTGTTGTTGTCGTTGATCTCTTCAACTTTTCTGTCACTGTTGCAAAATTACAATTCCGTTTCCCACAGACTGGAAGAATGAAGTGACTCAATTGACTCCGATTCTTCTTCAACCCCGCAGTTCCTCCTACCCATTGCACCTTCTGTGTTGTTCCTAGCAATGTCCCATTGCTGAACCCTCTTTTGCTCAAAAACAGAAAATGCTTTGCATGCTGCTGGAAAACCCTCAAAACCCACCACTGGAAAAATCCTACTACGAATTCCTGACTGCAAATCCGACTGAAGCGAATGCAGCACCTGATGGCATACTGATCTGGAGAACAGGATTCCTCGAAGCCCTTCTGATGTCGGCTGCACATGGGCCTTAGTTGCAAAGGGAACCACTCCACTCCAGAAATTAGTGGAATTGCAGCACTCTGCTGCAATTCCTTGGGAGTTGAGATCACAGCAATGAGTGATGATGATTCACCTGATTTGGCCCACAAAATCCAGCTCTTCTTCCTCCACGCCATATCCTCCTTTGCTACCAGTTGCTCTCCAGATTCTTTCTAGACAACATTACCAGCAGCAACTCCAGCTTAACTTACACATCATTCTCAAACTCTCTGAAACTCTTGTACAACATTCTTAAGCTCTCAAATCCCTCAAACTCGAACACAGATTACAAATCTCATGGTACTGTGCTCTCCAGAACTCTTTCTTGCATCCTTGGGTCTTCTTCTTCCTTCTAGATAACCCATTTTTCTCACTCTCTGGTTCAAGACCAAGAGACATCAATCCTTCTCTTTCTTTCACCTCTGCATTGCAGAAAAGAGAATCTGAGCAATACCCATCACCTAAAACCAGCACTAGAAGCACCCTTGCTGAGGCTCTTGCAGATCCGGATCATTGATGCTTGCTTGCTTGGCCTGCTGTTGCTGTTGTCTGCTGCTGATCTGTCTTCTAGCACTTAGCAGCAATCTGATTGCTTTCCTAATCTTGGCCTAATTGATGGACTAATTGATTCACCGATCATGCATAATAAATGGGTTATTACAAACTGCACCAAACTACCTCCGGGTATCAAAGCGGTTCTTAGGGTTCACAACTGGATGCTCTCCCAGAAAAAAGGAAAATACCCAGTTCATATATATATATATAATCCCAGTTATCATAAATTCAACTACCCATTTTTTATCTAATATATTAATTCAGCAAGTTTGTCTGTCTGTGACAGGGCTATACCCAACTGACAGCTGATGGACCTGGCACAAGTGTGAACAAGACCCAGATGATAAAGTCCAACTGTGGGCCGTCTGGGTGGTCTTCTTGGAGTACAAACGTTTTCTTCTTGCTCTCCTCTCCCGCTTACGTCTCTTCTCCCTCTCATATAGTGATGGGAAAGCATGCGTTCGTGCCCTATTGGGTACGATGGGAACGTACTTTCTTTTCCTACGTGGCGGAACAGGCCATTCCAAGAAATAACTAACATAATAATTTTGACGAGGAATTTCCCATAGTCATGACTTTCTGAAATGGCAGAATGTCGTTGAGCTTTAGGGTTTCAAGGGTCGTCATCAGGGGCCATCGCTGCTTCAGTGCCGTGCCGTGCCTTGCAGGCACAGGTTACCACTAGTATATATAACCACAATTCTCAATTTTTGTGAGATGGTGAAACACCCACCGAGAAAACTGCTAGTTCTTTCATGAAACCTGGCAATTCTTTGAAGTTTATGTTATAACTAGAACGAACAGTTTTTTTAATTTTGATTTTTTTCATATACTCAGAACCGCAAAATCAAATAACTGCCCAACACTGATAATTAGGTCATTGTACAATTCTTATTGTTTGTTCAGACCTGAATATTTTCCTGTTATTAAGATTGTAAATAACTTATGCTATTCAAACTTGTGAATAATTAGCTAACTAGTTTGCTAACATGACAATGCTAATAACTGCACCAACATTTTGTGGTAAGGTGAGTGAGATGCAAATGACATTCTAATAAAAAGTTTCAGGAAATGTACATTTTGTTGCTTAACACCATGAATAGGATATATTGACTTTGATTCATGTGTGATAGCTTAACTATGGAGAGATTTTCCCCATGTGGTCATAGCTCCTTCCATGCACTATTTGCACCTTCAAAGTTTGGACTCACAAAGCTTGCAGGTGTTTCACAATCGTTACATTCATAGAGTTCATAGTAGTGTCTACATTCACAAAGTCAGCTTGCAAAAAAAAATTCACATTGATAAAACTTGCAATGTTTACACACCCAAACAACTTACAATCATTGGACTTCATTCACCATGCTCATGTTCGCAATTGTTGTTTTCTTGCACACAACAACTTCAAATGCTAATTGGTAGGACAATGGAATGGAGATGGACAACATGGGGAGAAGAGAGAGAATATAACAATAATAGTTTAATTGAATAAGGAAAATTAATTCAAATGTTGAAAATTCATTCATTTGCACAATGAACAACCAACTTTGCAATTGAAATTCAATTCAAACAATTTGTTCAATCCACATTGTGAGTTTGTTTGTTTCCCAACAATGTTTCAAATCCAAGCCATCAAGTTGATCTTGATTTTGTTACCATCCACTATAGGTTTTGCCTCAATGAATCTTGCATTTGACATGTTAGCATGTGCATTTGCACCTTGAAAAACTAGTACATGCAACAAAATTAGGAAGGAAAACAATGTGAAGGTTGTTTTTGAATAATAGTTTTTTGAATGTCTTCTTCAAAATCCCAAGGACATTTTCTACAACATTCTTCCCCTTTGAAAAATGTTTGTTGAAGAAGGCATCCATAATGTGTGCTTGATGTTTGTAGTTTGTTTGTGAGGGATCATGAGTCAAAGCAAAAGTGAGTACCCCTTATCCCCTAGGATGTATGGATGTATAATGTCTTGAGATCCATATAGTCTAGAATTGGACAAACCACCATATGTTGCTTTCAAGTGCAAGCTAGACAACCATAAAATGTGAAAGTCATTCATAAATCTTAACATCCCTACAAATACATCTCAAAAGCACCTTTCATGATTGACCATTGCCCACAATGAAATATGTGAGCTTTTGATTTGTAAGAGAAGTGAACAACATCAAATACACCCCTAGGCTTATGAATGTGGATTTGCATGCAATCAAATAAATTGAAAAAATGTCGTAGAATGTTTTGAAGCTAGCTTACCATGATGCAAGTTGGATCTTCCCCTTGTGGCCATTGGATTTGGTTTTCGAAAACCATGTTAAACAATGCAAACAAACTCATGAAACATAATATTCACTAAAGACTTCTAATGCAAACATTTTGTTGCACTACAAGTATTTGGCACCATGATACAACTTGTAAAATGAGTATGCCACCTTACTACCAACAAGTATAACACATTTGTATTTTTTTGGTATTTTTTCCAATCATTAGTCACATTTTCTCTATCAATTACAAAACAACCTTTCATCACCCAAAAATGTTTCATCTAATTGTTATTGTTGTATTACATCATGAAGAAATGTGAACACCAAGTGGTGCTTTTAGGCTTGACCCTAATATTGTTGAACTCCTTGTTCATCAATAGTTCAAATTGCAAGAAACTTTGTATTGTTACAAAACAATTACGTTTTTGATAGCCTTTTATTTAACTTTCAAACTCCTAAAAATCTCTCACAATGTTAGTCATGAGATCATCATCGCCTTCAAACTATAAGCTTAGTTGTTCTTATATTAGTAGAAACACATGCAAAAAAATTTAACACCAATTTTCATGGTCTTGTGGTGTTGCCATGAAGGATAACAATTGGCAAAAGAAACAAAATGTAAAAGTTTGTGAACAACAATGACAATAGCAATTACAAAGGAACAACTATGATAGGTATAAATTAAGATTGTTCATGCTTTGCAAAAAAAACACATTGCACAAAATAAGCAAATGAACAAAAGCAATTACACTAAAAATGGAAATTCGTAGTGACTGCACAAAAATTGCATTAAATGAACACACTTTATACTCCCAAAAAACGAAAACATTGAGTTAAATATATAATAAATTGCATATTTTACCACATGCACAAGCATGTTATGTACACTTATTAATTGATAGGATGAGGTAAAACCTAGAAATGGTTTTAGCACATTCAAAATTTCATCTCTCATGTGATTGCTACGATGCAAGAATTCATAGTCAAAATCTTTAAGTTACAGTCAACATCAACAAAAAAAAAAATTAAAAACATGCCAATTTGAAAACAATAAATCATCAATTCAAAACTTCACATGTAGTTTGCATAAAACATGCACCTACATTATTTTAGTTACATGATAATTAATGTTGTACATCATACAACACATACTAATGGTTGCAAAAATTGCATTAGATAACAACAAATACCCATGAAATTAGTTTAAATTACATTGGGTGACCACATGAGTCAAAATCTCAATGACTTTGTGTGCCACCACCCATGTTTATGGACTAGGAATTTTGTTTTGCAAGGTAATGGTTTGTTGTGAATAACAACAATTGATGGCATCCTGGAATTCCAAAGTTTATTTGAAAATAATGACTTTGGATGAAAATGAGGTCTTGATAGGAATTTTCAACTTTCAAGGGTAGAAAGATACATTTCTCACCAACTTTTGTTTTTTTTCCCACTTTTTCTGTCCATGTAATGGTCTTCTAAAAAGAAGATTGTGCCTCTTTGATAAAAACCTCTTTCTTTCCAACATGACACACCTTCAAATCATTAGTAGTATATTGACAACATTTGGACATTGCATATTCATAACATGTGGCAAAATAAGGCACTATTAACATGAGCAAAATGCATGACATTATGATTGTTAGTGCAGTTGTGAAGGTTCTCAAATTAGCACCTTTGTTGTTCACATATGCCACAACCTTGTCACATAATATAAAATTGAAGTACGTCTATTAATTGTATAACCATGGTAGCCCCTAAAGTTTCATGAACCTAAAAACAACCTACTATTACATGACATGGTTCCCAATTCTTATTGATGTAATTGACAACCAAAGCAATGGTATCAAGCCACCTTGTGACATCCAAAGGTCAAAAGTGGTAGTGATTGTTGTAGCTTTAACAAGGATAAGAAAAACATGTCATTCCATAGTCTTCTTGAACATGTTAGTGATTACCACATTTGAAAAATGTTGTCTATTTGGAAACACAACTCAACCAAACTATTGAAGGACCAATCTCCTAAGCCATATGTTCTTGGTAGAATTAAAAAACCAATGCCCTTTAGTAATGTACAACATTTGGTCCTCCAAAATTGCTTCTTGAACAAGGTTAGATTTTTTGTAAGACACACCATTACTAAAAGAATCAGCAATGGAGGTTGTGGTTGGTTTTTTCCTTTTTCTTATAAGGCTATTAAACATTAAGTGTTACATTGGTGGCAATTTTTTTTGTTTTGTAAAAAGCCAAAAATTGTGATTGTTTTGAGGTAACATGTCTAGTCATATGATAATTGTGCCATGGTCTTTACATCATACATAAGTAACCCCTTCTAATTGCAAGTATTTTTGTGTGTTATTCAATTTTTTGTTGGACATTATGACATATTACACATCTCATCTATTGAAATTTAGAAGAATTCACAAAAACAACAAAATTATTGAGTTTGAAAAAAACCTTTGTACTTGTTTTATTTCAATCAAGCCAAAAAATTTGGTTTACCTCCAATTGTAGAAACTATTGATGTTGTTGTGCTTGTGCTATTAGAATTTGTTTAACTATTTATCCTTCTTAGCTAGTGCATTTGTTGTTTCAAATCCCACCCCACCTTCAACAACAAAATTATCATAACCAATAACCAACAAAGGGGAATTTGCTAATTTTTGTTTCATTTTCACAAAACCTACACCATCCCAATTCGAATCCATTAGTATGCAACAAAACAACATGGCGTTGAGAAGGCAACACAATTGTACTACAAATTAGCACTTGATGTGAATCTTTCCCATTATAAAAATTGTTATTATGCTTACACTCGTTATGCTTGAACCCAAAACAACAAAAATAATGTGCATAGGTTGGAGGTTACTTTTATGAATAGAACACAACAAACATTTGACTCACTTTCACCATAAAAATAATAATACAACAACCACTTGATTGTTAATAAAAACATATGGAAGTTCAATTGATTATAATGCAACAAATTAAGTTTTGTTTTAGGGTTTCTGAAAAACAAAGTTCCTTCAAAAACATAGCAAAAAAATGACCTCCTTTATTATAAGTAGAAAAACACAAAAGTTTAAGTGATTATAAATCTCCAAAACAAGTTCCATATTAAAGTTTTGAAACAACAAATTTTGTTTGGACAAAACTCAACAATCATACAATAAATGCTCAAAACTCACAATTCACATCCACATCTAGAATTTGAAATACAAAAGAAGGAAAGATGGTTTGTAACCAAAAAGAAAATAACCTAAAAACCTCCATGAATCAAAACCCATCACTGTTTACTACTCTTAAGTGATAAACCCAAGACTTGAATCTTTTTAAGCCAAATTTAATTAATAATCTATGTCAAATACCAAAGGAACACAACTTCAATATTTTAAAGCCACCAAATTGCAATGTTTTATTACATTAGTCTAAAGTCCTAAATGGTATTGTTAAAAATTATTATTTGTTGTACTAATTTGAATTAAACTATTACATTTTTTTCTTGAAGTTTAATTAGAGATCATAACTTTTAGTGTTCAATCAATCATTTATGAACTACTAATCCTAACCTTTATTATGCAATGCATTAACTAAAATTCTACAATTCAATCTCCCAAAAAAAAATCCAATTATGTTCCATCTTTCTATTTTATTAAGATTTGATCTTGGGTAGAACAATCAACATGAGGTTAAGCAAAGGCATTCAAAGTATGGGCATACACTTTCTCATAGAACCCAACTTTGCTAATTTGGTGTCTGATAGTTCATATTGGATTTTGACCTTCTCTATGGATTTTCTCCAACCAAGGATACCCAAACAAGGTTTTTCATGTTGTTTGTTCCAAAATCAGCCAACCAATTAGATCCAAATCCTTAACTCTTCTTTGGTGCATACATAATTCTAAAACTTCTAAATGCCTTCCCATCTACAACTTTGACCACCTTACTTTGTCCTCATGTTTCAACACCAAACTCCTTATATAAAAATACAAAGTACATGGCCTATTCTTGTTAATGTGTTATTACCACAACAAAAGAAAAATCAGTACCAATTGAAAGAAAAAAATGAACATGTTTAACATTTGCTATTTATCATCCCACACACATTTAATATGAAAACTTCACTTATCACCTAGTTCATCCTCCTCCCCAAGCCATGCTATTTCCATCCTCTTATCCTCCATTGCTCGACTCCCAAGCATCTTGTTCCAACGAGGTTTTGTCAACTACTTCATAAATGGCTCCATCTTCCACCATCAGCAGCCCACCCCAAGATTAGTGATAAGATTTGCATTACACACAAATAACAAAACACATTTCCTCTCCTTCATCTTCCCCTCATGATTTCCCTTGCGGTGATGGACAATTTGGGAAAGTAAACAATGATTGATCACATCTTACCATCTCACACAAAAAGCAAGCGATAACAAATTAAACCCTAAAACCAAGTTGCGTTCACATTGACACAATATATGCTTTTCCTTTCAAACTCCCATGGTAAATTCCATTGCCACTTCACTTGTGGTCACAAGCTGACTTGAAGCTTGTTTTCATGCACACGAAGATTACCTACTTGCATAACACCTATTTGCATCAATGCAAACAATGAAATGGTGCTAACAATAACAAAAATATTAACCCACCAAAGTTGGTGCTTCCTATTTCTCTTGCCAATTGTCACATCATCCTCTTGCTTTGTGACACAACATAATTCTCAATTCTCAACCATTATATTGAAAGCTCCTTGTAACTCTTAAGTTCTAATGCCTTGTTGATGTAAACTCCACAAGAAGTTCAACTAAACATGAGCATCTCATGAGCTTTAGAAAAGAGAAGCGCAACTTGGTATCGATAACACCTTTGTATGAGCGAAATAACAATCCACTTAGGTAGGACTTCATGTATTTTCTTTTGGATAATTGCCCACTGGTCAGGGCATTTAATACTCGTATCTATACCTTGGTTCATACCTGGCCTTAACCTATTGTGGTTGATACAAGTGTTGGTTTCATATCCACTTTTGAACATACTAGACTGCTCTTGGTATTGGGTATTGTCTAAAATTTTCATACCAACTTGATCTTGGTATTGTTCAAAGATTGGATTTTTATTGGTATAGGGTAGGTATACTAAAAGTAGTGTAAAAGTGGTACAAGGTTGGTATCACCTAAGGTTCCTACCCAGGCTAATATTAGCACAAGGTTGATATTGCTTCAATTCATACCAGCCCCCAAGCTCCTTAATGGACTCAAATGTGAGTCCAAATTGAAAACAACGGAAGAGCAAGGAGTTAGGGCACGCTCCATGGCTCGCAACACTTTGAAGGGGGTAGAGGGGCATGCTTGAGCTCCGAAATGGGACTAAGAAAAATGACAAACATCAACTACTCACACAGACCTGCACAAAACCAACACAAGGTGGTTAGTGCATAGTTGGAGCACTTTTGGTGCTAGGACGAGCCACGGGCAACTCAAACTCACAAGACTCACCACGGCCTGGACTTGGAGGAAGCCACCACCTTCCCCCTTATATTATACTTTATACCTTTCCACAAGACCCACATCCAAATGGCTTTTTGTCACAAGACTCCCAAATGGGAGTCCTGAAATTGCCAAAGTTGTAATTCCTGCAACTTTGGGGCCCCATAATTTTGTGTGCAGACCTCCGATTGAGATGAGGTCTAAAACAAAGTTGTAGCCCTCATCAAAAGCTTTCTAATGGTATGTCGCACGCCACCTACACGCAAGGAACTCGGGTCGATTCCCGACTTTTAGTGGTCGGGAGTCAAATTACCAATTTGACTCCCGACCTTTCTTTTGGCCATAACTTGTGTTTCAGATTTCCAAATGGGTCATGCGAGCCCATGCCCATTTTAGACATTTACATTTTAATAGTTTTTTAATGGTATAAAGAACTCCTCGAGCCATTGGGTTTTGACCCTTGCGATCGCTCTTTGAACATTCAGGAATCCACCGGGACTCCAACTCCCAAAGTGAAAGCTCCTTTAGGAGTGTGAGGGTTCATTCCCTCACACTTTCCTTCATTCCCAGGCTTCCCTCTTGGACCGCAACCTTGCAAGCCCTTGATTTAGTCGCAAGCCCAAGGCTAGGGTTGCAACAGGGCAGGTATACTAAAAGTAGTATAAATGTGGTACAAGGTTGGTATCACCTGAAGTTCCTACCCGGGGTGATACTGGCACAAGGCTGATATTGCTTCAGTTCATACCAGCATGTTAGGGTCCTCAATAACAGGCATAAGCCCTATATACCAAACCAATAATGGCTCATACCTTCTAAGTATGAAATGGTACATCAAATGAGGTAAACATACATCAAATAAACATCCTCAATATATTTACCAAGCAACATTTGATGGCTCGTTTTTTGGAGAGCTCATTCTATTTGGGTGCAAACAGTTTGGGAGATCTACAAAACAATCAAAGTAAATCTCCCAGAACACCACATTAACAATATCATGATTATTGTAACTTGTTCTTTCCTTGCCACTGGTTGTGGGTAAAATCATGGGTTGGATGTTGTGAAGTGGAGCATTTTAGTGCAACCTCATGCAGGGAGGTTAGCAGTTAGTATCCTCAGTTTCCTATAGCTTGTTTCACCTCTTCTTACAATCCAGATCACTGAACTTGGAGCATGTCACATACAGCTCTAGTGCTACCATTTCTCTTGACTGTTTTCTTCTTCTGTTGTCTTTGATCTGAAATTCCAGTGCAAAATGCAAAGGCTGCATCACTTCTATAATTGCGGATTAGAACATATATTTTGAGTTTGTAGAGGTATCTTGGAAATTGGCTTGCAAAGGACAAATGATGGTGTTCAAGTCTCCAGAATCAGAATTTTTCTTGGAGAGGGTTTTTGGTTTTAGGGTTGAAGCAAGTTTGACTTACTGAATCCTGTTTTGAACCACTGTATAAATTGCAACCCCATTGTGCGACTATTTTGTGCACTAGACAAAACTGAATGTCACTGAATGTGTTGTGCTACAAGCAACCCACAAATACAGCACGCAGCATCTACTTGCATGGCAAACTCTTTAAATTCCACACAAATTCACAGAACTCAATGTCATCACAAACAAAGAATTTTGAGGCTACAGAAATTCTTCACTAACTGGCATCAAAATTAGAAATGAAATCTATGATTTAACTAAATGAATGCATATTGTAATTTGCACTAGTCCACCAATTTCTGGCAACTCCTGATCTATGTAAAAGAAAGATGCTGGAAATAGAACACTCTTTTATTCAAAGAAGGTAAGCTTCCACATGAATCCTGATTGCATACAGAAGTGCTCATTTAGTCACAAATGCACAATGGTTGGTTTTCAATACTTAACAGTCAACGGTGATCTATTAACCAGTGTTAATCAGGGTTTTCTTTTCAAGTTTGTGAGATCGAAAATTTAGCAATTCCTTCCAAAAAATTGACAACATTAAATGTCAAAATTACACTAGAAAAAAAAAATTGTCAAAAAATTGACAATTTTTTTCAGGGAAAAATCACTGCTGTTAATATGAAACTGAGTACTAGGGAAAGCTGAGAAATATCTGGGAAGTATTTCTAATGAAGGAACTCATCAGGAATGAGAACAGAGATACCCAATTTGGCACTCATGGAGAGATTCGCCCACATCAACTAACAAACAGCTTTTGTAGATTATTTTGTTGTAGGGGAGGTTCCCGCACAATTGGGTTCTGGCCCGGGCGCTGTTTGGCCCACTTAATGACGCTAAATTGTAAGTAAGTAAGTAAGTAAGACATATGTAAATAAATGGCTTGAAGTTTTCCTTCCTCCAGGGGAACACAGGAGGATCTCCCCCTGACATAATGCCCTAGGGTTCTTCTCCTGGCGGAGATCCCTCAAAATACACACACATAATAAAAGAGTCATTTACATACAAGCTTATATGTGGCAGTCATATGCTTTTGAATGGGCAGTTGACCCCACAGATCTTAGGGTCAAGACTCTCAAGAGCCAATAGGTAGTAGGTCCTGTAGGTGCTGGAACTTGAGCTGAAATCAAATCGGTCAAGAGCCCATGTGGTTAGTTTTGTAAACACTTTGACCCTGAATTTTTTTGTTCCAAAGAGTAATGAAACCAACAACACAGGAACTGGAGGTCAGATGCCCAGTTAAGTTTTAGTCTTTTCCAATTTTGTGATGTAGCCCAAGAGATGATCATCATCATATCCATAAGAAGATTTAACCAAATTTGGCTCTAAAACACAAAATATATGAAGTTGAAAATAATTTAAGCATCCTTCTGTATATTTTGCAGCTACCTGCTGGAACCAAAATGATAAAATTCTGACATAGACTGAGGAGTGTCTTTGACTGAACCACAATAGATGCCGACGACTCCAGCTTGTGTTTCAGCTTGTTGCTCAGCTTAACATTTTGTATTCTTTAGTATTGCACTTCCTTCTGTAGCTGATCCCCTGGGACCTCTGGCCATTTCTAGAGTCTGCACAGAGTTTTGGAATTGATCTGAGAAGGAAGACTGACTGACTGACTGACTGTTCAGGAGGTATGGGAGACTTGACCAGTCTAAGGGTGGGTAGGTTGCTGTCATGAAATCCCCCCACTAGGCTAGGTATTCCTCATAGTTTATTGCAGTCAAAGGGGAGCATTTCATCCATGTGTTTGTGACCAATTTGCAACAGGAATATCCACTGTTACTTGGCAGTTAAGGTGACAGGCACAACATGGCAGGGCAGAGCACTAGAGCAGAGTAGAGCAGGAGCCACTTTCCTTTTGTAGCCTACAGCAGGCATGAAGAGTTTAGGGAGCACTCAAAGTAGTTGTCTGTCTCATGAGTTGCCCACTGTTTTGGTGGGTGCCAGGCCGCCGCCACCCACTCACCATTCACATGTGATCCTGAGATTTAGGGGCACCAGACCATCACTGAAATTGTGGGAGGCTGGTCTATCATGGTAAAGACATCTTTTGATTCCCATTAGCTCAAAGCAACTATGTAAACTATCTCTCTCCACTACGCTGATGTCATCACATTGATCTGCATTTTCAAGTGTTGGCACTACAACAAAAGGTGATCATGTAGTCAAGTAATTTCATTAGATTTTGGGGTGAATTCACTCATTGTAATGAACAGGACCTAATGAGGATATAGTGAATTCATTGCTTTAAGAGACAGGGACTAGTGAGCTGCACCCACTTTGTAATAGTGTGGAGAATACCCTAGCTGCCTAGTTTCTTTAGCTTTTCAGGCAGCTAATGTTAAAACTTATAGGACAATTCCCTTTGGTTTGTATCACTGGCTAGGGTATCTGACAGGATCCTGGATTTCTGAGGTTGACTGAGTTTCCCATATATATATGTATTTATTATTTGCTTGATGAGTTGAGTTTTATTTGTTTATTTGTTATTTGTGAAGCAAACCAAGAGCAGATGACTTTTGGAGGGTTGTCAGAAGGGATGTTGTAAATTTACTAACCTTTGGTCCTCTCTTTAATTTTCTGTTTTAAAAAAGCTTGAATCATCATTAGGCTAGATTGAGATCCAGACCTGAGATGGCGGGTTCTTGATTCTGGGCAGGTTTAGGGTTTAGGGTATCCAGATTCTGATTTAGGGCTTTTTTTCTTCTTTAAACCTGCCCAGGGCTTAGGGTTTTTAAAAAATTCTCAACTTTTTTTGGGTTGAGGGTAGGTATCTGGTTCAGCATTTTGCTGGAACCACCATTGGAACCAGACTGTGTAACTGGCCTTTTTAAATTTTTGAATTAAAACCTGAACTGGGGGTGTTATCCCTTTTAAACAGGTTCAAGTTCTCTAGATAAAAATAAAATTTTCAAAAATAAAAATTCTAAGAGCACCATAAACCAACAATTTTTTTTTAAATTAGTCAAATAGGGTCTGCCTTCTCCTCGGGGCTTGCACTTAATTTTCCTTGAAAGACAAGTTATTTTATAATTCAATACAAGTGGAATCACATCTTTTGATTTTGATTTTGAAATTAAGGAACTCATTAAATAAACATACCTTATGTCAAAACCAAGAAAATAAGAGTAAACACTCTTTAAATAAACAAGACTTGAATGACTATTTTGGAGAGGCAAAAACCAAAGTTCAAAATTTACACTAATTTCACTTTCCTATGCACCTCTAATAAAACACAAATTATATTTAAATCACATGGTGGGGTCATGATTACTAGTGTTGGGTGGGTATTACTTTTTTTCAATAACTAACTGCCTTGGTTCTTTCAATTTATTTTTCAAAGAACTTAGATAAGTCTTTTCATGCCTTTCAAGGTTCTTAGGTTTTTTTTCTTTCACAATTGGTTCTTACTTTTTTCATATTAGTGGGTTATGTTCATATCTTTATAAAATATTAATCTAAAATTTAAAATACCATATTATTATTATTTAATTTAAATTTGAGATATTTTGTAAAGTATGATCTAGGGTACGAGAACTTTCTAGTTGCAAACGCAACCATAAAACGAAGATGCATGTGAATGGAAAACTTTTTTTTCATTCTTTTGGATTTTATGATTTGTTGGCCATAATTAGCTTGTGAGGGCATGAATAACACAATACTCTCCAATTGTTTCATTCAAAGAAGGTGTGCAGGTATTCATGTGCTATCTGCGGGGCGCGCAAGACAAAATTACGCAAATATGACTTAATTTATGGTTAGAAACTTGGTAAAGGAAAATGCTACACAAAAAAAAATATATATTTGCTACGCCCACTCCTTTGCAACCCTTTCCTGATTTAGTTTAGAAAAAGAGCAAGTTTGCCTTTGGCTAGGACATTTAGTGCTTGCTTTTGAGGAAGGGCAAATAGTTAAATTATAGTAAAAGCCATTAAATTGGGGCCTTTGAATAATCAAGCGCATAATGAAACTCAGCTGAAATTCAAATCTCGTTGTAAAACACTCATTGGGCAATCCCAAATACTATTCATCCTCTAGGACATTGGTGTGATCCGTCTCATTGTGCATTTGTAGACGTGCAAGAGGATCATGTGCCATTTGAGAGAGGGAAAAAAAGGCAATAGTGGTGTAATATTCATTAAATATTTATAAAATAAATTAGGCCAACCAATAAATAAATAAATAAAGTTATCTGAAATATGGGAAATTCACCCCAAAATTGTATATAAATCATGTATAAACATGTAATTATATGCTACATCATACATTTACATACATGTTCCACAATTATTATTTCCTTGTTATTTGTAAATAAATAATTTTTTTATTTATCAATTACCAAATATACCATATTTATCAATAAATAAGGTAGACAAAAGCACTAATCTCATTTACAAATAGGTAGCAAAATAATAGCATTTGAATGTAGGGGTATCCAACAAATACAAAGATTGATGGCATCGTTCCCCCCCCCCCCCCCCCCCCCCCCCCCCCCCCCCCCCCCCCCCCCCCCCCCCCCCCCCCCCCCCCCCCCCCCCCCCCCCCCCCTCTACCTCCCCCCCCCCACCAACACATCCACCTCTCTT
>Ga0116231_10005117_pt1 | contig 26021 bp, 11 predicted proteins | sample S1TSphgellanicum_2_FD_89695 | JGI IMG/M metagenome (GOLD analysis project Ga0116231, IMG submission 89695) | Host-associated microbial communities from peat moss isolated from Minnesota, USA - S1T2_Fd - Sphagnum magellanicum MG | ecosystem: Host-associated > Plants > Peat moss > Unclassified... | reverse complement strand
TCCAACGCCGTTCCATTCCCCCCGCGCCGTCCTCAGCCTTGTCACCTTCATAATTCGAACTTCATCAATGCCAGCCGCCATGCCCAACTTTGCACACACCACACAGCTCAGAAAATAAGGCAACCATGCATTTTCATGCAACCATGATGGAGTGCCGTCACAACAAGTCGATTGATGCAATTATGCCTAAAATCCAGGATTAGATCAGATTGCATAATAGTTAGACAATCTCCTTTCACATTACACTTTGTTGTTCTTGTTTTTTCGGGAAAAAAAAAAGTCCAGTGTAAATTTTCACCAATTTTTTTTAATTTTACAAAAAAAATAATTAAAAACACTAGTTGTTAGGAGCCTCCACCTATTTCCTATCTTTTTTTCTTAAACGCCAAGGAAAGATATGAAATCTATTTGGGACATAAGGCCCTCGGATGGATGACCTATGAGTTCCAAAAAACATCGAAGGCTTACCTATTGGAAGCCCTATTCATTTTCCATCCATATACATTCATCCAATATTTGTACAACCTTACATTCCCATAAGCTACAAACAACATTTTTCACATTTACCCAAGGCCTTGGTTATACATTTTGGCTTTTGGAGGTAGTGTTGGCATCTATCTACATTTTTGTTATGTACAATTGGCAACTTGCAAAAGATGTAAATAGGAATATGACATTCAAAAAATAATTCAAGATAGCATATAGTTGTGTCACAAAAATTTGTCAATTGTGACAAATTGGTTACATTGTGTTTTCACACATACAAGATTTTTCAATCTTTTCAACAAAAATGTAGGTGCATTGATGAGCATTTTTAACATTGTGTACAAAATGTGACAAAATTTTATATATAATCCACTTATTGTGCCTAGAAATTGAAGGACTAAAGAGAGATAAAACCCCAATTCTCTCAAATTTTACTCATTGCAACCCAAGTTAGATATGCACAATCAACGCATGTTAAAACCTTCTTTACATTCCCACATTCAATCAAGCATATGTCATGCACTACTGGATCAATGCCCATGACAAAATCATGCACATGAAAACATACACAATTTTTTTTTAAATCACTTAAAAATTATAGGAATCGAACCTCACAACATTAAAAACAATCACATATTCCACTTGTGTGCTTTGAAAGTTCAAAACCCAAAAATGAAATTCTAGAGCCACACCATGGGGATACACCCCCCAACCATGAAAAGTTGAAACCTTGTTCACAAACATAAAAAAAACTTTAAAAATTTACTATTATACAATAAATACCAAACAAATACATAGTTTGAATGACTTTTCATCCAATGTAATCATTCCAACATTTTTTTGGAATATTTTTCATCTTCAAGATTAAAATAAAAATTTCATGGATTCAAAATTATTGTTAGGATGACCTTGTTTCAAAAGCCAAATATTGCAAAAAATAATCTTTTATTCTCTCCAACTAAATACCCCACAATAACACAAGTTTATTAGATTGTGTATTTTCCCCAACTAGAAAACAATTTTTTTTTGCATGTTGTGAACTTGTAAACATGTAGTACTACCCCACATTGTAATTAAATTTTACTTTCTTGCATCCGTGCCTCCCAACATGCTTCTAAAAGCTATTAAATTCAATAACCACAAGTTTATCTTTCCCTTCAATTTGTGTGCACATTCAACATCTAACCATATGCATTTTCCCCCTATAACCAACCATAACTTTGCCCATGGAAGCATTATTGCCCTTAAAAATTTGAATCAATTCCCATTCCCTCACGTTTTTCTTTTTATTTTCCTTTTTTTATGTTAAGTTTAGGGTTTGGATTTTTTTATGTTAATGGGTTTGGATTCAACAAAACCCTTGCAACATAATGTTCATGAACACCACTAGCAACCTCCCCATCACCATCGACTGCAATGCAACAAAACATGTTGCAAATGACATCGCCATCATCATGGATTGCAATGTAACAATCATTATTTCAACTCATAGTTTTTTAAAACATTCAAGTTGGTTAATTTCTCATTTTTTACTAATGGACATGTGTACATTTTGACTAAAGGTCAAAAGCTTGAATGACACATGTATTTTTTGACTAATCAACTTGACTATAATGATTTACTTGACTACATACATCTAGTCAAATTGTATAACCTTGGACAAATGGCCAATGGTCTTTAGTCGAATGGAACATTTAGTCAAAATTGTTAATGTTTTTTAGTCAAATGTGACATTGTTTGCTACCCTATGTGTTTACTAGTGTTGGTTGGATATGTGGAAAAGTTCAAATATGCACATGCGTGATGGTCAAATATGCATGGAATCATATCTAGAAATTATATATATAATCAAGAAGGGGCATTTGTGTGATATGTGTATGTGTATCCCTATTTGGCAAAAATTGGTTTTGAAATATACATATCTGGAAATGAAGGATCTGGAGATTCCGAATATGAATTTTCATTGTGCATATGTGTTGTATCATTATGCATATATAAGGTTTATGGTTTAAGGGATGGTGGATATAACATCTCGCTCATTGTGAAGAGTTGGGGGGAAGTTTTACACCATCATTGTTGAGCTTTTCACTTTCGGTGCCTCCTTATCTTGGTGTCTTGTTCATTTGCTTTTTATTATGGCTTTGGTGTCTTTTTCATTTATTTTTTGTTCTAGCTTTGGTGTCTTGTTCATTTGCTTTTTGCTTTGGCTTTTGACCTCCTTGGTGTTGCTTGAGAGTTTTTGCAAGTTTTTGCAAGTTCATGCATCAATTCATTTAGGTGGATTCTATTTATGGCTTCTGACATTATTGGTGTTGCTTGAGAGTTCTTGCAAGTTCCTACAAGTTCCTCCATCAACTTGCTCACCTATGGATTTTACTTTTGGCTTTCAACATCAATCTTGCTTGAAAACCTTACAGCAACTTCCTTCCATGTTGTTTGAGAGCTTTTGCAAGATTTTACACCAACCATCAATGTTGTTGCCATTGTTGGTTTGTCAATTTTTTACAAGTTTTTTTCTCATCAAGTGTAAGTGTTTTCAACCCCTTTGCTAAGTTTCTACTTAGTGTTTTAACTGTCAACTACATCCTATATCTACTAATCACCTTTGAACTTTGAACTTTCAACTATATTTTGTAAATGTTTATGCCTCCAACTGTACTCAAGATGATTTTGTGTTCATTTTACTCTATTGTCAAAAGTTCCGAGTTCCAATTCATTTGATGGCTTTTTGCATGTATGTGCACAACAAGCATGAAGCTTTATATCTATTTTGTTTATTTGTTAGAAGTTTATTTTGGTTTGTGTGTTTGTCAAGCATGAAACTTTAAGGTTTCAATGTGTAAATTTTTTATGGATGAAGAACTTGTGCACATCTTGGACTTGTTCAATTCAACCGAAGTATCCATGACCATAATCAAGTAAATTCTTATTCATAACACCCATTTTTGTTGTTGTTTTTCATTTGAGTATGTCATGCTCATGAGGTGTGGCAATTTAAGGTTTGGTGTTAAAATGTGTGTCCTTATTATTTGAAGCTCCCTATTTCATTATGCATTTGAAGCTTTGAGATCTCCTTGTTTCACTATGGCTAAAAACAAAATTCAACTAAAACTTGAAAACTTTTAATCCTACTTTTGGTCTTGCTCATGAAATACAATGGTAGTTTGGGGTTTGGTGCTCGTGTGTGTTTTCCTGCTATTTGAAACTCCATGTTTCACTATGCATTTGAAACCTTGAAATCTCCTTGTTTCACTATGGCTAAAGATTGAATTCAGTTGAAGTTTGAAGAATTTTAATTATGATTTTTGTCATGTGTTCTTGAGGTATAATGGCATTTTAAGGTTTTGTGGTCAAGTGTATCTTCTTCCTATTTGAAGTTTTGCAATGCTAAAGACAAAATTTGTATCATTAAAAACATTGGTGGAGTTGATGAAGTTCTTGCTAATGTGAACATAATAATCCCTTTTCGATTTCACAATTTCTTAGATGTGGAAAGTGCATTAACAATAATGTAATAGTGACTTACTAGCTGCCTCTAATGAGGTATATCTTCAACTTATAGGAACAACAAACTTTGATGTAGAAACCACACGACAAAATTTCTATTTATTGAAGTTTATTTACTATAAACAATAATTTGCTTATTGATCTATTGAATCCTCAAATGTTGAAGTGCATCATCTATCAATCCCAACAAACTTTTGTAAAACTAATCTAATTATGTTATTAGAAAGGGCTTCATCAAATATGAAAAACCAATGGCATTACTCCTATGAAAACACATGTTGATAATGTTCATCCTCGTTTGGTTACTAAAAGATTGTTTTTTTTAAATGAAAAGGCAATGGCTATGCATTCTAAAATAGATCACAATCAGTAGAATGGGAAAAAAAAGGTTGGGGCAACTAGTTTTGCAATCATTTTTTTTTGGGGGTCAACACACTCATACAAGAATGCTGATGAAGCACAACAAAGATTTATTGAAGACCTTGTGTTGTACATCTCACTACAATAAATCATGGATTTTCAAAATGTTCAACTTGATTAAAGTGTCCGCATTGAACAAAAGGATGTTCGCTTTGATTAAAAACATGGGGCATGAAAGACACATGATTTTTTTGGTTATTTTTTAACTAAAGTGATCATTTTGACTAAATGTTAAATCGTATATTTAGTCAAAAGGGACAATTTTTTTAAATGATCAATCAAGATGCCCATGGATTAGTCAAATTAGAGATATTGAATGGCCATGCTTAGTCAAATTGGCCATAGTAATTTAATTAGCTAACATATTTGTTATCCCTATTAAGCTATCTACCTACCTATTCACCTAACATATACTTACTTACATCCTTTTTACCTATTTACCGAAATATGTCCATCCTACCTACCTACCTACTTACTTACCATCTACCTACCTACCTACCTACTATCTATTTACTATTTACACAAGTTACCCTATTTATTTACCTACCTAACATCACCCTAATTACCTACTTAGTTACATATTTATTTACCTACCTACATATTATCTACTTACTTATTTACCTATTTATCTACCTACATACCTATATATACCTACCTACCTACCAACCCACTTATTATTTACCTACCTATTTACCTATTTATCTACCTACATACTTACATATACTTATCTACCTAATTAGGTACCTACTTACTTACTTATGAAAAAAATTGAAGTTCAAATGTTGTTATACACATTAACAAATAAATTCAATGAAGTTCAAGGAAACATGTTAAATGCATTTAGTATCATATTTTTTACATAGTGATGTGGTGGTTTGATGGCCAAAACATTAGTGTGAAACCAAATACATATTTATTTATCTACTTACATACTTATATATACCTACTTACCTACCTACCTAATTAGGTACCTACTTAAGTACCTACTTACCTATTTATGAAGAAAATCAAAGTTCAAATGTCATTATACACATTGGTAAAAAAAATTCATTAGAGTTAAAGGATACATGTTAAATGCATTTGGTAATCATATTGTTTTACAGTGTGGTATGGTGGTTTGATGGTCAAAACATTGGTGTTGACCCAAGGAGACCACTTAGTACAACCCACCTTACCAACATATATTATGTGGAGTATGTATATTCATATATATATACATTGTACATGTGTAACTATATAATATTTAAGTGGGTTGTGGATAGGTAGGTAGGAGGCCATGGTGGGTGGGTGCGTAAATATTATTTATTTATTTATTATACTTTAATATTCAAATTTTGATCTATTCTTAATTAACAAAATTTGGCTACCCAATTTTTTGTCTAATTTGACTAATGTAAAAGACCATCTTATGGTTAATAAAAAAAACCAAGTTGGACATGTTCAAATTGATTTGTGCAATATGACAAAGTGGTCAAATTGACCAAATGTCAAAATTACTAGTTTTTAATCTAGTTTTCTAATCAAATAAACCATGATTTCTTATAGTGTCTGCAAAGATTACATGTTTCTTTCAACATGTGAAAACATCTAGCTAAGAAGGTTAGTATTGCACCAATGTCCCTTCATTGTATTTATTTCATTGTGAAGAAGTTTTGCACATCTTTCAACTTAAAGACATGCAACTCGCACAATTCATTCGAGGGTGAAATTACTATGTAATCATGTTTTAACAAGTTAAAATGTGATTCAATAGAAAGTAATGAGTCACCTAAAGGAACCTATTGCATTGTGTGTCCACTTAGTTAGTACCAAAAAATGTTGAGAAAATCAATGTATTTATCATGACAAGATGTAAAAAAATGTTGTGTTGTGTTCTAGTTGGAAATTCACCTTTTTTGATAATTTGACGCCCCCCCCCTCACTCCAATTGACATAATGTTTTCATACAATTTTCAAATTTAACATGCATAGAATTGTTGAAAATTTAATCTTAGAAGCAACACTCATACAAAATCTCATACATTTTTATTTTTGCAATTAGGAGATATATTTCAAAACCCGAGAGCTACTTTGACAACATTGGGAAAAAACGACCTTAAACCCCTTCTACTTCTAGCATGAATACCTCCCTCATAGATGCTCAAATGATGTTAAAACTTTGACATTTTTCAACTTGTACACTAATATTGTTTGAAATATGAAACAAATCCAACAATAGATCTAGGAAAAGTAACTATTTTCACTTGAAGTTTAAATATTTGTTCATCAAATTATTTCGTAATTATTCAACTATCACTACTTGCTACACATAAGTGTTTTTCCATGTTATTTTATTTAGACACATCCTTTGTTCATGAATAACACACACATACCCCCCATATACTAAGTTTTTTTCCTTCCTCGCATATTCTCCTACCAATCATAAGTTTCTTCCCTTTCAACACAAGCAAAAATCATAGATTCAAGGACCCTTCTTTGAACTTGGTTTCTTTTTGCCAATGAAGTTTATGGAAATCCCTACTTCTAATCAATGGCCTCCTTTCCTTTTATGAAGTAATGGGACTTGAGGATGACTTTATTTTCTAATGATGGTTAGGATGAAAATCCTCGTACCCAATAAGAATAGTAAAAATGTTTCAATTTTCTATTCAAATACGATAATAATCCTCATGACCAATGAATTTGGAAGATCCATCATTTTCCTTATTTTGGTTATTTTGATGCGATCCTTGAACTTCATCATTGTTAATCCCATATGTTTGGCCCCAACATTTTAATTCTTCATCCTATTTTTTTAAAAAATAATTAACATTTATGATAATTTATTGGTAACAAAAAAAAAATCTTTTGGTTCTTCTTTGGCTAAATCTTCAAAAACATTAGTAACCTTCTTCCCGAGCCATGTACTATTCACTTATTCAATACCCATTATTTATTCCTTCCCATGTATTAATTACTTGTGTAGTATGTAGTAAATTGTACTATTTACTTGAGTGGTACATAGTTAATTGGAGTTAAGTTTTTCATTATAAGAATTTCTTTGCACTATTTAGATCCATTGTCAAAATTAAGGTTCAATGGATCTATTGGAACTAGGGTGTCGAGGTTTTCATATAATTCCGTCATCAGAACCGACACCACTACATATTATGTTTACCCTAATCTATAAGATAAAAACATCAACTTTATTCAAATGCAAGTACAAAGTTTGTTGTTCTAGGCTATTCTTTGTTTTTTGTTAACGTAAGTGAAAATCTAATCATGGTAAATGATGCCACCACATCTTCAAATCCTCTGGTCAATATAAGATGAAAAGCTTGAATAAACATCGCTCAACATGAATGTCTATGTGAAAAAAATTAGAAAGGTGGTGTGCATTCAAGTGGTTTAATCTGTATGGGATTGTCAATTATCGCTAACCCTTGTGTTCTTGCCATCTACCTAAAATTAGTTTTTACTTTCGAAAAAAAGGATGGAAGGTTCGATGGATGTCAATATGAGGATGATGACGTTCGTTTTTTTTCACAAACTTGTGTCCCTAGAGATGGACATTACCGTTCGTTAAAAGGCCGATTAACTCATTAGCAATGGAACACAAGGTAGAATACTTTGTTCACACCATTTGTCAACTTACCAATTTTTTACTACTATGAATATCTACTAGGTTATGGTCTAATAGATGTATTATTTTGTTGTCCTATCTTTCATAAGATTTCTTAGTGATATATGGATTTCCCTACACGTCTACTAATTGAATACTATGTTCATTTGTGGAACACCAATTGTAATTTTGAATTGTTTTGAATCAAAAAAAATTTAATGTTCAACTGGATTAGTAAGCTTGCCTTTTCAAATGCTTCCTTTAAAAGTGATCACAATTCACTAGAATTACACTTTCAACTTACGTAATATTAAAAATGATTCTAATGCATAATGCTTGGACACTAATCTACATTTCATTATGCTAATAGGATTGTTCAACATCTAATATTTGAAAAATTAACCCCAATTTACTTAGTAAGTTTGAAATGGCTCACAAAGGTAAATTCAATTATAGCTTCCTAAATGTTATTATTATCTATTCTAAAGGTTATTTATTGGATTAAAACCAAATATGAAGCCCAAGGAAAGGATATTGTTGAACTAAGGCTCACAACAATGGAATTACATGTTTTGCCATATCTAAAATGAAAAGTTATTGTGTCTACTAGCTTTGATTTTTAGATGTTTAGAGGTGGTGTACATGTAGATACATTTGTTTCAGTCATTAATTATTTAAATGATGTTTGGACACCTAGGCATGCTACTATTGGCTTATTTGAAGTGCATGAAACAAGTGGTAGTGCCATGGCTTTACAGCTTTAATCTATACTAAAAAAAATTAAATTAGTTCACCATGTGATTGCTATTGTGAAAAATGAAGGCAACAACTTGGGAACCATGGTTGCAACAGTATGATCAATCATTGATTATGAACTACTCAAATTCTTTTGAGTTTATGAGGGTACTTGCTTCGGACATGTGGTGTGAATATGTGATGAATGATTATAAGGTTTCAACGGGTTTAATTTTGGTGAGTGTCAAAGATGTTCAAATACGTTTATAAAAAATAATTATTAGGACAAAGAAGTCAGGGAAAGGGAGGTAGGAGTGGGAAAAGACCTACATTCAAAGTGGGATGCGGTATCGGAAGCTAAAAACTCCAGTGAAAACCACATTTGCAAGTAAAATTATATTGTTTGAAAAAACTTTGGAATTCAAACAAGCCATCTTGTTATGTTGTGGAAGGCAAAAGAAATTAACATTACAGCAAAAAGTTCCTAAGGCCCAAGTCTAGGCCATTGTGGAAGTTATCACTAATTGCTTGAATCTTGCAGTGATAACATGTGTGATGAACTAATCTAAAGGCCATTAGTTACTATTAGATGCCTTAGTTTTGGAAATTAATTTAATTGTGGTTATGGAATTTGAAACAAATCTTGTTGAAATGAGAAAGATTTTTGTAACCAAAACTGATTTTTTAACCGAATCTAATAGAAGCTCCTTTGAGGCAATGTAACCGAAACTAGTTTTTACATAATCAAAACTAGATTTGGGTAACCAAAACTAAATTGTCACAATTGAAATTGGAATTATCTCAAGGTAACCGAAACCATATTTGTTTTACCGATACCAGATTTAGAGGTGGTTATTTTTAGCACCAAAAATCTAAAAATGATTAGTTGAACTGGTAGTTACAATTTTTTTGATAAGGTTTGGAAGGTATATATTTAAGGGGATTTTTTAGTTTTTTTCTTTCTCAAAAACAATAGATTGTACAAAATTGTTTTAGGCAAATTGTGGAAAAAGTTCAAACCTTTTGAACTTTTTACCTTCTTTTTTAAGTAATCAGTGTTTTTTGCTAGATTGGTATTTCTCCCCCAAGTTTTATGTTTTCAAGTATGTCCTTTCAATGTGTGTGTTTTTCCATGGTTATTTTATTGTTGTCACATGAGTTTTAAGTTTAATTTTTTATATCTAAGGTGGCTGTAGGTGTCTACCCCTACTTCAAATTCAATAAGTTTTGAAATGGGGGCAGACACCTGCCGAAAAGTGAAATACTTAAGGAATATATTTGTCCTACCGGTAGTTAAGTTTTAGTGGTTTTAAATATCACCCCGCTTGGACAAGAATTGATTAAATTCTAGTTTCACTTACAAACTTGATTACTTACCGAATGGCCTTCATAAATCCCCTTTATGGGAGTGAAACATTTGACCTTTTTGATGTGGAGCTCCACACATTGAACAAAAACATGTAGCAAAAAGGTTATGAAAGTACTTTAAAACCTTTTTTGAAATTTTTGAAGGCATTTGATTTTTGTCAAAATCATAATAAGTCAGCCTTGATGTTAGATCCTTGTTTCAAATCTTTAATTGTTGTGGAAAGTTTTGGGAGGCATGGCAATGCAATCCACCTTGTTACTAAGTGTGATGTGAAAGAGGCCATCCTTCTTCTGATGATTTTTTTGATTGATTGAATTGTATTATTGAAGTAGTTACAACAATATGTGATGAACCTATTCTTTAGATTGAAGAAGAGGACAATAACATGTTCGATGTTGGAGCTTCCATGGAGGAATCTTCATGAACACTTATTACTATAGAACTTTCCTTATTTCAAAGGCTATCTATTCCACAATCTATGTGTGTAGATCTTCTTGCTTTGATGGCGGACCCATGAGGGTTAATGTCTAAATCTTGTTTTCTTGGCTAAATGAATCCTTGGACTTTTTGCTTCTCATATTGAAACAAAAATGGTGTTTAACCTTGTTGGTGTTTTGGCAGCTTTGAAACACTATTGTTTACAAGTGGAAAATCTTGATAAAATTATCATCATGGTAAAAAATTAACTAGATGATTTGTGCATGAATTACATGACAAATGCAAACTTCAAGGATTATATCAAATATGAAATTGCTCTACTTGAAAAAAGTTATGAGTCCATTGAAAAATTTAAATATTTTGAAAAGATTAAATAAGTTTTTTTTTTTCCTTTAGTTGTTCCTTCAAATTGAATTTACTTTATGTTTCCTATCCATGTTGATGTTGCAAGGTTTTGGGCCCTTTGTTTTTGTTGTTGATGAAATTATAGTTGATGTTACAATGTTTTAGGCCTTCTATTTTTGTTCTTGATCAAAGTGTAATCAATGCTACAGGGTTCTAGGCCTTTTGTTTTTATTGCTAATGAAATTGTAGTTGATGATGTAAGGTTTTAAGCCTTCTATTTTTGTTATCGATCAAGTTGTAGTTGATGCTACTAGGTTTGGGCCTTTTGTTTTTGTTGTTGATCAAGTTACAACATCAATATCAACTTCCATATCAATGTTGCTAGGTTTTGGGCCTTTTTTTGTTTTTATTGTTGATCAAATTGCACATCAACATCAATTTCCATGTTGATGTTATTAAGTTTTGGGCCTTTTTTTTGTTGTTGATCAAGTTGCAACAACTTTCTTATGTCCAATGTGATTCTAGGCATTCTATTTTGGTGCTAATCAAACTATAACAACTTCTTAGGTGGGTGGGTTGGGGTGTTTTTGTGGGCGTGTTTTTGCAAGCACTTGTGCTACATTGGGTAGAGTTTTTTTAAGAACCAAGGTTCAATTCCCCAAAAAACTACTTGATTTTCAAGAATGAAATTAGTGTGTATGATTACCAAGTATGAAACTAGGGCTTAGGATTTCTAATTATGAAATTAATATGTGAACTTTACTACATATAACTAGTATGCATATCTACGATTTATCAAAAAATTGAAAATTTGATAAATGCATAACCAAAAATAAATGAAAATTTTCAATGGATGCATAACCATATCTACAATTTTATAAAAGATTTTTTCAAATATGTGGATGCATATCTTCTATTCATTTGAGAAAAACAATATGCCTTATGCATATCCTTTAGATTAATCTAAAATGTTATATTCGACCAACATTAGTATCTACTTCTTACCTTCTCACCCACCTATTTACTTAATTACTTTGTTACTTTGTTTATGCCCACCTACCTACATATTACCTACTTACTTATTCATTCATTTATTTACCTAAGTCAAGCCAATAGGTGTAATCATTAAATTTAACCACTAGGTTTACCCATAGTTTAATCAAATTTTAACCATCAAATTTAGTTTAAATTTAAGTATTAGGTTTACAACTTATGTGCATGTTTAGAGGGCTAAGGTAGGTAAATTAAATTAAGGTAATTTGGTGAAATTAAGTTAGGTTGGGTTAAGCTGGCTAGGCTAGGCTAACATGTACTTATATAATGTCTTTCATCAACCTACCTAGACCTATTTACTACCGACCTACCTACCTATTAGTTTTTAAAATAATAATTTAGAAAATGATTTTAATTTAGGTATAAAATTGACCCGGTCAAATGGTCCACTATCTACCAGTCAAATAATCAGTCACTTTATTAGTTGCTCTGCTAGTCAAAATGATAAGGTATAGTTAGTAAAAAAAAACCATTGTTCAAAATAAACAATGTCAAAATTGACTTGTCTAAAATGACACCTTGTTCAAATTGACTAATGTCATTTTTGGGTCCTTTTTGAACAATTTCCTTAATAAAAAAAATCATGGCCTTTGATGGTGTAGTCCATTGGTAAGGACTTGATTTATCATTGTGCAAGTTTGGGGTTTAATTCCTTATACTTGCAACCTATGTCATATTTAGAAAGTTAAAATAGGTAAGTTAAAATAAAAGAGTTTTGTTTGGTTAGGTGAGGCAACCTATGTTAGCACCTACCCATTTAAGTGTTTTTATTCAACCTACCTAGACCTATTTACTACCTACCTACGTATTAATTTAAAAATAATAATACAAAAAATGTTGTTAATTTAAATATGAATTCAACCTAATCAAATGGTTCATTATCTGTCAGTCATTTTACTTATCAAAATAACAAGGTCGACTACTCACTTGCAATGGCAAGTCCAAATCAACTTGTCCAAATTGACAAGGGGATAGTTTTTGCACCTATGATTTTGGGTATTTTTTATACTAGAAAACCCTATAAAAAACTATGAATTGTAATAATGAATATGCACTATAGACACCAAAAACACAAATGCCATGGTGAATTCAATCAAATAACATTTTTAAAACCTTTTTAAAAAAAAATTCAACTTAATTGTCTTCTTGAAAAAAACATGTTTTTTTATTGGGAAATAAAAAACTATTGTTAAATCTTTCAACAATCCAACCAATTCAATGAACCTTCTTGTAGCATTTGCTAATTTCGTAAACATTGTAGAACTTCAACCAATGTTTCCAACTGACACATACTTGTTCCATTATAAACTTAGCGTTTGATGAAGGTTTGGATGGATTGTGAATTGCATTGTCGGGCTATGATGGTGTGAAGAAGCAAAGTTCACTGAAGTCCATGAGTATGGTTTGATGCATAATTAAAGCTTTGGATTTGTTTTCAACCTTCCCATAGTTTCATGATTTTGATGGTTTGTATGTGTAAATAGTTTGTATCATTAGGTGGATTAGTTGTTGCTTATCTCTCTTCTTTGGTCTTAGGGCTTTCAAAGGCACCTTAATACCCCAGTAGGAGTTCACTCAACCATTTTTTTTTGGGTCTCCAAGTCAACACAAAAGAGACATCCTTAAAAGAAATGCATGGTTTTGGAGGAATTTGTCATTTGTGTGGTGTGACAAACTTGGGCATCTTGCATCTCAATTTCTTGATGATGATGACAAATAGTTCACAACACCATTTTTGTTCTTTAGTAGGTGGTCATGGTTTCCATGGTTGCTGTCCAACAAATGTGATGATATTGAATTATTTATATGTTAAAAGAGTTGTGAAGCATTGGGTGTGAATCAAGAGGTTGCATGATAATTTTGTTATCCAAAGATGATACCTTTGCGTAGTGGATCCACCTTTCCTGGAAGTGTAAATACTAGGTGGATCTTTGTGAAAATTCCACACATGCCAACATTTTAGTTATACCCAAATTTTTGAATCCATTGTAAATCAATGAATCATCCTATAAATAACATCTCCATCCATATTCAAAGTTGCGTTAATACTTCACCAAGTTTGACCAAAAGCATAATGATCTTCAACAAACAACCCAATGTGTATGTTCATGAACCCAAATACCAACACAAAATGTGACCACTAAAGGTGGCAACATAAAGCTTATGTGTATGAAAAAAATGACAACCTAAAAACCAAAGCTTGGATGTTCAATGGCGATGAAACATATAGTGAATGTTGTTAAATGAAAACAAAATGAGAATGCAACGAGGAGGATTCGTTAGCAAGTAACTCCCTTGTCACATCCAAACTCCAACTATCCCTATATCCTATAACCTAGGATCCCAGTGAAATGAATAGTTCAAGTTTTTCAAAAATTATGTAAGGATGTCACAACCCTTTTTCCTAGGTCATGAATTGATGAATGTGAATTGATGAAATTTCACCAATAAAAAAATCCCTGTTACACCTAAGTACTTGACACATTACTGGGTGTCAAAAACTTTGCTTATTTCAACAAAGATTAGAGCTAATAGCATAAGTGAAAATCAGCACTGATTGCTAGGTGTGCATGTAATTGGCCTAGAATCCTTGCTGATGAGATTAGTGTTGATCTCTTGGAGGGTATTTTTACACTTTAGTTTTCATTACACTTTTTTTGGGGACATAAATAATAAGATAAGCATTGATGTTTAGAAAGGGCATCAAAGTTAAATAGAGGCTGATCTCGTCTCATTACTTCTTTTCAAATTACCTTACCCTAATATCAGTGTCATCTTTTAAATGTTGAAATGAATTTTTGTGAAAATATGAAGTTGAGATGTCGAAAACCTTCACAATTATTTCGTGCTATGATCTGAATAATTTCACTATTAATATGACAATACCATAGTAGACAATTAAAACATCATAAAAAAACTAATTTCAAATTTAAAAAACGAATTGATTTTTAGAAAACAAATGATTATTAGTTTTGTCAATGTGGAAACTGACCCTAGGGTATGGTAGGGTTGATCATAATAAGCTATTATTTCAAAGACATAAGAAAAAGTTTTGACACCTACTATTAAACAGAGCCAATTAACAAAAGAGAAGTTTTGGGGGGTTGGGCGATGGGGGGAGAGAAGGACTCTTTGCCACAACGGACAAATTATTTCGAATTTCAACTGCCAACGCCCTTATTTAATTTATTGGTACCTACTACCTACCATGTGTCCCGCCTCGTTGTTGCCGCCATTGTAAATACAGCATAAGCTCCATCGCCAGATTTCTTACAAGCATCGTCGATTCGTCCTCATCCAATGGCGTCAATGGTTGAATGGCAAAACTCGAGATTGGATATTGCCATAAGTGTACAGGGGTTTACACAATGACTTTTCATGAGTGGCGAAAAGTGGCGATTACTGTCTCTTGAGATCCCGCGCCGATGGGGGTCGCTCGTGACAGAAAGAGAGAGAGAGAGCGAGAAGAGAGGTAGGCGGACACCGACAGACAGGAACGAGAACAAACCAGAGAAATGCGGGAGTGCTTGTGAGGAGAATAGCGCCATCGATTCTGCGCTGACGGTGTCGGATATCTCATAACGGTAGAGAAGTTTCAGCTTTCTGTATGCCAGGTTTGTATAGGAATTTTTCTTTGACGGTTTTCTTCAAGGATTTGGTCCCGATTTGGTCATCTGTTTGTGCAGTCCAAGAAGATCCATTATCTTGCTCAAGGTTGGGAACGGAGTGTATGAATGAATGTTCTTATTAGGTACATTTTTGCTTGATCTTCAACGTGCTGTGCGCAGTTTTTTTTTTTTTTAAATTGTTTTTGTTGTGCACGTTCTGTTCGTTTTTTTAGAACTCGCACTGTTTGGTCGCAGCTTGAGGTTTTTCCTTCTCTCTCTCTCTCTCTCTCTCTCTCTGTGTCGGCCGTTCCGTGAGGACCTTGTTTTATCCTGTGCAGCTTCTCGGTATTGAAGAGTGGAATGTTTGTGGGAAGAAGACCTGGATATTTTGATCATTTACAGCCCAAGATTCAGTGCTCGTTTCAGGCTAGGTGGAATCGAGCTCAATCGTGCAGTTTCGAGGATTGAGATTTTGTCAGGTAAAAGATTAAAGCGTGCTGCTATCTCTAAGACTTTAAGTATGGTCAATTCGTGTTCTTTGTTTCGGATTGTTCATCTTCTTGAAACAACCGAAACGTTACAACTCCAAGTGTGTTTTTCTTGAAGAAAAACGTAGTTTTGTGAAGGCATTGCCAGGGAAATGTCGGTGTGTTCTTACTCGGAAATTCAATCGGTCAAGTTGTGCACAGAAATGGAGCAGTTTCAATGAGAATCTGTTAATTTCACTCCAAGACGCACTTTTCTTTCTGTGCGTTACCAGTCTCCGAGTAGTACAGTCCTGCACGCAGAAGCTGTGCAGTTAAGTTCAGTTTTTCGTATTTCCGTTGAAACTTGAGTAGCGAGCTGAAACGTACTCCACCTGAGAAAACTAACATTCTGCAATTCACGATCCCATCCAGTTGCGACTGAAGCATCATAGTCTTTTGCTAATTACGTTGAGCATTTTCGTAGTCTTGTGAGCGATGAGCGATAGTCTGGAGTTCAAGTCTCGGAAGGAGCTCAAGGAGCTGTGTAACAATTTCGGCATACGAACCGCCGGTGTGAAAGTAAGCATTTACGCCTTTCATGCGAGTCTTTGTTTTTTGCATCATCCATGTTCTCCGATCAATGTCTCTTCTCGGTTTTCTACTTATCAGTAGTTCAGCATTTGTGCTTGGATGCGATCTCGCGACCTTTTGCCTCCGGTGTCGCGTGCTCTCATTTGCTTATGCGATGTAAAATTGATGAAAGACGATGTGTTGACGAGGGGACAGCATGAGGATTTGGTTCGCCTCCTTCGCACCAAGTTACGGCCAAAGAATGAAGTACACAGGTATGTTTCAGTTTAGAGTTCTCCTGGTAGTACTGTGGTTAGGACATCTATCTTTCCATTAGGCTGCTGTGATCACAGCAGCTTCCACTATGTTTTTCCAGCTAGCTGTGCTCATAGTCATCTCACAGCTCTATCTCTCACGAGCTATCAGCACTGTGAAGCAAACTGTGACTCACGATAAAATAACATCTGTCCTTTTCATAAAAAAAAGTGTTCCCAGAATTCCTATCGTGATTAATTGCATATTTTCAATGCACTTGCAGCTCTCCAACGGAAAGTGACTGTCCCTGTAGCAAGAAACAAGACCCTATGTCAGGGGCTTTTCATTAGGACGCTGTGATCACAGCACATTGTGTGTAACTGTGATCACAGGGCATTTTCTGGTTGAAATCCTTGGGTTTTTTCGCTGAATATAGATTCTCTATGATGTAAAGAGGCTGGAATCGAAGCTTGTCACAGATAGCCTACAGCCATAGAAAAAGCAAGAGTTTTACTTGCTGCAATCCATAGTAAGGACTTGAGAGCTCCCTGATCAAACTTCTTGATTCCATTGTAGTCTCCAGAAATTGTCTGAGCATTTATTGATTCCATTTTAGTCTCAAGATTCTGGGGATCATCTGTGCATGTATGAATCATGTGTTGAACAGGTCGCCCAGTTTGCGGGGAAATAAAAATGGTTCCATGAAAGATAGCCTTCCTATGATGGAAAACCATAACTCTGGTGGAAAAACTCCAAATAAGTCAACCAATATTGGGCGAACTCTGGGGAATGTTCTACATGATGTACTGATTCTATTTCGCTTCCTGTTCTCTCTGTTGAAGTTTGCATTGCAGTTGTAGATCACAACAGTTTCATGAGCTTGAGTATTATCAAAATGGCCCTATTTGAGAGTGACTCATTGCATCAGCAATGCGAATTAACAGTTCCAAAATGATGCTTCTGTGTCTTCAACTGATGATCAAGGGATTTCTGAGTAAAATACACCTCACCAAGATGATTTCCTTCAACTGCAGGCAAATGGTCTGTCAGCTGCAGAGAGGCGGAAGAAGGAGGGCCCAAAAAAAGATGTTTCTCGACCTGTTTGTTCAAGTGCAAGGCTCTTGAGTCATGCAGATTTTCTATCAGATGAAAATGGTCAAGATGCCCTCTCATCAGCAGACATGGACTCCCTTAGCAGTTTTGCAGAGCCTAGTGAGTGCTCTATTGATGATGTCCCTGATCCCTTTGAAACTGCTGAATTTGGGAACAACACAAGTTCAAAAGCACAGAAGTTTGAAGATCGATTTCATGATGCATCCAAAACATTTGTTGCAAGGGACACTTCAGCAGCCAGTGACTTATCCCTAGAAATCAGTGAACTATCTATATTTTCAATTCCTGACTGGGTAAGTATGTCTGTTGATGACCCTCCTCTACTTGATTGGGAGAGAAATGAATCAGTTCCAACAGGACATGTCTTGAGAGGAGATGAGTTCAGAGAAGTGCCTACCCCTGAGTGTATGGGGTCACCCAATTGTGGAGACATGAGGATGACAGAGCAGGATGCACCAGAGATCAGGTCTACCCTTGAACATGACATGGGGAATCTGACATTAACTGGTGATGGAGAAGGTGGAGATGTGACTAATTTGGCTACTTCTAGTCCTGCAGCAAAGAATGCCAAATTTGAGAAATTTCCAAAGGAAGAATATGTCACCTCAGAAAAGCCCACTTCAAGGCTTTCTTTGCTTCCAACTGAGGAGTCAGTTAGTCCTATGGTGGTGGAGGCCAGAGGTCATTTTCCTGCTGATTCACTGGATGGCTTATGTAAAGAATTACAGGAAGAGCACAAAGATACTCAGCTAGTAGTTGGCACTTCGGATGAGTGTGTTTTAAAGGATAATGATGCATCTCAGGTGTGGCTTGAAACTGAAGCAAATCAGGAACAGAAAGATGGAGGGACAGACACTGATATGGAACCTGGTGCTGATGCACCTGCCAAGGCTTTTTCACTTCCAACCAACAGTCCCAAAGGTTTTGTTGAGTCTTATGAGGAGCCTGAATCTCTTGACTCAGAGTGGGCAGCACAGTCTTTGCCAATGTCTATTCCTGAGGACACTGTATGCAATGATATAAAGGTATTTTACAAGACTTTGGTAGTTTTACAATAGATCTATGCATCATAGTCGTCACATCACATGGAGCTTCATGTTTTGTTTTCTGATGTCCTTTTGAATATTGATATATTGCTATGTGCCCTTGAAATCAGGGACACACTGGTGTGGAGAGAGAGGAGTATACCCCAAAGGTGGGGTTTCTACTTTCTCTGATTCTTTGGTGTGCTTGCTTATGTTGGAGGAGCAAGAATTGAAGAAGATTTTACCCCACTGCAAATTGCATGGTATGTGAACACTTGAAAACATTTCCAGTTATGCTGTAATGCAAAGTATTCAATGTCTAGTATCATGAATAAGCTATGATTCCAAGCATGTTCTCCTCACTGATGATAGAATGGCCCCTTGTTGGTTACAAACCATGTTGAATGACATGGATGAGGCTTCTTCCAGAATTATCTAAGAACATGTTTTCTAAAACATAGTTTTGCTGGGCGTCTTTTGAGATTTCTCTGGCCTGCAACTATAACAGGTTCAAAATGGTCCATGCACTGCCTTGGTGCTGGACAAGCATTGAATCTTTCCACTTCTCTAAAGGCCTGGGGAGGCAAGGAGCCTGTGAGTATGGAGTGTTGGATCTAGCTCTACATATTGGAGCCCCTATAAGCAAACTTGTTACATGTCCAGAAGTACCGAACCTGCTTCAAAGCTTTGCAGTGGCAAAGCTAGTAAAATGAAGTTGATATATGAAGTCTTTATATGAAGTTAATTATGAAGTCCTAATATCAAGTTAATGCATATGTAATTTGCATGCTGATGACTATGTTCTTCTGAATTCTTTAGAAGGTTGTAGATTCTGAAAGCACCTAATACAGAAAGGCATGTAGCTGGGTTTCATTGTGATCAGGATATAAGGCATCCATCGTTTGAGGTACTCTTCAAGCAATTTTCCCAAATTATTTGGATTAGATTGTTGACACAGAAACCCTGTAAATAGTTTGCTTGTATATATGAGGCCTGAAATTCTTATTGGAGAATGTTCCTGGTGGGCAACCTAAGTTCTTTCTTTTTGAATATGAACTTCTATCTCATATACCTTCAGCATCTTGTCTCCACCCACAGTTCAATTGGCAGTAGTTTTGACATGTGCGGCATGATGTGGGAATAACTTCTTCAGCGTTTGAAAGGTCAAGATAGTTTTTATTTACATCTTGATACTTATTTTGTGGAATAAAAGTCTAAAGAGTGTTCTATTTAAATTCTTATTTCATTATTTGCTTTGTTTCCAACCAACTTTTCCTGTTCAGTATGATTCTATTCCTTTTCCTCATTTCATTTGTACCAGCTCTTTGCTTCCTGAAGCAACTAACATTACATTTGACCTATACACAAAGCATTCCATCTGGATGTCTAGATACTTGGGGAGAGCTGTGAGCAGCTTCAGGAGATTTTGAAGAAGCTTGACAACTACTCTCTAGGTAAGGAGAACTCAACAAATAGACCTGGAAGCTGCAGTTTTTTCATATTGAGCTTTGATAACACCATATTGGAGGGAAATTGCTCTCTTTTGATTATTTTGTGGTACCTACAAGCTCCAGAATTCAATAGGCTAGCACCCGATTAATAAACTGAACTTTGTGGGCTTATGGAGTGTAGTGAATTTGCTTTCATGTAGCATGAGCTCGTGAGAGCAGTTATGTCATACCTTCTTTGCATGAATGTTTGGTTGTGGATATCAACCAGGCAAGAGGGGCTGCTGGTCAAGCCTCCTAAATTTGTGGTTTGCATGATGACTAAATTGCACATCTCCAATGTTGAATGCATCTGAGCCAAGCCCAGGCGAGTACCAAAGTCATGGAGCTCATCAATACAAAAGTGAGTTGCTGGAGGCAATACATTGCAAAGGACATGTCCATGGCTCCAGGTAGGGGCTTGCAACCTTTTCAAGCTTGCAAGTTGAACATACAAGAATTCAATCTGTTTGACAAAAATGATTCGCTCATTAAGATTGTACCAATGGTTTTGCTTGTGCTAAGATCATCATACATCAAGTTGAGAGATTGCAACTTTGACATTTTCTTTGTGGTTTTTGTGACTGTTGTGCTGGTTATTAGTGCTACTTGGGAGGCAGGGAGATTTTAAGAGTTATGTCCTGTAGACACCTTTCCTTTCAAAAACTATCTTGACAAAACCCTAACCATTTTCTCTGTTCATGGTTGAGGTAAGGAGGTTGGTTCTGTTCTCCCACAGTTGTTTTTAATCTAACCCTGTTCTTAATCTTAAGGTTCAAGCACCATGATCTTCAAGTTGGTCCATCTTCCACACCACAATGCTTTGGATGGTGGATGTGTATGACACTATCCACCCAAACCCATCAGCAATGCATTGAGCATCCGCATATTCACAAGGGAAAGTTTCCACATATTCCTGTTCAAGATGTGAAGTCTCTTCATTCTCCATAAAAGCAACAATGGCAGGGGAAAGCATGGTACTTGGTAGTCATTGGTGATAATAGTTGACCTTATCAATTGGTTTTTTACAATGAAAATTCAATAACAAGCAAAGTGGAACTAATTGAAAAATTGAATCATGGATAAAATACTGGGCCAAAACCAAATGTTTCAGTTAGTGAGGATGAAGAGGTTCCATAGAAGGGGAATGCACCACAAAGGTAGGAAATTTTGTGGCCATATGTTGGAAAAACTAAAGATCAATGATAAAACATCATTAGGAATGCACACTTTTCATTTCTAAATGTCATCCATAGGTTATACCTTGTTGTGCATCCTTTATGTCATCTCATATGTGTATGTCCATTCGAAGCTTCAGCAAAGTTCTTTGATGGAATAGTTTTTATCATTGAAATATTAAGGAGCTATTAATTTTTCTTTTGATTTGTGCAAGTTTGACAATGAATGAATAAGCAGATTCATTGAGATGGTATGAAGGATTAAATAATTAGGTTCCTTATTAATGTAAACCAATTTCATAAAAATGTGACACAAACAATTCATCCAATAAATTTTTGATTTCATATATCAAATTTTTTTCATTTTCTTAACATTGAACACTTGATTTGCAAGGTTATTTGAATTTTTTTGCTATTTTAGGAACTTTTTTTTTCATTCCTATCCATTATAATTTCTAACATGTTGCCATGGTCTTTCATCCATGTAATATATGTAGTGGACATCTTACTATTTTATTATTATATGTGGTTTTACAAATTTATTTTTTTCAATATTTTTTGTTATTAAAGCATTGTTTTGTTGAGGTTGACATTACCAATGATTACAACTTTTTAAAATGGAACAATTAACATTATCAAATATGAATCATGTTTTTCAAAATATTACATAAGCTTGAATGACTGTTCATACCTTTATGATATGTTAAAATTAATTTCTTTTGTATTACATTCTTCTCTCATCTTCATGTATAGTTTGCACATTCTTGTAAATCATGCTTTTAAAAGATGTTTTATGAATTAAGTTAACCAAAAAAATCATAAACTCAATCCATACACCTCAATTGGTCACAACACATTCCTTTGTGTAAATGGTTCTTTACATAATTAATATCAAAAAAATTCATCGAAAAATCAACACTAAAACACATACCTATGATAATGTTCAACTCTTGAATCATTTGATGATAGAACGTATCATAAAAAAAATGTAAAATGTTTTCTTAATGTGAAACTAGATATGTTGTGATATAGTAAGTAAATCTATAGAATCAAATAAGGAATCACCAATAATAAATGGATAATTAATAATTTGTTTCAAGCCAATAGTTTCAAAGCATATCTATGTTCATTATGGCCATTTTAAAATGTTGCACAATTTTTTGAATATTTTGAATATTTTTTATTATTTTAATTTTTTTGATTTGAGAGCTTATTAGTAACTTTGTTTAAAATATTTGAGCTACTGTTTTGTAAGGCTATTCATGTGGAGAATTTAACAATTGATGATTGAATTATGTGTGTATTGTTAAAAAATTTGGGTAACACTAACCATTTTTTATGTTAATTAATGAACAACCAAATTATGAATTCCATTGATTCATTCACAAAACTACCAATTATTGTATCAATGTTGATGAAAACAATCAAAGAGATCATAAATATGAATTTGAGAATTAAACTTTAAAATCAAATTGAATGAACTAAATTAGAACATATTAATTGATTAATTTTTTAAAAAGCAAAGTCCAAAAGCAAGCATAGGAGAAAACAATGTTTGTCATTAAAATTCCAAATTTTTACAATAAAAAATAATCTCAAGATTTTTTAAAAACTAAATACAAGTCCTTGGGATTAAGAAAACAAAAATCATGACATAAGAAAACAAAAAAGCAAGAGCTTACCCCAAGAAAACTGTTAGGAGATCCAAACCATAAGGTAATAATGCCTTACATTAATATTGTGCCCTAAAATGAAGTTCACATTGATCTCCTATCACCATTTGCTTTACATAGACAAATTGAGTGTTCTTTAATGTAATAGTTTATTGTGAATTGAAGTACAACCTTTAACACATGTGTCATAGATTTTAACAATACTTATTATTGGTAGGATAAAGATTACAAGGGCTCAAGTCCTTAAAGCATGTTTCACAAAGTAAACCAAGTTAATGTCAAAATTACATTAGTTTATAAGTAGAAACACCCACAACTCTTAATGTATCCTTCTATTACCTTTTCCCATCATGAAAGAATTGAGAGTATGTTATGGTGACAAATTAATCACATAATATACAACTTTTGACACATCTGCTATAAGTTTTTAATGACAATCTAAATCCTTATTAACAAAGGATTAAATGTGGTAAGGGATAGTTCACAAAATAAACTAATGTTAAAAATTAAGTTAATCAACCAAAAAAATTCAAGAACCCATAAGTAATTTTTTAAATGTTCAAAAAATGCAATCTTACTTCCAATAACTTTTGAATTATCTTGTCTTTTGCCAAAACATGATTCTAAGGTAAAACCAAGAGGTGTTTTTGTCAAAGTGCGTATTTCAATGGTTGAAAATGCTTATACCTTAATTTGCAAAACATATAAATTGGAGCCAATATAAACTCATAACATATGAAAGTTGATTGTCTTGTGTTATAAATTTGTACAATTCTAAAAACATGCCAAAATAATGAGCTAATTCTTGTGCAATTTGGCATAACTAATGAGGTACCTAATATGGCTTAATTAAAAAGAGCCATGATGATTGATAATAAAACACATTTGAATGATAGTCATATGATTTTCTTGGTATAAATCTAGAATAACTTCTTCATTTACCCCAACAATTGTTTTAATCCAATCAAATTTCACAATTTGGCATCAATTGGAAAGTCATTAAATGCACATGTATAGCCATTCAAATTCTGATCTAGAAAACATGTGTTATCTATTTTGCAACCATTGCAAAAGCAAAGCATGTCGCCTTGCCTTAAAATGTAAAATAAGTGACACTCTCCACAAACACACTTGAAAAGAGCCAAAGAAAGTTTGGGCACAAAGAAATTTGCATGTACTTGCATTTTATAGAAACATGTGCAATGTAATTCATGAAAAACTTGTGTAAGAAATCTAGAAGACATGTTCTACATACAAATAGAAAATATGTAATTAGATTTGTAAATCAAACATACAACATTAGATTTACATATGTGAGAAATCCAAAAATTAAATCTAATCTTTCAACATTTGTAAATTAGATTGAATTTATTAATATAATTGAAAATTGATATGATTTGGAGATATGATTATAGGTATGAATTTTTGTCAAAGTTCATGTTTGTAAAATTTGATATGTGGTGCACCATTCCCATTGTAAAGTGCATGCAAAGGTGTCAAATGCCAAATTGTGCGTTAGTCAACCAATGGTGTAAAAGTTTTGCTAGATTTATTGATATTGGTCAACACTTGTGATTTATTGATATTTGCATGTTTGTTCAAAATTAAAGTAGGAGCTTCAATGCAAAATTCATGAATCCATATATCATAGTCATTGTGAAAGAAAGGTTAGAAATTATCTACACATATTTCAAAAGCAAGTTTAATATTTTTATAAAAGACTAATAAATGGTAGAGTTGAAAAAGACTTGAAATAACATATAGTTTGAATATTTTTTCTAAAATCTTCATTTTCTATAATAAGCTCAAAAGCAACCATTAACCTTGAAGATGGATTACAAAAATTTATAAAAGTTGTCATTGTTGGCCATTTATCATGAATTTGTTTATTGAATGATGTGTTAATGTCCATATGAAAGAAGTGAAGGTGTGACTGGATTCTTTGTCCAAGGTGTTCATGACAATTGAAATTGTCATGCACAATGAAACATCAAGATCCCCTTTTCAAAAATTTCATGTGTACACATCAAAAGAAAATTATATGACCAAATGTTTGCCCTTTACAAACTTGTCTTGATGAAAATTGATCAAAGCATTTCCAAACATCATTATGATAATAATTAACCCATTAATGAATTATAATAATCACATCTACACAAAAATATGAACAAATACCAACCTCCTCAATGTTCTTATGTACCAATTCAAAACAATTCACTCAAGGCAACATATTTGATTGTGAAATCAAAATCATCTACCATAATAACAAAATGATTTGTCCTTTTGTTACCTATGATGGAACAACAAAGAAAATTATAGAACAACACAAAAATGAAGATTAAAAGTAAAAATAATTATTTAAAAAGATGTCTTTGAATAAAAATGATTAGGAAAGAACTTTTGTAGAAAGAACTTTTTATGGACATCAATAATGAATAATATATTAATTCACTACGTTTGTCTGTTTGTCAGTCAATCTATCTGACGGGGGTTTTGGGGGGTGGGGGAGGGAGAGGCCGGTGAAGCAGCATGCGACTGGTGTTAGTCTGTGACAGGGGTTGGACCACCACGGTTTCCGTGTACAAACCATCTTCACAAAGCATTGCACCCGTCCAAAGGGATGGAATGACGGCCGGATCGCATCCCTCTCCCACCACACCAAAGGCGGATAGAAACAACTACATACCCCAC
>Ga0116231_10005116_pt1 | contig 26023 bp, 11 predicted proteins | sample S1TSphgellanicum_2_FD_89695 | JGI IMG/M metagenome (GOLD analysis project Ga0116231, IMG submission 89695) | Host-associated microbial communities from peat moss isolated from Minnesota, USA - S1T2_Fd - Sphagnum magellanicum MG | ecosystem: Host-associated > Plants > Peat moss > Unclassified... | reverse complement strand
GCACCTACTTACCTACCTACCTACATACATACCTACCTATTCACCTACCCACCCACCCATTAAACAACCTACTTACTTACTTACCCACCAAACCACCTACCTACCTACCTACTTGTTTACCTACTCACACACCCACCTACCTACCACCTATCTACCCACCCACCCACTTGTCCAGTTAATTATTTACCCATTCATCCACCTACTTATTTCGTTAACCTACCTACCTCCTACCTATCATCCTACAAGTTGTTACCTACCTCATAGTCTTGTAATGATATGAAATAAACATCTCAAAGTAAAAACTTGACCAAAATTGGACACCTTTTGATGTTGTAATCCATTGGTAAGGACCTAATTTATCATTGTGAAAGTGAAAGGTTTTGTTAAGGACACAAAGAACCATAAAAACAAAGGCTAAAGGAAAAGGTTTAAGTTTAACTTTCAAATAAAGAACATGACAAGATTATGCAATTCAAAAACAAAAACATAATAACTAAGAACAATAACATGAGATGTGCAAAACCAACATGAAAGTAAATATTTGTTATGCTAACATAATCAAACATGAACATGAAAAGAACATGACATGGCTATGGTGCAAGATCATGTTTAAGACTAGTGTTGAATAAATTGAAAGAAATGAAGGGTCCTACTCCTATTTATACTTCTTTGGGGACTTAACTTAAGGAAGCTTGCAAGGAAGCTTCTATGTGTGCATCAAGTAAGGAACCTTTTTAAGAACCTTCCTAATTAGGAGTTGACTACAAGTTAATTGAAACTTAATTGAAAGTTAATTCAGATTTAACTAGGAATCAATTTTGAGTTAACTAAATTTAACTAGGATTTCATTAAAACTTAACTACAAGTTAATTAAGATTTAATTAAGGTTTAACTAGGAGTTAACAAAAAGTTAACTCGAAATTAACTTGGAGTTAACTTGGATTTAATTAAAAGTTAACTAAAATTTAACTAAAATTTAATTAAGATTTCATTAAGATTTAACTAGGAGTTAGCTATGAGTTAATTGGGAGTTAAATGGGAGTTAATTAGGAGTTAACATGGGAATTAACTAAAAGTTAACTAAAACTTAATTAGAAGTTATGGATGAATTTCATCTATTGGAAGATGGTGTTTAATGTTCACATCTATCACATCACCTCCCCTTCTAGCAATGAATAGCACAAGGAGTGGACTTGGGCTGGTTGGGATATTATCAATGAAACTCGTGCACCTTCTCCATGGCATTTAATAGGTTTTTGATTGGTTCCCAAGTGCCATTATTCACATCATACCCATGCCAATGAACAAGATATTGGAGTTGACGGTTAAAGATCCTTGAATCTAAAATATCTTCCATTTCATACACCATTGACTTCAATAGGTGGAATGGGATCATGGCTTCCTCCTGGAATGGTAAACGCATGGTAAAGTTCCAATAAGGAAACATGAAACATAGGATGGATTTTCATAGAACCTGGAAGCTTTAGTTGGAAAACCATGACATTGATTTGTTTCATAATGAGGAATGGACTTAACCTTTGATGATCCAACTTTTTTGATGGCCTTGTTGTTTTGATATGTTGCTGTCAAAACCAAAATTGGTCCCCAACTTTGAAGCTGGGTTGTTCTTTCCAATGTTCATCAACAAGTTGAGCTCGAACATCTATTAACCACATGGTTTGATCCTCAACTATTAGATTCACAACTTTGTGCATACCTTGAATGTCAAACTTGGGGTGTAAACCATGATTTGCAAAGAAAAGTGTTTGCCAGGTTGATGAATGCATTGTGTTGTTGTAGCCAAAAGTTCTAACCAATTATCTTGATGATAATTGGTTGTGCATTATAAATATTATTCCACAACTTGATTGACCCGTTTTATTTACCCATCCATTTGGGGGTGGAAAATTGATGACAATTTCACCTTCACACCCGAAAGCTTAAAGAGTTGTTTCCAAAACTTGGATGCAAATTGAGGCCCACAATCAAAAATGATATCTTCAAAAATACCATGATACTGAAAAACATGATCAAAGAATAATTTGGTTATTCCTTCATTATTGTTTTGGTATACGGAATGAAATGAGACATCTTTTTCAAATGGTCCACCACCACCAAAATGGAGTCATAAAAACTAGAAGGTGGAAGGTCTATGATGAAGTCCATGGAAATTGAAGACATGGGGATCTAGGGATTAATAATGGTTGAAAGAGACCATGAGGGCAATGACGCGAATTCTTTGCTCAAGCACAAATATTGCAAGATTTAACAAATTCCTTCACATACTTCCAAAGCTATGGCCATTAATAATATCAAGACATTAATTCCATGGTCTTGTTAAATCCAAAATGGATTACAGCCAAAACATCATGCCTAGCCTAAAGAACTTCAAGTCCCTTGGGGTAATTAAAAACATGTAAAAGACCATCAATATAAAATAGACCATCTTGAAACTCGAACTTAACATGATCATTAGGAAAAATCCTAGACTTGATGATGAATCCTTAATTGGCCTTGGATGCCAATAGTAAGAGGGTCTTTTTTCAAATCTTCACGAATTTGACAAAGAAGGGTTATGTCATTAGGAATTACTAACAATGCCTGAAGTTGAATATGTTTAAGTTTGAGAATGACATCACATTGTTATTCGTAGGCAACATCTCCCTCCTTAGGTGTGGGGTACAAATGACAAAACAATTCACATGTTTCCCTTTTGGGCACCCAAGATGATGTGATGACAAATTGGAATTGGGACAAGGACAATGCCCACTGAACTTGGTGTTGATTCAAAACACGAGTTGTCATAAAATACTACAAGTTCTTATGGTTTGAATACATAGTGATTTCATGTTGAACTCCTTCAAATAAATGATGCCACTTTTCAAAGCCATCCATGATGGTTATAAGTTGAGATGATAAAGAAAATTATTTTTTCCAAGTTGGGAGAGCACAACACCTACTACAAAGTTAGAAGCGTCCATTTCCAAAATAAAAGTTTGGAAGGGTTTACATGAATTAAGAAGGGGGTGGTCATGAAAGAAACCTTCAAATGTTGAAAGGCATTATCAACTTCAACTCCCCAAGAAAAAGGTTGATCCTTCATAGTCAACAAAGTAAGATGGGCCGCTATTGAAGAATAATGGGTAATAAAACGTTGATAAAAATTAACAAATCTAAGAAAACATTGGACATTTCAAACAGAAGCTGGAATAGCCCAATCAACAATGGTTTGAACCTTATGAGGATCCATGCAAATGTCATATTTAGAAATGATGTAACCCAAAAATTCAACTTCAAATTGATGGAATTCACATTTCTCCAATTTGGTGTAAAGTTTAACCTCCTGAAGCTTCTCCAAAACTAGATGTACATGGCGTTTGACGCACTCCCAAGTCTCGAGTTGAATCCACTTGAGGGTCCAACTATGTTGAGTTGCAGAAAGTTGGGACTTGAGGGGCGTTCCCGACTTCCAGCACTAAAAGGGGGTAGAGGGGCGTGCTGGAAGTCCCGGGATTAGACTAGGAAGATGGAATAGAAGATCAAGCTTGAATCTGCATCCAAAAACCCACCATAAGAGGGTTAGTTTGCATTCGGGAACACCTTTGGGTGTTGGGACAAGCCACATGCACTTTTACACACAAGACTCACCACGGCCTGGACTCGGGGGAAGCCACCACCTTCCCCCATATAGTATACTCTACAGTTCTCCGCCGAGGCTACATCCAAATGGCTTTTTTTCCCGGGACTCCCAAGTTGGAATCCCGAAACTGTCCCGGGTTGGAGTTTCGGGACTTTGGACGGTCATAGCTCCTCACCCCAAACTCGGATCGGGACAAGCTTTAAACCAAAGTTGTAACTCTCGTCGAGAGCTTTCCAATGCCATGTTGCACTCCTTGAGGCGACGTCGGAAAAAGGTCGATTCCTGACTTTTAGTGGTCGGGAGTCAAACTGGCAGTTTGACTCCCGGCCCTTCTTTTGCCCATAACTTGGGCTGTAGATGTCCAAATGGGCAATGCAAGGCCATTTTGGACATCTATGCTTCAAGAGCTTTCCATTGATATAAAGAACGCACCAAGGTAAGGAGATTTGACCCCCTCAAATCGTCTTCTGAGTTTTCGGGAGTCCGGGAGGACTCCATTTTCCCACTTTTGGGAGTGTGAGTTGCCTTCTCACACTTAGCCCCAAAGTGGGGTTGCGATAACGTTAATGGTCCTCCATGTTCTTTGAGAAAATGAGGATGTCATCGATGTAATAGATCACGAAATCATCAAAGTATTCACAAAATACATCGTTCATTAGATGTTGAAAAATAATAGGTGCATTAATAAGGCCAAATGGCATTATAACATATTCAAAATGGCCATTATGGGTTTTGAACGTTGTCTTCCATTTGTTATTTTTTCAAATGTGCACCAAGTTGTGTGTTCCATGTAGATCAATCTTAGTGTACACCTTGGCATGATTAAGTTGGTTCAACAACCTTGAAATTAGGGGCAAAGGGTACCGATTCATGATGGTTCGTTGATTCAGTCCACAATAATCAATACACATTCACAAAAAGCCATCTTTCTTTTTAATAAAGAGGAAAGGGGCACCGGTTAGAAACTTTGAATGTTGAATCAACCCATTATCGAGGTTCTCATCAAAGTACTCCCAAAACATTACAAATTCGTCTTGTGACAAATTATAGATGGGTCCAAATGAAGGTTGCATTTCTTTCACAAGATCGATGGTGTAGTTGTATGGTTGATGTTTGGGCAAGATCCATATTCCTCTTCCAAACACATTATTGAATTCTTAGTACTAGGAAGGAATTTCATGTGAACATGGCTTAACATTTGGTGAGGGAAGAACATAAATAAAAAATGCATCTCCTCTTATGGTAGCCTTCATGAAGGCTTTTGTTCCAATAAACAAAAGCTTGGGTCACCTAGGCCTTCTTTTTTCCGCTAAGGTCTCCTTGTTGCTCAAAATTTTGCATGCATTCATCCCCATGCTTGTTTCTAGTTAAATGACATACCCCCTTTTGATTCTTGCCATGCATGTTTCTAACAAAGGTTTCACATTCCAAGGCCTTGTGTTGCAATGTTTCAAAATGAAAAAATTTCATGTGCTAATTCATTCGTGGATTATATTGAACAAGCTAAAACAATCCAATGATGACAAGATTTCTTGGAGATGAAATGACATTGAAGACAACCTTGTTGGTGTGGGAACCAATGGTAACATTTAATGGTTTGGTTTCATGTGTGATTAGTCATGATGAAAGGTTTCGACCATCAATGACTTCAACTAGCACTAATGTGTTCTTTTCCACTAGAACCAACTCTATTATCGCATTAGCTCCTTGTCCATAAAACATGTTGATGCGTTAGAATCAAGAAGTGCTTGGGCTTCCATCATCATAAACTTATTACATTTGACAATGATTAGTATTAAGAAACATGGCATTGGGTCTAAAGATAGGCCGGGACCATTTTCATAACATGATGCACTGAGGTCCAATCTCATAGTCCTTATTGAGATTAGGTCCATGCTTGTTTTCCGACTTCTCTGGTTGTGGATTGGTGACAAAAATGGCACATGCCACATGTGATCCACGCTTCTTTGGACACTCACAAACAACATGACTTGGTTTTCCACAATATAAACAAAGATCATTTATGCATTAACGTTGTTTCTCTTATTCTACGAGGGGCTTGAATTGTCTTATTAATTTGCATGGGGTCATCCTTCGGTAAGGTTGCCAAAGGGTGGGTTGGCATTACAAGTGGAAAATTCTTTTGTGTTGTTGGTGGTGCAAAATTCCTTTGTGTTGTTGATAGGAATTCATGGCACCTTTCTCGTCAATGTTCAAAGAATTTGTTATGACATTGAATAACTTGTGCAATGGACTAGTTTAATGTTGAAGGGTTTGGCAAGGTGAATAACAAGTTCTCCACATCACCTCGTAACCCAAACTGGAACTAATTTATGAACGTTTCCTCACCCCATGAGCAATACATTTACGAAGTGTTTGATTGTCATTTTTGAGATTCTTAAGGATAGCAAAGACTTCTTCCATGGATGTAGACATGAATATGAACATTGTGAAATATGACACCAACAAGAGGTGAGTAATCCATAACCTTAATTAATAAAAAGTGGGTAATTTGTGACTTCTTGAAAAAAAAATTTGAAAAAGAGGGGTAATCCACATTCAACTCCAAAAGGAATCTAACTCTTAAATAATTTATAAACGCAAAAATAAACATGGACATGATGGAATTTATTCAAATTATCAAAGACATGAAGAACCACAAGAACAAAAGCTAAAAGAAAAGGGTTTAAGTTTAACTTTTAAACAAATAACAAAACAAGATTATATGATTCAAAAATAAAAACATAAAAGTTAAAAATAAAAACTAAAAAACTAAAAACAATAACATGAAATATGCAAGACCAACATGAATTTTTTTTAATTTTTATGCTAACATATGCAAACATAAACATGAAAAAAACATGACAAAGTTATGATGCAAGATTGTGCTTAAGACTGGTGTTGAACATACTAAAAGAAATGAGGGGTCCTACTCCTATTTATACCCCTTTGGGGACTTAGCTCAAGGAAGTTTCCAATGAAACTTTTATGTGTGTATCAAAGTAAGGAAGCTTTTTGGGAACCTTTTCTAATTGGGAGTCGATTACAAGTTAATTGAAAGTTATTTTGGATTTAACTAAGAGTTAATTAAGTATTAATTAAAAGTTAACTAAAACTTAATTGGGTTTAATTAGGAGGTATTTAAAAGTTAATTCAAAATTAATTTGAATTTAATTAAGAATTAACTAAAATTTAATTGGGACCCAACTAGGAGTTAATTAAAACTTAATTAAAAGTTATGGACGAACATTATGGAAATGGTGTTTAATCTTTGCATCCGTCATAAGTTCAATTCCTAATATTTGTAATTTATGTGCGTTCCTAAAAATGGTAAGGTAAATATGTTAAACTAAGGTAATTAAGTAGGTAGGGCACATAGGTTATGTAGGTTAGGTTAGGTAGGATAAGCTATTAACTCCCTACTTACCTTTTTCGACCTAACTAGACCTACTATTTACCTACCTACCTATTAATTTTTAAAAAATAATAATAATCCAAAAAATGATTTTAATCTAGGTATACTTGTTTGTTATAATTAAAGGTCTTTAGTCATATAATGTGCGATCTGATTACAAAATCAATCATATATGGAGTCATAGATTTTACAAAAAAATTCTAATTGATAACCTATAATAAAAGTTAAAAACAACCCAAGATTAGCCCATGGTGTAAAGTAAAGTAACAATGTAACATATTTATGAAAGTTACCTAAGATAAATATTTTGGTAGGTTAGGAAGAAAATGTGAATAATAATATGTGGTGACAAATCATTTTATTTATGTAATTAATTTTGGAAGAATTAAGGATTTGTTTTTTAAGCTCATGGGTGAAAGGAGGTGAAAAATTGAAAACCTTCATACTTGCACCTTAAGTTCATGGACTAAGTGACTTAGATTCTTAGCCTAATTTAATTTTGATTTCCCAGGTGCCTAACATAGTTTAATATGAACTAGAAAACTAACTTAATGAGTTAACTATTAATGGATTCAATTAGTTATTAATGAATATATTTGTCCATAACCATTGGTCCCCATTTATTAAGGATTGGTCATTTTCACCATAGTAAATTTATTCAAGTTCATTCAAAATATGGTAAAACATGAAATGAACTTGACTGCATCCCTTTGTAGTGAAAATTGTGAAAATTCATTATTTCATTTTCAATGTGAAAATTCTAAATCTGATGGAAGTTTTTTCGTTCAAAGTATTCAGTAGGTATGCAAGGTAAAAACAACTAAAATAGTCTACCCAAAATTCAATTTAAAAATGAAACAATTTTTGATATGGACACAAGAAAGTAGATTCAAAATAACTTGAAGTAAAAATATGAAAAAATAGGTCATTACATTTAATTTGTGGCAAGTTGAATACAAAATTTGAATAACTTTGATATCATAAATGTAAGTTGAAAGTGCATTTGAAACTAACTAGGTTAATATGGTGTTCAAATCTATTTCATATTAAAATTTTGATATATTATGATTATAAAATGCATATTTTGATAATACATTAATATATTTTAGGGCCCCATTAACTTGAAATTTTAAAAAAATCAATATTTCATCTACATGTAGCCCATTTTGTATGATCAAACATCTTGTGCAAGTAGATGCATTTTTAAAAAAATGACTTAAATAAACTTTCAAGATGGGGTTTGAATTTTTAAAAAATATTAAATGAAAGATTATCAGCATGTTAATTAATGTACAAAATAAAATTTCCGCTTTCAATACATTAAAACTTTTTTTAGCTATTTAAATTTTTTTGACATAGAATAATGAGCCATCTATTTTGCCTTGCTTGCACCCAATAATGTATTAAAATAAAAAATAAAAAAAAATTGTAAACAAATGATTTTTGGTGAACATATTCATTTTTGAAGGTTGATAATAGTAACAATTGTACAAAATTGGATTCTTATCACACCACTTTTGATCCACCTTAGTGTGTAACTACTCAATTGTTGATCCAACATTGTTTAAAACAAAAGGTAACATAATAACCTTTGTTAGTGATGTTTCCAATTAAGAAAAGATATTTTTTTAATGTCACAAATGTACCAAGTTTCAATAGGTTCATATAAATTCCATGTGAAATTTAGTTTTCATAAGTTTATACAAAAATTACTTTAATTCCATGCTATGGTTAGTATGAATAATATTTGTATGTGTTCAATATTTTAAATATTCAAATAGATGGGACATTGTTTTAGAATGAAAATTTGAATGTTCATGTTTAATACGCAAAAATAACATAATATTATCCAAAATCACATCACAATAATTGCATGGATTTAATTAAAATGTAAATCATATGCTCTTCACATCAAAACATCATAAATTAAAAAAACACATTATATATATATAGTGTCATTTTACACATTGAAGTTCACAAATTTTGCATGGACATATTTTTAAACAAATTTTGCACGAATTCTATCAAAATTTCATGATATAGGAAGTTTGTGATGAAGGGAGACACATATTTCCAAATTATTTATGTCAAACAAACATTTTTCGAAGGGGTGTTAGGTTGGGGAATTTTGTTTTTCCACACCTTACTATTATCTAATTCTTTTAATATACACATATTTCAACCACCATATATTTATTTATATGTTTTTTTGCATCCAATTTCAATATCTTATATTCATTTAAATTTATAGTTTTAATAAGCCTGTAACAAAAAAGATCTAGGTACATCCAATGCAATTTACATTATAATTTAAAGATATCAAATTTTAGGATTAAAAAATATTAGAGTTCATGAATCTTAAACATTCAATATACACCTCATTAATATAATCCACATGTATAATTACATGATTTTCATCACCTTTAAATCCATAGCTTAATCATCAACCCTAGCTTGGGCATGAGCTTTAGAGCTTGAGCCTCAAGCATTACGACATTGTTTGACATGGATGAAAAAAATGGATGTATAAAAAATTTGATGAAATCCATCTAAATATCTTTTTAATAATTTTGTAGATGGGCACAAATGCATAGATGAATGGAAAATTTGGTGAAAAAATGGATGAATGATGATTGAAAGATGTAAAAATGATGGACAGACAAGAGATGAATGATGGATGTCTACTATATATGCACATTCCTTGGTAAAAAAAATGTTGTGAGAAGTTATGATATCAAATAATATGTTATGGCAAATTGGAGAAATGAAAAATTCATCAAATGTTTGATAATGTTGGTTAGTGAGAGAACCAAATTTGATGGCATAAACATGAATACAGTTGATTCATCTTTGTTCTCAAAGCTTGACCTCCAACTTTCTTTCATAATTATTTTTATAAGGTTTTTCCAAAATCAAATTCCAATTTGACAATGTTATCATCCATAAAATTTCCTTTCAAAATAAATTTTATTATTTAAAAAATGCCAAATTTTTCTATTAGGTTCAAAAATTTAACCAAAAATGCAAAGGATGCTTAAATTTGTTTATGTTCATATCATGTTTAAAGCCACATTTGGGAAAATAGGTTTATGGACAATCACAAATTAAGTCACATCACAAAAATGAAAAAATAGGTGAAAAAAGGGACTATCATCCCTTGCCCTTAACATTTAAAATAAAAGGCATTTAAAAAGATAGATTCTAAACATTTTTAACAAATATTTCAACTTTAAATTTAATATTTTGTGGTAAGATTCAGAGGAAAAAAATCATTTATTAATTTGAAATAACTAAAATTTTGATGAAACAAAATAAAATTACCATTCACAAAGCTTTGGTTGATTGGTTATTGTGCAAAAGGCGAAATTTATTATCTTGTTTATGCTAATATTATTGATAATATCACAAAGAATAATTCTTATTTTGCTATTTATGTTATAATGGAACACAAAACTTGGTCAATGGATTTTATGATAAAAAAACAACATTTCAATGTTTAGTTTTTTGGGGTGAATTCTTAACAAAAAAGTTGTTGCTTATACTTGTGTGGCAATTGATAATCTTGTTAGCCAACAAAGCAAATGCACTTTTAATTTCTAAACAAAGTTCACCATGAATTGTTTGATCACATGATATGTTTGTTATAAACAACACATTTTAAAAATAAAAATTCATCATTCATCCAATCTACTTGCAATATTTGCCACACTAATCACATGTCCTTAATATAAAAGAAAGAAAAATAAAAATCAATTACATTTTCGAACCCACCACAAAAAGGTTTAGGGTTTAGGGGTTGAAGGTAGGTCATTAAAAAAGAAATGTCATCAACATTATTTGCATATGCTAAAATGCATTTTTTTCATAATAATGGAAATCCCAACATTAGATAAAAACAAAATCAAAAAATAAAAAAATAAAAAAAAATATAATGGACATTACTTTCAAGTTTGATCATACAAAATTTTGGTCCATAAATACAAAGAATGAAATTGTATTAATTTTTGATCACCTTATTATGGGTTTAGGTTTAGGTCAAGTTGGTTAAACAAGACACCCTTTGAAAGCCCTAAGTTAGTCCAATATTATTATGAGTTATTAAGGGTTTAGGTAGGGTTTTAGCATACAAAAATACCCTTACAAACCCTAAGTTAGTCCAATATTATGATGGGTTGTTAATGGGTTTAGGGTTTTAGGTAGGGTTGGTTAGCTAAAACACCCATTACAAAAGCCCTAAGTTAGTTCAATATAGCCAATCACAAATTCACAATAGAAAATATGTACTGGGAAAAAAGAAAAAAAAGAAAGAAAAAAAAATTAGGAAAAAAAAAAGTCCCAAACCTGGGTTTGGGACCTTGGGACCTCGGATACCGCATAAAGCCGAGGTCCTCAAATACTGGATCCACGTCCCGATGATCTCCGGATCCACATCCCAATGATCTGTGGATCCACGTCCCGATGAGCTTTGGATCCACGTCCTGATCTGTGGGGTCCCGCCCCTCGTATCGGCCCCTCGATCGGAGACGACGATCCAAAGCGTGTAGGCGTGCAGAGGTGCACACAGACGCACATGATTGCTGTTGTCGTCGCAGCAGCAGCCGCCGCAAGTGCGGTCTCGTCGGAAATTCTTTTAGTGTGGGGACAGTGCGATTGCCGATCATTGGAATTGATCGCCAAGTTGATCGCCACAAAAAAACTTCGAAGAAAAATTTGGAAGTTTTGTTGAACAAGAGTCGACGAAGAAGAAGAAGAAGTTTGGAGGAGTTGTTGGTGCAGGGGATTTGGATACTCGTCAACAATGGCTAGAGATCCGACCCCAGCAGCTGTGAACGACGATACTAGAAGCCTGCTAACGAAGTTTCAATCAGCTGCTACTTTCTACTCTCAGGTACGACGCCGGAACTGCATGCTCATCATGGCCAGAAGAAACCTCGGATCATCAGCTGGTAGACTAGGCAAACGCTTCCGGTCTGCAGGAGGGATCGGAACTCATGTTTGTATGCAGCTACCGTGTGCTGCTAGATATCTGCAAGAAGCTCTCGATTCTCAAAGCCGCCTCTAGCTTCCTTGTGATGCTGCAACAAGATAGATAAATGTTCTTGTCTTAGGTTCAGCAGACTAAAAGGCTTAGGTTCAGTCGTTCTCTTACTAGAAGATGTACATCATGAGAAGCTGATGGAGCTGGGAGACATATCTGAACATTGCAGTCTTCCTTTTGTGGCTGTTGTAGGGTTTGCACAGAGAGCTCCGAGTTCACTTCAGGATCATGCAGAAGCAGTGAGGAACCCGAACAGTTGGGAATCGTTCTAGACTTGAATCTCAGGAGCAGCAAATTATTGATGTATGGTTTTGGGCCAGGAGCGGCGGTCCTCAACTTCACAGATCAGACATCACCAGCAGCTAGGGTTTGAGATGAGATCGACACAAGGAATTCATCATTTCCAGGCAACTGGATCCATGCATGACAACATTGTGCTTGATCATGCAGAGCATCAGTTTTCAGTGGCGGTGGCTGGTGATCTGCAATCTCCAGTTATGCATGAGGAGGAGGTGAAGGAAGAAGCATGTAATGTGAACTTGTCAGAAGCAGCAACAATCAATGGCGGAGAGCTGATTGCTGCTGACAAGGAGGTGGCTTTGCTAGCACCCAGTCATTCTAGCAATGTTTCCACAAGGATTATTAGACCAGAAGCTGTTGACGTTGAGTTGATAAGAACAGGGAATTGCAGTGTAAGTCCTGTAGCAGAAGGCCGGGATGAGGTTGATGTTGCGATAAGGACTGATACAAAAGAAGCAGCTGACAACATTGTTGTGATCAGAGAGCAGCTGGAGGTTAGGGATTTGCATGAGAATGAGGTGCTGGAGCTCGGCAAGAAAGCAACAAATGGTAATGCTGCAAGTATTGGAGCATCATCTAAAGCTCAGAGTTTAGCTGGACATGAGATCATGGGTATTGAGCTTGATTTGCTGCTGCATCATGTTGAGGAAGGTTGCAGTGCCATGGCTGTTGATTTCAATGGTGCTGTGAACAATGTCATGGAAATTCCAGTAAAAAATTGGGAGTAGAGTCAAGAGGTTCTGATGAGCAGCATGCTGCTGCTGATGGGATCATGACAGAGGTCACAGAAAAAAGTACTCATGCCACTGCAGTAGGCTTAGAGGAACTGGCTGTTAAGGAGTCATGCGTAGTTGTGTATCAGACGGTGGTGTCTGTAGAGTCAGGCAACAAAAATGGAGCATTACCTGCAGCAGGTGAAGCAGCAGCTGATGCACAAGTGAAGACCATTGATGCATTGGATGGAGTTGAAATGCACAAAGAGAAGCTCATCGCTGGGGAAGTCAATGATGAAGCTAAGGTCATGATAGATGTTGAAGACAATCATGACAACAATGAGGAGGTTATTGTATTGAAGCAAAGTGGGTCTGTACATGCAAGTGTCCATGAAGCTTTTTCAGGTGGTGCACAGTTATTAGGAATCACAGATATGGGGGATGATGGAGTTGATGATAGTCATGGCCAAATCAAGCCAGTAGTGCTGCCTGAGAATGCTAAGACAGTGCCATGTATTATGGAGGATGGTGCAATGGAGGAGGATGGCAGACGTGCTACAGATGGGATTGCTTTGCAACTCACCAGTAGAAGCCAGGCTATTGCAAAAATGGAAATTGATCAAGATAGCAAAGAAGCTATGACTCTATCCACAGCTGATCAAGCAGTAAAGGAACAACCTGCACAAGGCGTGGAGTTGCATTTAGAGAGATCTGATGCCACAGTCTTGAATCTGGCAGCCTGCGATCCAGTCATGGGTTCTGGACAACCAGTTTCATCTGTTGAGACAGAATCTGGGTGGGTTGGAACTGCCGTCCTCTCTATCCCTCCATCTTTGATGAGAAAGCTCAGTTGCAGTCTCAAATATCTTCTCCTTTGGAACCCTAATCCAAGAATGGAAAATGGGTAGGATAAGCCATTTTGTGAACAATCAATCCATGCCTCTGATGCTTGTCTCTTTTTTGTGGGTAGATGTGACTTTCGTATAGAGAATGTTTTGATTTGTGGGTAGATTTCTAAGCAGCAGGAATATCTGTCCCTCTCAGTTGCAGTTCTCTGTGATTGATTTCATATTGTTTTTCATATGTACCTCTTCTTGACATAAGTGCAAAAGGTGGTATTATGTCACAGCAAATTGAGCACTCTGGATGAGGTTTTGATAGCAACTACTTGTGCTGGAAGCACGGAAGGTATGCATGCTGGTCACATCCAAATGTACTAATTTCTTTTGCACTTCTTCCACACCTCCTACCTGATGCTTCAATGTCTTCTGCCTTCTATGGAGGAGAGACTACAATAGCTTCTTGCTCTTCTCCAATATGATACATTGTTCTTCAAACATACAACGGTTTGGTTGACGAATGACTTTTCTGTTCTCAGCGATGACAGGAGTCCTACAAGTGCATGTTAGCAGAGGAAGTGATGATAATCTTTTGGAAGGGCTAGATGTTTGGGGGATCAAGCCAAGGAAAAGGAAAAGGCCTTTGAATTCCAAGCTTACACCGGGACAACCAGATGCAGCTGCTACAACATCAGGGCCTCCTGTGGATTTGCCAGTCACGTCAGTGGCACCCACCCACTTGGTTAATGCTGTTGCAATGTATGGCAATTCGGTGGCTGTGAGGGAGGATCTATCAGGCTTTCAGAGTGCTGCACAGGTTAGGGAGCATCAGCCTCATGTGAATGCAGACAGGCACCTAGAGCAGGCACAAACTAGTGCACAGGAAGCTATGGCAACTGCAACGTCTGCTCTTGCACAGAGCCAGATTGTGTGGGCACGCATTCACTCACACAACCCTTCAGACTCGGGAACTGCACGGGAGGTGAAAATAGCTTCGTTAGCAGCAACTGTAGCAGCTGCTGCCTCAGTCGCAAAGGCTGCTATTGAGGCTGCCAGAGCAATAGGACAGGCTTCCAATGAAGCCTACCTGCAATCTGATGTTAGGCATGCAGGACCTGGAATGCAAGGTTCACTTGGGAGCGGTGTGGTTCCATCCCATCTTCCGATTGAGACCACCCAAGCAGGTGATGAGCACGTCGAACAGGTACATCAGACTCTGATCATATCTTCTTTGTTGCTCTTGGCCTTTTTTTACAGTTTTCTGTATCAACCAGCCATAAGGTCATCACTAGGAGAAATAGAAAAAGAGCACTTGTGGGCTTGGATTGCTGAGAATTTTGCCTCAGTTGGAGAACTCACAGAGGCACCAGAAAATGACAAAGACTGCTGTTTTTTGAGATCCTTGAAGGATGAAGTAGTTGTCTTGTGGGAAATGGGACAGGTTGCAAGCAGGATCCAGTTTGGAAAGAGCACAAAAAGAGCTATAACAGAAATTCACCAACATGTTGAGATGCTAGAGCCGATGGTCCGAGCAGCTGGACTTGCAGCACAAGCTGCCACATATGCAGGAGCCATGATGACTACAGGAAATCCACTAACACAGGCAACCAGCATGGCAAATTACTGGATGGGAAAAGTAGCAGAACTGAAGGCAGAGGCAAATCAGAATGGGAAAGGCCAAGCTCACAAGAAAACAAAGCTCACTGAGCACAGAGGGGTAGAAGAAATATTTTCCAGAACTGGGGTGCCCAAAAAGCAAGTAGGTCATGCTGGAAGCTTGCCCATGACAATACCAAAGAAAAAGAAGGACAAGCAAGTGCTTCATGCTAGAAGCCCATCAACAACGACATCAAAGAAAGTGAAGGATAAGCAAGCACTTCATACTGGAAGCCCACCAATCATGACACCAAAGAAAGTTAAGGATAAGCAAGCACTTCATGCTGGAAGCCCACCAATCACGACACCAAAGAAAGTGAAGGACAAGAAAACATTTCATACTGGAAGCCCACCAATGATGACACCAAAGAAAGTGAAGGATAAGCAAGCACTTCATACTGGAAGCCTGCCAATGACGACGCTGAAGAAAGTGAAGGATAAGCAAGCACTTCATACTGGAAGCCCACCAACAACAACACCAAAGAAAGTGAAGGATAAGCAAACACTTCATACTGAAAGCCCACCAATGATGACACCAAAGAAAGTGAAGGATAAGCAAGCACTTCATACTGGAAGCTTACCAATGACAACACTGAGGAAAACAATGGATAAGAAAGCATCATCCAAGAGAGGTGCATTCATGAAGGGGAAGGAAGTTGTGCAGGGCAAGGCAGAGGATATGGGAAAGAATCTCTCCCCTAAGCATAGTCCTTCTAAGCAGAAGGTGACTGCGATATCAGAAATGACTCCAAGGTATGCTGCATTGCAGTTAGCTGGTTTCGCAACTCAGAGACTGGATCCAGGGGAGCTTGTCGGGTGGAGTAACATAAACAACAATCCTGAAATTATCAGGGAGGGATCAGTTGTGGAGGTTAGTTGATTTTCATTCTTGACTGCATTCTCCTTGATGGGGTTGCCTGCGTACGACCAACTGTTGCAATGTCCATCATCATTTTGTGCATGTGGGGAGTGAGTGGCAGACAGAGCCTTTAAGAGTTTTTCACTTCTTGTTGCATGGCATACATAAGTACCAATTGCTGTCCCTTTTGGTGGTGGATCACTGCTGAGCAGTTGATGGGTTTTGAATGACACACATGCAGGTCATGTCTGAGGAAGAAGGTTTGCGTGGTGGCTGGTTTTCTGCAAAGCTTCTTGCATTCACTGAGCAAGAAGCTTTAGTGGTTTATGATGAGCTCCTCACAGATGATGGTGATCCTTCTCTAGTTCTTTTTCTGGCCTTCAATCTTCTGGCCTAAATTTCTTTCCATGTGTATCCGAAGCTCATTTCTGCATTTAGTTACGTTCGTGTGTCGATACTCTCTATCCCTGCCGCTTGATCTATGTCACAAACATTGATACACAGTAAGGTAATCTGATTTTTGTGTCCCAGGAAGCTCCAATCTGAAGGAGTGGTTTCCTCGGAATGATTCATTTGTTGGATCTGGCATACTGCGGCGCATGCGTCCCATGCATCCTTTTGTCTTTATAAAGGACAAGGGATCAAGGATACGACGCCGTGTAGCTATGGGCTCTCAAGCTTGGTCAGTTGGAGACCGTGTAGATGCCTTTCTCCAAGATGGGTAGTGTACTCTCACCTGTTTTTTCTCTGTGCCCCCATCTTTATCTTACTTGCAATAAATCAGCAAGGTTGCAAGGTGTGGTGTGAATTCATTACTCAGCAGCAACCAGGAAACTAGTTCATGTATTCACTAGCACTGCTGAAGAGTTATGTGTGTTATGTATGCTGAGATGGTGAGACTTGATGAATCTGTACAGTAGTGGAAAAATGGAGGGTTCTAGGTACTTCGGAGGACATAGTTTTCATTAAGATTAGACCCTTCATCATTGGAAATATGAATTGTTGCAAGGGGATTAGTAGTTGATCAGTGTAAAACAAAATGACTCCAGGTGGTGGGAAGGAGTTGTGAAGGAAGTCAATGACATGGACGAAAACAAGATCACTGTTTACTTTCCAGGTTTGCAAAAGTGTTGTTACTGGCTTCACTAAATTTTTGGGATTTCTGAAAATGGATTCTGAGATTTTGTTAGAGTCAACCCAAGCAAAATACTCAACCCTTGTTAAAGATTGCTTCTGAATTCTGTGCGCAGCCAATTTCAGAAGTATTGACTGGAATTAAAGGAACTTGAGATTGCTCAGAGAGATGTTCCAAGGAAGTTTTCCAATAGTCATCAAAGAGAGGACATTGCATTATTGATATTGTGGTAGTGTATCCAGCATACTGTAGGAACAAGTTAGTCCCAGCTATGTCCTCTGTTTGTTCCTGCTTTCCAAGTAGTGTATGATGAGATTTGGAGGATGCTTTTGTGAATGTCCAGGTGAGGATGACACTGCAGTTGTCAAGACATGGAATGTGAGGCCCTCGCTAACTTGGAAAGATGGCATTTGGGGGCCATGGACAGATACCTGGAACCATGAGGTAAGGAGCTGTTGCATACTTGGGCATTTGCTTTTACAAAGGTTCTTCTTGTTCGTCACAGCAGGAAAATGTTTTGAGAGGCTTAAGAAAGCTCGTATTCTTGAGGAGCACACTGAAAGTGGACATGGAAGTACGTGGTTCCAATGAGCTAACCTTTGTATGTTAGAGAGGATAATCTTCAGTATCCACCTGCCAGAGTTTACACTTTTGTCTGAGTGGACAAAAGCTGCAGAAGTTGGGTAGCTTGGATGAAAGACTATTGACAAACTTCTGGTTTCCATGGCTTTGTTCCCAGGATGGTCATCAGCCTCCAAAATTGCAGAAATTAGAGAACCCTGGTGTGAAAGGTAAGAAAATGGCAAAGAAAAGGAAGCTAATGGAGCTGAGAGAGGATGCCCCTGAGACTTCTGCACCTCCAGGAAGCGCCCCACGGTTGCCTGAGGGCATGACATCAAGAGGTGTCAGTCATGCACATCACAAGGTTGCTGAGGATAGTAGTACTGTGTTGTCGACTCCCAAGCACAAGGCATCTTATGCTGGTATGACTACCATGCCAAAATCTGCAAAAAAACATTTGACACCAGAAATCAGGACACCAACAACCAGGCAACAGAGTGCAGCAGAGAATGATGAACATCAAAAACCGAGGCGGGCATTGCAACCAACATCCAAGGTGTGATTTTCCAGAGTTACCTGTTATCTTTGTTTTGGCTCAAAATATCTAAAATGGTGTTTGTGCTTTAAGGATCTGGGAATTTCCTGAGGATGAAGATTGAAGATCTGAGATCAAGTTTCTTCATACAGGCTATCTGCAAATCAAAGTCAATGCTGAGAAGATTGAATCTGTGTCAGCTTGTCCAGCCTTCTGATGTTTGCTGACTCTTGTGTATGCAGCTCTTGGAGGGAGTCTGAGTTCTTCCCAGGGAATTCAAAAGGGAACGCTTCCGACCAAAACAAGAACATGTTGAACAAAACATAGTAACAGCTGAATCAAGTCTCAGGGGGAAGATCAGATCCATTTGAGGACTGCTTTGACTGGTTTGGTGGGCCCAGTTTGTCTTCAATAGGCTAGCTATCAGATGTGCAATCTGCACACTGAAACTTTCTTAACAATCCTCGAATCATCATGGTTTTTTGATACACAGGTATGCAGGCTTTCACAATATCAAGCTTCTTGACTTTTCACTTTCTCAAAGCTAGCTACCATTTGATGACATGATCATTAGAAACATTAAGATCTGTATGGTCTTCCATTTTCATTCCATGAACTGACTCCAGATGTAGCTTGAAATCTCGTTAGTTTTAATTCTCTTTATGTTAAGAATTTGCACCAGCACCTTTTCCTTTCAGTGTGGGAAAAGGTGGTTTCAATACCATTGAGCAAATCTTCTTACTGGACAGACATTTCCAAAATTTTGTATCTTGTCACTTGGGAGGCAAAACACCAGTGCAACCTGTTTTGCTCAGTTTCGGCTGCAGCATCATAATAGCAGGAACAAACTACTGTTTTTTTATATTTAATTCAATTTAGTTTTAAGTGGTGTTACTTTTGCCTTGAATTTAATCCCTGCCTTCTTGATAAGGTTTGATCAAGAAATTCTCTCGATGAGCTTTCATGACAATGTAAGGTCTTATAATTTCTCTTTTGAAAATGTCATGGATATCTTTGCATTATTGTAGGGCCTGTAGGAAGGTCCTAGGGCACCCTTTTTACAAACTAGTATAATATAACATACGACTTTACTTTCGTGCTTATTCTTGACATTTTGACATCTATTATGCAATGCTTGCAGCATGTGATATGGAAAGTTGACATGTAGTTTTTTACTTTTCATAATAAAGAGAGTTGTGTTGACAAGCATAATAAGTGTGCAAGTGTGTCCACTTTTTTCATTTCCTTCAAACTTCATACTTCTTTACCCAAGTAGAAAAATATCATCGACAAATCTGAAGTTTGTTTTTCTTGAGACATCTTTTGCTTCTGTTAGATTGGGAATTTGTCAATTTTCTTGAGACATCTTTTGCTTCTGTTAGATTGGGAATTTGTCAACACTAAAAAAGAAATATGAAAGAGGGTTTTACAAAAATTTCAAGGATTAGTTTTTCTGTTGGGTTCCAGTTCCTTAGCTAACCATGGTAGTTAGCTTAGTTGCTTTTCTTGTTTTTACTACCTATCTACTAACAACCCACAAGCAGGTAGGTAGTAAAAACAGCCCTTAGGTATATATAAACCATCTACTTATCTATTAGTTACCTATTTTCTTACCTATTTTTTTACCTATATATGAGACCTACTTCTTGCAGGATTGGTTACCAAGGTGAAACCAAATCTTAACTCTGTTGAGGTTCATCCACAACTGAGTAATAATGGGCATCCATCCAGTGGATGGTGCAGTGGTGAGTGCCAGCTCCTAATGAGTCCTGTCTGCCTGCCCTGTCCAGGAGCCTGCTGCTGCCTTTCCCAGAATAAAGTGTAGAAGGTTTTTGGGTTAATGAAATTGTGTAAGAGCATCTCCAGCGGTGTTCAGTATGTGACCTTGCAAAAGTATTTTTCACATCCAAGTTCAGTTATTTGCTTTCTTGCAACCGCACTCATGAAACTGAAACTACGACAGCAAATTGGTGGGGGGAACTACTAGGTAAATAACAAACGAACTGGAACAATCATTATGATGATGAGCCAATCAGAAACACTGAGCAACAGTCAGATCATATTTATTACACTCTTTTCTGCAGGTTCAGAACGTTACTGCACCTTTTACTAGCCACAGCAAATTGTGCACTTATGCTAAGCCAAAACCATTTTCCTGAGCCAAACCGGCATATATTTTGACTTTTCTTCATCCAATCTTAATGTGCAGGATCACATACTAAGCACCTCTAGGGATGCTCTAAGACTTAAACTTAGTTAAAAATACATAAGTTAGGCACACATTACACTAGTAGTCAAGGCCAATGTTCAACTCAAATCAAGCATTCCTATTGGTGCAAAAGTTGAAATCAGCTCCCAAGGGCTTTGCACTAGGAGTCAAGTCTGTAATAGAGGTTTTCATTCATTAGAAGGGAAGAAAAAAAAATAGTAAAAATTGCCAGATTTCTATATCTGGTTTTTGGTGTGCAGTCAAATATATATGGAAAGATTACAAAGACTTGTACTTCATATCCGGTTTAGGGCAGACAGGCCCATCACCGATCTCCCGCCTATGACTGAACACTTATTTACATCTTCATCATATATGCTTCATTTTGAGTGCTTTAAAATGTTAAGGAGCATTACCACAAGCTTTAAAAATCATCTTTGAACTGCAAAGGAAAAAGAATAATGAAAAAAGAATAAGAAAAAAAAAAAAGCTTTCCAACTTACAAAATGTGTTTTCTTTTTTCTTCTCTTTGGACCCCTCTTGCTTTCAAATATCATAAGGTTTATATTTCTTATTCATTTAAAAAGATTTGAAGTGCTATAGAAGTATCACTTGAAGTTCTAACAATCATCTTTGAACTCTAACAGCAACAGATCAACATACAAGCCATTTTTTGGGAGTTTGGGAATCAGCCTTTGTAGGGTTTGGTGGTTTGTTTTTTTGAGTTCTTGATCACTATACTTTGAAGGGGGGGGGAGGGGGGGTTGTAACTTCCTCATTTTTAATCTGTTTTCGACAATTGTTAATGTGTCAGATGTGCCAAGAGGAGGGGTTCAAGTTTTGTTTGGACACCAGAAACAATAGAGCCCTCCCCTTGGATGCGGCCTGTTCTGAGCACTTAAGTGTTTTGATCACTAGCCAGTTTACCCCTATAAGTGGTCAGATTTGATTAAATCTTCATAAGGATGATTGCCACTTTAGCTACAAACAAAAATTCCTAAAACAAGCATATTATGTGTAATAATAATCTGGCCCCCTCAATGTCCTGACTCTTGAGTTGTCCTTGATGCTTGGCATCATCACAAATATACACTAATAACTTATAACCTACATTCATCCAGGTGGTGCCATGTGAGGTAACATGGGTACTGAACATGGGTGTGCACAGTTGGTGCCAGAAAATGCTCTAAAATTGGCATGTTTTTAATGTTGATCCATGAGAGTCCAACAGACTGCAACCCATTTTCATTATCTTAGGTGAAGTTATCATAATAGGTATTTACATACAAAAAATGATGGTGTCTGGTCAGCATTTTGATGAAGCATCCAAAATTAGTTTTCTCAACATCAACAACAAAAGCATGGCCTAGGATATCAGGTTCCACATTAACAAAAAGAAATAATTCATTTTCAAAAAAATCGAAATTGTTATGTCTTAAGGGAGGTTCCTATACGAGTGCATTCTCCTAAAAGAGGGGGGGGGACACTCAAGGGCGTGAGCCCAAGGGTGTTCTTGAACCTTAGGAAAACGCACGAGTATTGGAACCTCCCCTCCCCCTTATGTAAAACAACTCTCTTTTTGTGTCCTCACTTCTTTCTCATTTGGTAGAAAAAGAAATATTTTCATGGGAACGTGGGAACATATAAAATTGGGGTAGCTCCCATGGCATAATGCCCTAGTGCTATTCTTTTGCTGGGGGAGAGATCCCATCAAAATACACATAGAAATAAAAAAGGGGAGTTCTTAACGGTTTTCATGATTTACAAAAGTCCAATATGAGATATTGCCATATGAGGAGTGAAATCAATCATTCATATCATATAGCCTGTGATATGAATGATTTATGTGTTATGGTTTTCAACACCTTAGATTCACATTTTTCACAAATTTTCTTTGCGATTATTTAAAGGATAATGCCAATGCTGAAACTGACCCTAGAGGGAGGCTAGGGCAAGTTTTCATTTTCATGGAAGAAAAACTATTGTGAAACCTTTCACTCAAGAAATTTAGGCTGATTTAAAAGAGTTTCAAAGTGATACAAAGTTTTGAGCCTTATGTTTTGTGGTTTCAAAGTTTATGAAGCTTAGTAGGCATGCGAGCTTAAAGTAGCCAGTTAAAACCAGTGTTTGCACACATGACTCTTGAATTTCAGCAGGTTCAGCTCAGGTTCAGTAGGGTCTCTACTTGGAGGTTCCAAGTTTACCTTGGAACCATGATGGGAACTTAACTAGAAAACTTAAAATTGAATTAGAATCTGAACCTGGGTGTTAACTCATTAAAATAAAATGTTTAGGTTCCTTAGGGATATAAATATACTTTTATTAAAAAATTATACATTTGACCTCACATTTTAAACAAGTTTTTTTTGCATTTTATTGGTTGTGCATAATTAATATTAGATAACTTTTATCTTGTGTATTAGTTGAACAAACTAATTACATAACTTTAAAAAAAAAAGGGTTTAGTTGTGTGTTATGGAGATCAAACTGGATTTGTCTTAAACATTACAGATCTTAATTTCTTTGTGAAAATGATCAGAATTGAAAGTTTTAAAAATCCAAAAAAATTGGTTTCAAAATAAGACTGGTTCCATTAAAAATAAAAATAAAAGTTAAAAATCAGGACTAAAAATTCCTTTTGAAATCAGGAATTGGACAATAATGGTCAAGGGGTGGGCTTTACAAGAATAAGGGCCTTGTGGGCTGGAGTTAAGCCAAGGCCCAATTCCTTTATAGCTTGCCCCCAAAGGCTTTACAAGGTGTAAAACTACCATGGCTTATATATATGGTGATATTGGATGGGTACATGTCAGATACCCAATGGGTGTCATGGGAAAAAATTGACAACATGTTTTTCAAGAAAACAAAATGCTTGCCTCCATGAGCATTATGTTTTTCTAAACATGACATATTATGCTATGTAAGGCTAGTTGCAACAACACTAAAAAAAAACTTGCATTGTGCAGGTTTTTATGTGACATAAAACCACAATAGAAACTAAAAAATACTCTCCACATGGTGATAATATTTTCTGATTTTTTCATTTCTCAAAAGTGGCAAACTTTGACTGAAGAAGCACATTTAACATTATATTTTAAATAGAAATAATTTTCTTAAATATCACAAAACTATTTTTCTCCCAAATATTTCTTTATTAGAAAAGATCCAATTTTCACCAAGTCTAGATAATAATCATTGCCTCCACATCCAACAACCAAACCAAAATTAGTAGTATTGATCAAAGTTTTCTATTATCATTGGGTGGATTCGTTGGCATATTGAATGTAAATATGCAAAACATAGAAAGATAGTTGTTTTTTTGCACCTTGCAAGATGGTCATATTGATCTTGGTAGAAGTGATTTCAACATAAGATTTACATAACCTAGTAGGAAAACAATGCCACCTACTTGGCTTGCTTGCAATTTTCCTTATTTTATAAGACCCACAAAAAAGAGTTGTACATAGACTAAAGCCAATAAATCAAAGTTTATCCTAAAAAAGTGTGTTAAATATTGATGTTTGGGCTATTTTCAATTGTGGAATTTGAGTTCATACAATTATGAGTGAACATTTGCTTTTTTTGTTGGAAGTAGAAAATGATAACCATTGCAATTGGGTTTAGTGATTGTTACATACTTGGAGCCTATCATTGTTTGCTTGTTTTAGTTGGTTTGTTGTCCTAAGTTTTGATCAATAGTTGTGTATGGTGAATGATAACAACTTACTCTAAGAATTGAATTTTGTGCATCATGTAGACAAATCGTGAAAGATTCATTTGTGCCTCGCATAGGAGACTCCTTCATCTTCTCGTGGCCCATGTGTTTAGGATAATGTTGTTGGGTTGGAATGGAAAAACAAGTAATGTGCAAGCTTCTAGGTCAAAAAATGGAAAATATTGTATCAATGATTTGGTTGTGGTAGGTAATGAAAAAGGGGTTTTCCATTCAAGGGTGGGGGCTGTTAGCACAACAATATTGACCCTAGAAGATTATATTGGATTCAAGTGTTCAGCCTTTGATGTTGGGCAAAATGATAACGAAAGGTCTTGGATTGACTAATGTCGATCTGGAGCCATGCCCATATCAATACCTAACATTGACAAGTGAATCAAAGAAAGCTTAGGGATTAACCAAACATGAAGTTGTGATCCATGTTAACTTCAACAAATTAACAAATTATACCACAATGCAAGCCCAAACAATGATTACACATCTTACATCTTATGACATTACTTGGGGGACTGATTTTATAGCCTTTAAGGGTTATTTTAGATTTTTGAAAAGAAATCATATGCTACTGACCAAGATGATAGATAAGAGACAATTCTAAAGGTTTGTATCTAGTGAGATTTGTTGGGAGACACTAAGAACCAAGCAAGTCACTATGTTGGTTGGATTTTAAAGCATTCTTCATGGTTTTGAATTAATTGAAAGTAACATCCATAACAAGGATGAACTTCCTAATGGTGAATTGGTGACGACAATGGTAGGTGGGATGCCATTCATCCAAAAATTGGACCTTATTTCCCATGGGTCACATTGTTGGAATTGCAACCATTGACTTTTGGCACACTTTGTTGTCACCAGGCCCATAATTACTTGTGGATGTTTGGTAATGGGTCATTGTGATATTTGAGCCCATTGGATACCAAGGTTATTTTATGGAATATTTCCAAGGACATGATATGCCTATTGAAAATTTTTGGAGGCATTAATTTTGGTCTAGCCATGGTGCTATAGTTTGGCATTTGGATAAAACAATATCATTACATGGAAAGGATTCATAGGGTAAACAAATCTCCATGTGCGATGTTATAATGTTGTAACAACAACATCCCAATTTGTTGCCCATATTGGTGATATAAAGGTGTTCCTTACTAAACAATATCACATTGTTGAAGGTGTTAATGGCCTAATTATGGAATATTGACTACCCCAACCCTATCCAATGTTTTGCCCAATTATGCCCACCGACACACCCTATTTTTATTGTTGCATGACTCACAATTGGGACAACCACATGTTAGTGTATTGAACGTGCTGGGGGGGGGGGGGAGGGTGGCGGGATATGTACATCAAAATAATTAAGTAATTCTACTACATATGGGTGGATTATTACATG
>Ga0116231_10005114_pt1 | contig 26027 bp, 14 predicted proteins | sample S1TSphgellanicum_2_FD_89695 | JGI IMG/M metagenome (GOLD analysis project Ga0116231, IMG submission 89695) | Host-associated microbial communities from peat moss isolated from Minnesota, USA - S1T2_Fd - Sphagnum magellanicum MG | ecosystem: Host-associated > Plants > Peat moss > Unclassified... | reverse complement strand
CCTCCAAATGTTGCATTTTTTGATTTCTCTAGTTATTAAACATATTAAGGTCATATGGTGTCAATGTAAATAAATGTGAATAACATGAGACTCATTAAGCTTATGGAGCTTTGAAGCCATCATCAAGCACACCATTCACATTTGTAAATGTTCAAATACTTTTCTTTTCTCTTTTGTTTTTTTACTTCTACCATGTTATCTTTTTGAAAAAATAGAGCAAAAACTTGGGTAGTAAAAAGCCACACTTATGAAGCTTCTCAACCATCAATGCATGTCAATGACATTTAAATAGATAGACAAAAGGTTTTTGGTTATTTTTCAATCTCTTCACCAATCCCCCCCACCCCCCCCACACCTTTTTTTCTCTCAAGTAGTTAATGTGGTGTTGTAACCATTACATCAAAACTCAAGAACATTTCAAAATATTTTTTTGAAAAACATGGAGTGAGAAGTTATATTTTGTTTGAATTTGACTAGTTTTGACTAGATTTCAACTATATATTTGATTGGGTTTGATTGGGTTTTGACAATGTGTAAGGTAAACCAAGATGTGTGCCATTTCTACCAATTATGTAGGTCTATTTTTTTCTATCATCTAAAGTGTTTTTTCTTTTTTTGTTGTTGGTTTTCTTATTCTTAAGTATTTGAGGAGGTTTTATGTTTTTTTTTTTTTTTGCAAATTATAACTTTGATTCCTTTTTCTTTTTTTTCATTTCTAGCAACTTTCACTTTCCTCAATTCAAAAATGCAAGGTGCAAGCATGAATAGGCCAAAAGAGTTGAGACATGGGTTAACAAAACAATAATCCAAGCACCCAAACAAGCGAACAATAGATCAACATCAACATTAGTGCATTGGCATACAATGACCACCTTGTGGGAGATTATTTTCATAATTCCAACATATATTTGATTAACATTAACACCTTTGGGATGTAGGTGGGACCATTTTTTGTGTGAGAAAAATGTTTTCTTGCATAATTTTTAGATTGGGAAATTAAAGTTATCCTTGGTGCATCATGATATTTTTGAACCATGTGTCAACCTATAATTACATCATCCATCACATAGACATGATAAGATTTGCACTATTAGTTGATAATGATAAGTAGATTATGTTTCTATTGTGGTTTGATTTTTTAAAGTTAAATTTCAATTGGGTGTATTGTCCCCACACTCTAGCTTTGGTAGTTTTATAATTATGATTGTAATCCAACTTTTTATTGACTAAATTTGGACTATAATTTTACTTTTTTTCAACTAAGTTTTGATTATAATTCAATTTTTTGTCAATTACAATTTGATTATAATTAAACTTTTTGTTAACCAAATTTCAACTAACTATGTGTGACATAATTAGCATATTTGCAAACATCATATGGCACCAAATAACTCATGATGATTTTGAATATGTTGTACATGTGGCATTTCAATCTTGTCAACAAAAATAGTGATATTTTGACAAGTGTAAGGTCAACAATGGTTGCATATTTAAATTGAGTGTTGAGATTGTGCCACATGCACTTTATATTATTAATCCATCCATCCATATATATATATATATATAAATTCCCTATTGGATACACTAGCACACATTGACTATCTTGTTTTTATGGAAACCAGGCAATGTCCCTGCAACACATGTCAATGCCATAATGTTTAATAATTTACTCTAATTACATAGTGTAGTCATTTTTAGTCTACATGTGACCCATGTCGACTATTTTGAAACAATCATAAATGCAAGGCAAGCCTTCAACTTCACCAAGATGAATGAAATGCTATGTTAGTGAATGAGGTCCATATTCCTAGTTAAGTACAATTGAAATTGAAATTTGATTAAATCAATAAAGGTTGACCATGAATTGACATGTGGTTGTCATGTTTGATTGTTTGTCATGCTTGATTTGTCATTGTCAACTTTAAGCCTTTGTAGTGAAATTTGGAAATAAAAATTAAAAAAATGTTTCAACATTAAAGTATGGTTTTCAACTAAGAATACAATCAAAACACATAGTTGCAAATGGGGAGGTTTTTTCCTAGTGTCAAGTGTAATGACATTTCCTTTCTCATTACTTAGAGACTACTTTATGTAGTATGGAGCTTCACCCCTTTAATCATTACTCATTATTAATCACTTAACCCTACTAAGAAATACCCAAGATCCAAGTGTGCATTACAAAACAAGTCCTTAAGTATCAAAGCAAAAGCCAAGACCTAGGTGTAACACTTAAAAAACCTTAGGTTTGAGTACCAATTGTAGCATGGTGAATGCTAAGATTAGATTGGTTTGTCATGAGTTGGGTATAATAAATCTAAAAATTAATTGGTTTGATATGACATTGGGTATTGGCAAGACTTTATACCATAATTTAGTATGATTTTTCATGCTAAAATTTTATACATGAGTTGATGCTTTGATTAATCCAGGTGAAAGCACATTATGGTGGCCAAAAAATGTTGTCACAAATATTGTTTTTCAAAATTGTGCAACTTTCAACTTCCACCAAGCCAATATTAAGCGTTTTCTTTTCTTTGACTATTTTTCATAAATTAGACTAAAAGAAAAGTAGTTCAATTGTCAAATAATGCAAATTTCAAAGGAAACTAATTATTTATTAATATTAAATGATTAAAGAATATATTTGTGAAAAAATAGAACTTGTCACAATATATTGCAAATTGCAAATATATATTTTAAATGATTCAAATAATTGCAAAAATTAATGAAATATCTAGTTATATATTGAATATGAGTTGATTGTTCCATTTCATTTACAATTTTGACTCATGTGATTTCACAAAAACACATTTAGACAAGTTTTTCATTCAAACAAACATAAGTGTGTTAGAATAATTTTTTTGTTAAAGAATGACTTTCATTTGAAAAATAACAAAAATTGTGTTGGAGGCCTTTGTATCAAAATTCATTTTATATGTCTATCAAATGCTAGATGAAATCAAAGAAAAATTGCCTTTAAAATAATACAAAATGTACCCCCAAAAAAAAGTACAGTTTCTTGTTCAAAGTGCCCCCCAAATAGTGTGCTTTCACCCATCCATATATATTCACACAACACTATTTTTATACAAAATTCAACAAAATCAGAACTAAATGTTTTAGGGAATTAAGACAAGCAAGGTCTTGGTACTATTGAAAAATCATTGATGAGGGATATTCCTTGGAGGCGATTTCATAATTTTTAGACATTATGTGGAAAAGATATTGAATTTTGAGTAATTTTGTCACTTAATTAATTGAAGTGAATTTTAATTAATTAATTAACTTTTACAATTATGTACTTTGTATCATCAAGGTCATGTTCACACTTTGAGCATTTATGCAATCATGTTCACAATTGGGCCAATATCGTAGGCCACATTATTGTAAAGTCAAATACAATTCAAATAAAATCATATGGGCGAATCATTGTGGCTAACCAATCAAAATCAATCATTTTCTTTTACTAGCCCCTTTTGAAGACCATTATATCACGTGCCATATTTAAAGGTCCAAAGTTCAAACTTATTTTTATGCTATATAAAACTTATACCTTGTCCAAAGTATTGTGTACATGTCATTGTATTGTTGCTCATGGAGATATTATTGTAAAGTAACTAACTAGACAACATTAAGTGTACCTTATGAACTTTGAGGGTGTCAATGCGATGCCTTGCATAACGCCTGCATGATTTTGCTTTTCATGTTACACTAGGGTAAACAAGCTAATGAAAAAACATTTAAGCTTTCAAAGAGCTTCAAATTCTAATGCATTTCTCCTTTGCCTCTCAAACATTCAAGAAACCATAAGGATCTAAAAATGTCGGAGTACTGGCCTGTGTTTGGTGGCGCATGTTTACAGTGCTGTGCAAGAGTGTTGCACTGATACCTGCAAAGTTCCTAGTGGGGTATTTAGCGTCCTGCTAACTACTTGGGTAGTATGTACTATGGGCATGAGTGAGAGATGTGACTATGTATGTACTAATTAGCGGAGTCTTGGGAAGGAGACCCCAAGCATTATTGAACAATATTTAAAACCAGTGATTTTTATTTTATTTTGTGGCAAAATTTCACTATTTTGCTATTAAAAGAAGTCCCCAGCAACATGGTCAAGGGACCTTTTCAGAAAAATTTCGAGAAAAAATCACCCAATTTCAAGAGGAAAAAACTTTTGAAACCACCAAGATTTTTGGAGGGATTTGGGCAGATTTCTAGCTTTCTTCTTTTGAAATGGCCATATTTTACTAATAGATTCTAGTGGTTCCTCAACATGGAATACCAACACGGAATATGATTCCTAGATTTTCTACTTCTTTATTTGTGTTGTAACCAGATTTGGCTAAATCCTCTTCTGGCTGATCCCCACTTTGGGAGCAACATGAGAATTTTTTTTTAAAAAAAAGAAAAGAAAAAAGAAAACACTGCTTAAAAACCCTTGGTCCAACATTGATTTCATATGAGAAATGAATTTTGGCAACAAATTGAGAGTTTATAAAATGCCAGCCGAGGCCCTGATGTTTTTCTGAGGACTTACTCAAACAAAACAAAGTTTAGTGATTTCTTTATTGCTTTGTACATTGACGTTTACAAGACGTAGAAAATGAACTCACATGCGCTTGCTCCCCCCCTCCTTGTTTTGCTCTCTACGAGCCAGTGACCATGAGAGTGAGATTTCAAAAATTCTAGGACTGAAACTAAAATCTTTATATACCTTTCACCTAAAAACAACTTGCCAATTTTTTTTAAAAATTGCACAAGACAACCGTACCTGCCAAACTTGCATAAAGTTTTGCACAAAACAAGTGGTTTTAGAATAACAAATTTGAACTCAAGAAAAGCGATTCTAGAAATCATCCCTATCCTAAAGAAAAGACAAAGCAATTCTCTATTATACTATTGCATGTGGCAATAATACACTAGTGCACAAGGGAAAAAAACACACACACAACCCCACAACCCCCCTTCCCCACCCCCAAAAGGGCCACAAAAAACCAAGAAAAAAAAAACCCCTCCTAAATCCTATTTGCATGTCGAGCCCTCTTGTTGGCTGCATGAAAATCCTACTTCTATTTGAGCCAGGCTAAATACCTGAATCATGAATTGGGGTACTACGTATTGTGATCACTTTACCCCAGAGTCAGTTTCAACATGAAACAATCCTTTTAGACTGCAAAATGCATTTTTGTGGAAAATGTGAAGTTGAGATGTTGAAAACTTTCATAACTATCACAGGCTATGATGATGTGGATAAATCCACTATTTCATATGACAATATCACATGGTAGGATATTGTAGATCATTGGGAAAAAAAGAAAAGAAGATTTAAAGAGCTAAAAAGAACTGATTTTTGGGGGGGGGGGAAAAGAAAACTACCTATTTGCTTTGTCAATGTGAAAAATGACACTAGGCTAGGATAATGCTGAGGCCACTTTTGAGTCAATATATAACACAAATTATGAGTCCTTGTGTGAGTTCAGTTTTGTGCATCATCATCCTTTAGGACCTCTCTCTCTTTGGAGTTCAGACTCTGCATTGTGCTTGTATTTGATTCTTCTGTTGATAACCCCCAGTTCTGATTTTCTCAAAAAATTGAATTCAAAGAACAGTTTGGTTCCAGTTTTTTTAATTGGAAAAATAGGAATTAAAACCTCAAAGAACCCGTGGTCTCATGAAAGGAATCAGCAAAGAATCATGTGTTTTCAGGGTGGTTCTTTCCTTGTTATTATTTATTGAGAATGATGGTTATATCATATTGGTTCTTTGATTTTCTGAAAACAACTGTTAAGAGATCAAAGAACCTATCTAATAACCACCGAGCGCTTGGTGCCATACACACACACAACATTGGTTGAGATCTGTGCTGGGTGGTGGTTCTTTGATTTTATTAACAATCCCTCGTTTTGGGTTTTTGAAAATTTAGAAATCCAAGAACCTCTGGTTTTGGTTCTTTGAAAATGATCAAAATCAGGTTTGCATTCTTTAATAATTTCAAAATCAGAAGATTCTGAAAATTTCTTCAAAAAGAACTTCTGGTTGAGGGTTCTTGAAATAAATTCAAAATCCTGGTGGTTCTCTTGAAAGAATTTGCAAACAATCAAGGGTTAAGGTAGGTTCATTGACCTGGTGATTTGATTTTTTTGGGAACCCTGGTTAAGGGTCAAAACTAGGTTCTGTTACAATCCTGGTCAACGGTTTAGAACTAGTTCTTTGATTTTAGAGAATTGTTGGTTAAGGATATAGAAACACCTTACTCTTACTTTTCAGTTCAATGCTTTAAAAAGTGAGAACCTTGCACATTGGTTAAAGACTTAAGATCAGTGTTGGCCATTTCTTCTTTGTTAAGAGAATCTCCAATCTTGGTTTTGACACAAAATGTTTTTGGAAGGCTCTTAGGGTGTGGGTTTGAGCTCAATTCTTAAATTTTTTGAACCTTACAATTATGGTTACTACACATTTTTTTAATTCAAGAGCCTTTGGGCTTGATTCAGTACCAAGTTTGGTTTCGTGTACACATGATCCACTCCCCAAGTTTGGGGATTGTGTACATACAAAGTTTTATAATAAATTAAAATTTGAGATAATAAAGTTATCCATAAAGTCACCCTGTCTTTGGGCCTGCTTTCACCCCCTATCCCCTCTTTCAGTGGTATCCACAAAGTAAAGAAATTTTATTAAATCTCAGTATGAAATGCTGAAACTCAGCATTAATGCAGAAGGTTCGAGACTAATTATACTAGTTGTACAGGTAGGAGCAGTGAAAATATATGTAGCAGCAGTGGAGGCGATCAGGAAAAAGGAAAGACACAATGAAACTCAGTTTATCTCCAAAATTGGTAGAAAAACTAGTTTGGGTCTCAATTATTTTGCTTTGTAATGTTTTCATTCCCAGTTACATGTTTCACGGCCTATTATGCTGACACTGGCCGTTCTCACCCCCCTAATAGCAAGACTTTACGGATAAGTCTAATATATGTATGGAGTTCTCTAACTAATTAAAACCAATCAAATACTTGTAAAGTTTAGTCTACTTGTCAACTTTTCAAAAAGTTCAACTTGCTTACCTAATCAAGACATATTTTGCATGGTTCTACCAAAAGTCTAACTCCATGGTTCAATTGTTGTGTTAATTCTACCAAACTGGTGTTGGATTAGGTCCAAGTCACGATAACCTAAACTATCTAGTTTTAAACTCCAAACTGGGAACCTGGCAACACCAATTGAGACATGAGAGGAGGTTGTAAGGAGCTCTTCTTACTCTTGGGTCATCTACATAACTCCAAATTGAGAGCTCAAGAGAAAAACCTCAAATTGGTGTACTGCTTCCTTAAAATTAGTGGGTTGTTGCAAAATTGTCACGTTTTGCAATTGACATGATAACTGTTTTTTTTTCCCCAAACAAAAGTTGTTATTGTTTCAACCAAAAGATTCAGAAATTTCAGAAATCTTTTTTTTTCCTAGTGCAAATTTGACTAATTTAGCTAGATTTTGTAAAGAAAAAATCCAAATTTTATATATCACAAAATTGGAGGGGGGGGAAAAAAAAATCCCTCAACATGACCCTGCAACTAGGAGGAAGATGGAAATTAAGAATAATGGTGTGTGACGTTTTCCACAAGGTGTGACTTGAGTGTGTTTGAATTTGGTGAATATACTTTGCAAATTGCAGCAAAATGGACAAAATGTTGCTCAATCATTCACCATGGACTTGGAACTCCTTTGGTGGATTGGTTTGAACCCTTGCCCCCACTAACTACCTAGTAGGTTGGTAAATTATGGGTAATCATTTACTACCTACCTATGCTAGTTTTAGGTCCAGAAAAGTGGCCCTAGGTTGCATCTTCCGCATAGTTTGTCCCTATTACCCACTGATTAAATAGGGACGAACAAGAAGGCCGAATGCACTCTAGGGACACATTCTCTGGTACGGTATGGCTCCAGTGTACCTGAGACAATGGTACAGGTACTTGGGCCATGGTACCAGTGTAGGTGTGCTTCACCCAGGCAGTGAACTGGACCCACTGCAGCAGAAGGACATTTAGTAAGCTTCGATGACTTACTGAACTGGACCCACTGCAGTGGAAGGTCAGTTAGTAGCTAGCTAGCTACAATGACGTAGTGAACTGGACCACCACTGCAGAGGTTAGTTAGTTTCAAGGTAAGGTTTCAAGTCTTGCTCTCTCTCTCTCTCTCTATATATATATAAAGTAAGTCCAGAAGGAAATACAAAACTGGCAGGCTTGTAGTGTGCCTGGGCACTCCAAACTACATAGTGAGTGCTTCCTTCAGCTTCCCAAACTCCATCCATTACATTTGGCAGGTTTTCATCATGAATCACTTCATTAGATTGAGTCAATAACATGGTTCCAAAAGTATACAATGGTGCTACTGTATCTACCTACCAGTTTTGGCCAATTTTTGGTATTTACAACAATTGTTGGGTTTGGGTCTAGAGTATATATATATATAATTTTTAAAAATTAAAATAATTTTATTGGAAAACCTCTTGGTTTAGAGAATATTTTCAAAAATTAAAATTCATCAGTTTTTTAGTCAAGTCGAATTTTCTTGACCACTAGTTCCTAAGTTCAATACATCCAACCTTTATAAGATTCTTTGGGTTCAAGTCTAGCTCTAGGCTGGTTTTTAGTTTATTCTTCGAGATGGTTCAAAAGTTCATTTCTAAGTGATTTTTTATTTTTATTTTTATTTTTTAAATTTGCATTATTTTGGTATTCTTAAAGTGTTCTCACCAAGTTCCCAAAAGGTTTTCATAGTGTTCCCATGACGTTCCCTTAACTTCTCAATGAGTTCTAAAAAGTTTTCAAAGTGTTCCCCAACTTTTCCCAAGAGCCACAATATGGAATAGCATAAGGAACAGTTTGGCAACAATGGTCTCCATCCACATGAGCATTATTTAGGTTCTTATCCAACATAAGGAACAATCAAGGGAACATCACATTGGAACGGCCATTTTAATGCTACCAATGGAGATGCACTTACATATTAAATCTTAGGGTTAGAACCTACAACCTTAGAACCTAAAAACCCTAAACACTATTTAAACCTAAGACCTTAGCCCCCACCTAACCCTATGATCCAATCCTTGTTAGAAGCCCTTAAGACCCACCAAGTTTGGGTCCATGTAGATCCATTGGATCCGGGCCCATGTAGAGCCATCAGGTCTAATTCTTGACTAGTTTCAAGTCCATGTGCAGTTGGAGCTGAGCTTAGCCTGGGACCTGAATTCCAAGAACAGCCCCCCATCAAGGTCAGTCCTTACCAGTCATGAAGATCTAGTAAAGTTTCTTAATGGGAAGAAGAGGAGGCACCTTACATGTAAAGGTTCCTAACAAATGAGGCACTAGGCATAAATTTTTACCAAGGGTAAGGTGCTCTCCACATAAACTACAAAAAATCTACCAATTCTTTTAAAGGATCAATGGTGAACTTGACACATATAATTGACTAACCCTGGCAACAACTTCCTGGTGTTACCAGTTGTTAGGTCCACACAATTGGCAAGGCCTAACAATCAGGTCTACAAAATTGGCACACTTGTGCACTGCCAAATGGCCAATTCAGCATGAGAATTAGGTAGTTGATGAAAAGAGAGAATAAGACCTAACAGCCCATACTTCTCAGCTCCTTTGACCCCTTTATGAGTACCTAATGCTCCACATCTGAAGAGCCATCAGACTTGACCCAAAAATTTTGAACATATTATCAGAATACAGAAGAAGTTAAATATTTAAAAGATCTCACAAATCTGCCAATCTGTAAGAAATTGCTTCTTTGAAGGGGTTTTTGTGTAGAGTCCAAGAGATCTTCAAAGAGGGGTAGATCACTCTGTACTCTGATGTGAGTAGATAATGAACATTGTGGAATTTCGGTCATTCTTTTTTAACAAATCTACCAATGATTAAGAATTTTCTCTTTGAAGAATTTTTGCGTGTAGATTCTGTGAGATCTTTGAAAATATTAGATCAATTTGTGCTGTGAATGCAAAGGAGATGATGAGCATTGCAAAAGATGTGGTCTTAAAATAAATGAATTCCACAAATCTACAAAATCTACCAGAATTTTCTCATTGAAGAATTTGTTGGTGGATCTTCAAAAAGGGTAGATCACTCTGTGCTATTTGATGTGCAAAACAGATTGCAAAATTTTGTCATTCTTTCTTTCAACAACCCTCACAAACCTACAAATACTTAAGAATTCTCTCTTTGAAGAATTTTGGGTAGATTATGTGAGGTCGCTCCATTGCACAAATTTGTCATTATTTATTTTAACAACCCTCATAAATCTACCAATACTTAAGAAAATTTCTCTTTGAGGAAATTTTTGGTAGATTTTGCAAGATTTATAAGAAAAGTGTAGATTGATAACTCTGTGCTGGGATGTCCAAAGGAGATAGATGATGAGCATTGCAAAATTTTGGTCACTCACTTTTTTAAAAATACAAATCTCAGAAAGCTAGCTACCCAAAAATTCTTCAAAAAGAGAAATTTAACAAATCTACCTATCTACCAGTTTTTTAGAAATTTTCTGTTTGCGGAAATTTTGGGTAGTCTTTTTTAGATCTTGAAAAAAGGGTAGATCATGCTGTATTGTGATGTGCAAAGGAGATAGATGATGATGACCATTGCCAAAATTTTGGTCACACTCATTTTTTAAAACAAATCTCACAAAGCTAGCTACCCAAAAATTCTTCAAAAGAGAAATTTTGACACATATACCTATCTACCAAGATTTAAGATTTTTTTATCTTTTGGGAAAAATTGGGTGGATTTTGTGGGACCTTCAAAAAAGGGTACATCACTCTTGTGTTGTGATGTCCAAAGGAGATGGATGATGAGCATGGCCGAATTTTGGTCAATCTTTCTTTCTTTAAAAAATCTCACAAAGATAGGTACCCAAAAATTCTTCAAAAAGAGAAAATTGAAAACGTCTACCAATATTTTAGGAAGTTCCTCGTTTTCTCTTGGGGACAGATTTTGTGAGATCTTGGGAAGGGGAAGAGGATCATGAGCATTTGCAGAATTTGGGTCACAAAGATGACCAAAAATGTACCAATACTTAAGAATTTTCTACCTTACTTCAGAATTTCGGAATTAAAACTAGGTAATGTTTTTATAAATTTTTAAAAAAAAAATCTCACAAATCTACCAAATTCTACAACCAAGAATTAAGAATTCAGTTGAAAGGAGATGAAAAAAATTTGGTGAAGCAGATTTTGTGGGATCTAGGAAAGGGGTAGATCATCCTTCATCACTCAGGTAGCGTGCATTAATTAAAGGCAAAGGAGATAGATGATGGCCTGCAATTGCGGAAGGAATTTGGTTTCATTCTATTCTATTATTTTCTTTTCTTTTCTGTGGGTGGTAAAAAGGGTAATAATTTTGTGGCAGTTAACAGTCCGGCAAGTCAGGCAGGCAGGCAGGCGTTGCTGTGTGTTTTGTTGCTGCTGCTGCTTCTGCCGCCTAGTCCAGCAGTCGGTGGGGTCCGGACTCCGGACCGCTGAGAAGTCCGTCTCTCTTTCTGTCCGACAGGCACTTCCGTCAGGAATCACGTCTCTTTTCCTTTCTCTTCTCTTTCACGTTGCTGCAGTTTCCCGCTCGCTCTCTCGCTCTCTCGCGCTTGCATTCTTGCTTGCGACTTCTTTCCCTGCGTTTTTCTGGACTTTCGTTCTTTACTTTGTCAGAGGAGGTCTTTCTGTTGTTGTTGTTGTTGTTATTGTTACCGGATTTTTTCTTCCCGAAGAAGAGGAGGTTGCGGTTTCCGTTGCGCGTGTAGAATCTGCACTGTTGCTGCTGTTGCTGCCGATCATCCTGGACAATAGCAATCGGTAAAAGTCTCTCCTCTCTCTCCAGGTGCTCTTTTCTTTCGCTTCTTGATGCGTCGTCCTTCTCCGACATTATTATTATTATGTTTGTTTGTTGTTGCTGCTGGAGTGAGTTAGTGAGCGAGCGAGCGAGCGAGTTCGTCTTTTCTCTTGCCTGCCGTGGATAAATCTGTCTCTCTTCTCGCTTCTTCTTCGAACTCTGCTTCACGGCTGGCTTCTTTCTCTCTCGTCTACAATATCCAATCAGTGAAAGTGTGTGCCTCCTCCAGGTGCTGTTTTCTTTGGCTTCTTGCTTCTTCGACATTATTCTTGTGGTTGTTGTCGTTGCCGGAGTTCTTCTTCTTCTTCGTCCACAAGAGGAGTTTGCGTTGTCTTTGCTGCCGTTGATAATCCGTCTCTCGCTGAGACATCCTCTGCACTGCGTCTCGTGAACATATATGTGTATGTATTAACGAGTGAAAGTGTCTCCAGGTGCTCTTTTTTCGCTTCTTCTGGCTCCGACATTCTTCTTCTTCTTCTTCTTCTTGCCGGAGTTCTTCTTCGTCGTCTCCAGGAGGAGGTTGGCTGTTTCGTTGTCCGTGGATATTATCTGCGTGTGTCTCTCTTTCGCTCGCTGCGACCTCTGCACTGCTGCTGCGCCTGCTGGACGTATCAACAACGAGTGAATCAAATCTCCTGGAGGTGCTCTTTTCTTTCGCTTTTTGCTTCAATTTTCTCTCTCTCTCTCTCTCTCTCTCTCTCTCTCGTACCCTTGGACAATGTCTGTTTTTGTGGTTGAGATTTACATCATCTGTGGTTTGCTTTGCTGCCGTAACCTCATTTTGGTCTTCCAGAAGAACCTTTGAGAGGGAAGAGGCTTCCTGGTCCGATGGTGCTTAGATGAAGGGCATGTGTGTGTGTTTTTGATGTTTGCTATAGATGCCAGAGGGAAAGATTGTAGCTTTTCAAGTTTCCTTTTTTCTGGGATCTAGAATATCCTACATCATAGGATCATGGGAGAGATCACAAAATCATTTTACTTCTCAGAGAATACTCTTTATTTTTTAAAGAATGTTGAGAAAAGGTCAGCTTCTGATTTTCTAGCGTTTCTTGTTTCAAGACTTCATCTGCTATTCTTTTGGAGAAATTTTGAACATATGGCACACACAGTGTCCTCTGCATTTCTTTCCATTCTGAGGATCTTTTCCTTTTGAAGAGCAATTTGGAGTGTGCACAAGGATTTAGTCATCCTTTATCTCCACCTTTTCTGTTCCTCTTTCAACTAACAGCATGCTTCTCCACAATCAACTGTTCTGCATTTCTCTGTTATGCATTGTCCTTGTTACTTTTCCTGCACTCAATGTAAATTTCTGTTCTGACATTATGAATGTACTTGCACAACAAGAGTCTCCTGAATGTGCTGTATCCCTCTCCTCTACCTCTGTTGCTGATCTTGCTTCTTGATACTGGAGGCTGAATTTTTTGCAACACTTCTCCTCTTGTAGCTTGACTGTATTGAAACTTTGCTGCTCTTGATCTGATTTCTATGTTGATTCTTGCTTTTCTGGAGGGCACCGGAAAGTGCTCTGTATTGAAATGTAAAAGTCTGCTTGTTCTTTTCCCTGTTCATGCTGGGTCTTACTTGTTGGGTTCAGCAAACTTGCTGCATGTGTTATCCAGTACTTCCTTCAATCTCTCTTCTTGAGCATGATCATCCTGTACCCTGGTAGTTCCATTGAACAGTCCTGTGGAACTGTGAATGAGAGCATGTAGGTTACTGGAAGTTTTCTCTGCTCTGGGCGTGTTAGCTATCCACTTTTTGAGCTATGCCTCTCTCCTCATCCAAAAGCTGTGTCTGTCTACCTGAGAGGGTGGATTACATTTGGTCATCACAACAGGCAAGTGAGATTTGTGATGAGAAACCAGATTATGGGTCCCAGGTCTGAGAATGATGCTTAAGACCTTCAGATGTATGCATTCTGGAGATCTCCCCCATATGATATTGTTAGTTCCTGAGAGACCAGATGTGCTCAGCACAGGATTATATACAAAGAAATGCCTTGTCTTAAGGTCAACAATGATGTCATGCATATCCACTCTATGTCATGAAAGCCATCCTACATCAAGTTAAGCTCCTGGGGAGTCTACATAGCTGTGTCATCTCATTGCAGAACCAGCTTGTTGTGTGTCTGAGCAGTCAGCCACCATCATGCCTAGACTACATTGAGATGTGTTGCAGTTAGAGGGACAATAAAGAGTTTCTTTTACCCTATGGCAGGATAAAGCAGATATTAGAAAATTTACTGTGCTATCATTTGTAATGCTCAGACTGTTGTGGCTCAAGAATAGGGAGTTGGAAAGCAATTCTCAAGCATCCAGCAGCGGAAGACTCTAAGAAGGCATGGGAAGTTGTCTGAGGTTTTTGCTAGAAGGAATGTGGCAGTTGGAAGTTTGTCAGATTCTCTGGATTTAAAGTTGCTCTGGATTTTGCGATAAGGTGGATCTTCCAGCAGGACCTGTGATGTAGGATGGCTCAGCCATGATTCTCATACGTGACTGCCTGTGAGGAATTGAATTCTCCTGCCAAGGTTGATATCTTTGAGGGGTTCAGGATGGCTGACCCACAGCAAGAAGACTGTATATCTGATTTTGAATTCCACATGATCACATCTGCTGTTGATTCTCTGGCTGGGGCACGCATGCTACCAGCTGATGAGCTCTTCCACAAGGGCAAGCTGCTACCTCTTTCTTGTCCTCAAAAGCAGGTAGAGTTTCTAGACAGGTTGGAGAAACCTTCTGGAAGTTCTTCCAGGCAGTTGGATACCAAGGATTCTATCTCTCACTTTCCATCTGTGACTTCTTGCAAGCAAACAGATTCTTGTTCTAGGACAACAAAACCTTCGAAGTGGAGAGAGGTATTTGCAGTGCTGACAAGAGCACGTTCTGACAGTGGAAGGGATCAATCATTTCGAGATCAGGGTGGTTCTTTGGTCCCCCTTGTAAGAGCTCAACGTACACGCAGAAAGCAGTCATGTGCTCCAAGCCCTTTGCGATTTATTTCTCGCAGAAGTTTGTCCATTGAAAACCGGATTGTTGTGAGATCCCCTGAAGGAATTTCTTGTCCATCTCAGAAACATGATGTGAAAAACCCCAACCTGTCACACACAAAGTCAACTTCAATGCCTAGAATGGCTTCTGCCAGTCAATCTCCCCCTGTTGCATGCCATTATAGGCACCAATCTGGTTTGCCAGCATTGCATGTAACATCTCCTGTGTATCCTAATTCTTCAGGGGTTGGAAGGGACTGGGAGACCCCAGAAGACAGCTCAGCTGATGAATGGAGCAGTAGTGACAGGCACATGGACTTCACATCAAGCTCTAAAAGGAATTCTTGGAGTCCTGATCTGGACACCTCTTTAGACCTCTCTTTCAGCAGGGGTGGTCTCAGGGAGTCAAGCAGCTCTGGGGATGGCTCAGGGTCAAGGATTGACAGAGAACTGTATGGAGCTACCTCTGCCAGCACTCCATCTGGCAATAAGTGTGGAAAGACTCAGGAACACCTAAGGGCTTTAAGGACAAGGGAGATCCAGCGGAGCCCAGAGAGGTTTGGCTCGTACAGTGTGAGGGTAACACCAGTTCTTAATGTGCCTGTCTACACTGGCCCTACTCTCCGGAACTCAAAGTCATCCAAGGTCTATATTGCAAGTCTGCGAGCACTTCTGAATTTCAAGAAGGATAAAGTTGGGAATATGCCTTCACGGCCTGCAACTGCAGCATAATATAATCATTGGCAGCTTAGAGTTCTTCCTTTTCCATGCTGCTTGACAGGGGCTACAGTCTCAGGTGGAGTATGTGTAAGCAAGCCATGACAGGTCTTGCAAGTCTGCCCTCATTATTCTGTTTTAAGCTCTGTTCAAAGAGCCCAAGCTGTTTCTTTTTGCATTCAGCAGCAAGTGGCAGGTTACATTCAAAGGACGGTGGATGAGTTCTCTGACTCAAATACACATGTGAGCTGCTTCAAGATAGCAAAGTGACCATTGTTAATGCTGCTGTATTCAGAAACTGGCAAGTGCATGTTTGCAATTTCTTGTGTCATTCTTGTCAAAGATGACAGGGTTTGGAAACTGCACTCACAGCCAGCAGCAACAATGGTTCTTAGAAACGAACATTTGAAACCACAGCTTGGAAATCAACTGCCCAAGTACAGGCACTTCAACCTCAGCTGATTTTGAGCTCATGTACCAAACACTGATCCCAAGAGTCAGGAAGATGCTGAATGAGCTGTTGCATCAACTGGTGAGTAAAAACCTCCAGAAATAGAATCGCTTGTGAATCCTCTAATGGTTTACCACTTCACTGCAACCATTGTTTTCCACTGCAGCTGTTTTCTCTGTACTAGATAACTCAGATATTAGTCAAACATGGCAGTTAAATTCCACTGGCAATTGCAAATTTGAGTCTAATAATTATACACCTAATTAGTGTTAAATGGATTCTGAGAGAGTGTTTACAAAATCAAAATGTAAATATGGCATCAAGAGCCTACTTTGAACAAAGGTTTGTCTCATTTATGGGTTTAGGGTTTAAGGAGCATTAATAACAATCGTAATTTAATTTTAAAAGTCTTTCAGCTTGCTGCATGTTAGCATTGCCAAACCTTCAAAGGGTGTGTGGGTGATTTGTTTGAAGTTTAAATTTATGTCAGCACTAATAATTATACATGAAGAGAAAATTGTTGTTTTTGAATGTGCTAGAAAATGATGGTAAATGAAAATATATTTACAATGAGTTCCCCAGTATGGAATCATGAGCAAGGTATGATGGGTTTTTGTTTTTGTTTTTGTTTTTTTTTTTTTTGGGTTGTTTTATCCTTTTAAATTCATTAAATCATGTGGTAGTTTTCACAAATTTCTTGGAAATTAGAGAATGTTTCGCTTGCATTAAGAGTTATTAGGTTTTGGGTATGAGAAAAGAATGAGGAAAGAGAATATTGGAAATTGGATATGCAAGGAATGGATATGGGATAATCATGGGAACATAATGAAATATTTGTACAGATATGATAGGTGAGCAGTGGGAACAATTTGAAGAACAATTAGGAAACTTATTGGGAACTCATGAGGACCTATTAGTGGAACTCTATGTCTCTAGTTGGTGTCCCAGACAAGTTAACAAAACTTGAAAACAGAAAAAAATATATAATTCAACATTTGTCACTAGATAGACACTTTTGCTTGTGTCTAGCTAGAGATATGCAATTATCCTATGAATATCATCTTTTGAAATGATAACATTGATCCAATCAACAAATTTGATATTTCATAAATTAATTCACATGCTTGGGTAATTTACACACATACAAATAAGTGATACTTGCACAATTATATGAAACCAATGCATTCAAAGATAATATGTTTCAAGATAAATTCACAAAATAATTTTATGTGGATGGATTGTAGGCAAGTTTTTGTTTTTGGTTGTTAAATCAATGAATAGGATCTAAGTCAATGAAATTAACCAAATCTCATTTTCTTTTTTAAACATCCAAATGAATTAAAAATAATGATGGATGGAATTTTTAATATGAAATACTCAATAACAAGAGGGGGGAAATCACTATATTTATTGACAAGGGCAAATCATGATTTAAAAACAGTCAGTCGAGAAAATGAAGTTACAATTTTAGCAACGAAGGGCAACCAAATTTCAAAATCATAAAAATAAAGAATTAATGTTAACGCATTTATTGAAAATGAACAACAAAATAATAAATTAACACAAGCCTTAACAATACTTAATAATACAGATAACAAATACAAAACAAATGAACTTTGACTCTTTTCAACATGAAAAGACATGGGTCTATGAAATGCTTAAGCTATCATAATTAACCAATTTTAGAAATCAAAATATAAAATAAAAGATTTTACATGAATGATTGCAAAACACATCTGAAAAAGTGCCTCCTTTTAACCACTCAACAAATGTGTTTCTCCATCTAATTCTTATAATAAACCCATTTGATACTAATGAAGTTGCTTGCACATCATATCATGCACAAATATCAACAAACAACTTTGATAAATGAAATAAAGGTTAACAATGGATTTGTTGTTTTCTTAGTAAAATATGCCAATGATATCTATCCATCAATTTGACTTGCCTTTTGAGAGACATAAGGCTTTTAATCTCACATGTTCTAAATCACATAGAAGCACACTCAATTATATTTCAATTAAACACAATGAAAAACATATTTAAATCCCACAAACAAGTATGGGTATTTCAGAATAACAATAGATTAATGTGACATGATTACTCACCAATAATTGATCTTTGTGACCAATTATGGAATAAGCCATGTTGATATTATGACAAATTTCAATAATGTGTGATTTTACACAAACTTACCTAGGGATGGATGGTGGGTGGATAGAAAACACTTTTCCATTGGGTTTCAACTTTGTAGCTAATAAATTTAGTGGTTAACTTTATTGTTCTTACAACCTACCTACGAAACAACCCACTAGCCCTTGCCTATGTATTAATTGTCTACATGCATCTACTTACCTAGTGTCCACCTATTCTCCTAGCCACCCACCTACCTACAAGTAATTTTTACCACATTGGTTACCAAGGTCAAACTTAATGCCAACTCACTTGGGGTTCCTTCACAACTAAGTCATAACTAGCTTTAGCTAGTTTAGGGTGTTGGGTTAGTTCTCTAGTTGGTTCCTAACGATGTTGTTTTAGGGCAAAAATTTGTCATTGTTTTGAATTGGTTAAAGGATTCCACGAATACTACACTAAGTAAAATGGGGGAAAAAATGGGCATTGTGTATTGGGTAAGAGTTTCCTTGGGTGTTACCACAAGGAACCATCACACTTTTATTTCTTAGACCCATTGAACTTTGAAAAATCATAGGAATTACTTAAATAAATATTTTCATAATTTTTTTTTGATGAATATATTTATTAGGTTCCATAGATTTTTTTAGTTTCAATAATATTAAGAATATTTTGTATTTTGATGTTTCTAATCATTACATTTATAAAAAGTTTCAGGAATGTAACATTGGTTCCTTTCCTTAAACTTTTTAGTTAAGAAAAAAAATTTGAAACATAATTTAGGAATTTTCTTAGGAATTTTTTTCCTAAGGTAATTTGCAAGTCATTCTATTTTAAAGTTTTTATTAGGAAATTAATTGAATAAGTATAATTTAGTTATGAATTTTCAAAATTAAGGCTATCAATTTATGAAAGGGCCATTTCAATTAAGAATAAATTTTTTTAGCAAATTTAAAAAATAATAATTCAAAAATAAACTTCAAACCATATATTAGTGCATACAATTGATAAACATGAGAAAAAAATAAGTTATAATTGTGAAGACATTTAAAGTAAAGGGCCCAAAAAAATGATTTGGCTATTTTTGGTTCCGTTTTCATTCCTTGAGGTGGTTTCTAATGGTACCACTCAAAGATACTTTCACCCTAATAATGTTTCTACATCACCATCAAAGTTCGCCATCATGAGGATATGGGCTAGTGGCTTGTTGATTAAGGCATATCCTTCATTTAAAGTATAAGTTGTTGTCTACAACTTAAGTTTTATGTGGGGGAGCCAAATGATGAATATCTAGCCATTCATTTCATAGAATGATCTCCTACCTTTCCTTCCCATGCCCTTTCATTATTTCAAAACTTAATGATGGCTAATCATTCTCCATGCTCCATCAACTTTGGTACCTTGAATTTTTTGGGCTTTTACTTAGTACCTTTAGATTTTTTTCATCAAAATTGTTGCACATTGCACATTGTAAACTTAAGTTTTGTTAGATTTTTAAAGGACAAAATCCATGTATTGATGTATCTTAAATCTTGTGAGTTGTATTTTGCACATTTTGTATTTCAAACTTCATTGACAATTCAATGAGCTTAAGGCTTAAAGAATCTTAAACTCCCAAGGAGATTTGGTTGAATGTTGAACTCAAGTGAAATAGAACTTGTAATAAGCTATACAATTGCACATCAATGCTAGGTTAAGGTGGGGATTGATCATGGGGGAGGTAAATTTAGGGTTTGAAGAGCATGATGGACTTTGTAATTCAATGAATCTAGATTCCAATCAATGATGATCATCACAAAGTCTAGATTTGAAAATCAAAACTTGGAGCATTGGAGTTTGGAAACTTGAGTAGTAAGTTACAACCCTAACCTTGTTGATGTTTCAAACTTCATCAACTCAAAAATATTGGCATTCTAAGGTTTTAGTTAAATGTAAATTTTTACCCTTTTTCATTTTTTAAAAATCTATAATCAAAAGTCACTCGGGTTGTGATTTGTGGTACATAAACTAGAGCCACAAGCATTGTTCCAACTTGCTTTTGTAAATGGCACCCAAAATCACCTTGCCCCCTAATTTCAAATGCCCCCTCGACCTAAAACTCGATATGCTTGTGATGAAGTTGTTTTTCATTCTAATGTCAAAGTTTTTGATGCAAACCTAAAATTAAAGAATGTCAAAGCTTTTCAAAAAGATGCACATGTCATTTCTACCTCTACCGAGAAAAAACCCAAGAAATATTCAAGGTTGATGTGGTTTGAAAGTTTCAAGATGTACAATACATGAAGATGCCTTGGGCAAACTTGTATCTAATGATGATGGAAATCTTTCAATAGTAAGGTGCAAAATGTGCACCAAGATAGAATGCAAGTATAAGATGTTGGTCCCAAAGTGAGATTCTTTTTAAATACATGCCTAGGGAAAACATTGTCATTTTATTCCAAATGGTGTGCAAAAATTTTAAGGTGCAAATTATTGAAAAAAAATCAATTATTAAATGTAACTAGGGTTCCTATCATTTATTATGAGAATATATTTAAAGTATAACTAGAATATTCCATTAATGCATAACACATTAAAAAATAACCTTTTATCTTAAGTGCTTCTTTAAATATACAAGGGATGACTTCCCCGGGCAATATGTTGGGAAAAGAAAAATGAAAAAAAGGGTTAGGATGATGGATTTGAAATGTGCTCATGCCAAAAAAGAAACAACATATGTGTCAATGAACCATCCATCTATTTTGCATCAAATTTAAAGTGACAATGATTAAAATGGTAGAAAAAGGTAATTTAATTTTCATCAATTTGCACAATGTTCAACAAAAGGAAACCCATGACTAATTATGAAGATTTTAGAACCTTGTATGACTTTTTGAAGTTAAAAAACAACCCTAAGAAACACTAAACTAACATGACAAGGTGGGAAGTTATTGAGGATCTATAGAATGAAATCTTAGCAGCTAATAATGTTGTTGTTTGTGGGTAGGTTTATGGCATTAACAACCTTTGATAACCAAACTTACATTTCTATGCATGGTTATTATATTTTAGATTGGGGTTGCATCCCAATTCTGTTTTCAATCAAATGCATTATAAAAAAGTTCTAATGCCCAAAATCTGACCAAGGTGATTTTGGTTGTGCACTTGTCATTTTGGGGGCTTGACATAAGAAAATATATCAAGTCAGCTATTCTGTTTTGGTGCAGATGGTGTGAGTATTTTTCAAGGTGCTCAAAATGGTGTTATAGTTCAAATTCAGGATCTACATGCATTCATTATATGGCACATAAAACAAACCTAACAATCCAAACCTTTTTTGGTTTGCTTTGGTGGCACGATTAAAAAACCTATTTTGATATTTTTAACCCTTTGTTTACAAGTTTTTTATATGCCATTGAAAGTTTGTCAAATTGGCCTAGATGAATGGAACAAAAAGGAACAAGTTGTTGTGCAATATATAAAAATTCAGTGGATAAGTATGTTGAATTTATTAAATTGCGTGTTAGAAAAGTATCACCATGTCAAGAGTTTTATCTTAGTTACATATTTATATCCTAGTTACTATAGGTAAATTAATGTAAGTTGTTCTGGAATCAGTTTTAGTGTGAACATGATTATAGATATTTAGTATAGAGATTTAATCCCAAGATGTGTGATCTTAAATCACTTTTGGCGATTTGAACTTTTAGAACACATAGTGTTTTCTTGCTTTATAGTTTTTATGTGTTAGGTTAATTTTCTTGTGCACATGGTGTTTTGGTTTTTCATCTTGTGTTTTGGGCTTGGATTCTTGCATTGTTGTAGGTGTTTCATGTTTTGGTTTAAAGGCTATGCACTTTTTAAGAGGGTTATGATGTTATTAAGTTTGTGTGTGTGGATAGCAATAGTTGTAAACATCAATATATGGTAGCACATGATAGCCTTCTACTAATGAAAATGGCACTTGATATAACAATTGTAACCCAAGCAATAACAAACTTGAATGAGCTCTATGATGTTGAAATGACGCTTTCGTTGTCTTCCTTAATGCCTATGTCAATTACAATTCACTCCCTCATCAAATTCATGCAATTGTAGGGTGTCTTTGTATGTGATTTCATTGTAATAGTTTATTTATGTAAGGCATATTTTTTTCAAATTTATTATGGTTAGACATATGGGTTAAAGGATATGTTTTCATAACATTTCAATCAACCAGTGAATTACATTTGTGAGATCATTTGTATGAAATGGATCATGGATTTGAACATTAAACTTCATCATTGGCATTTGAATTTGGGAGTTGATATGCTCAAACTTCATCATTTGGTATTTAAATTTGGGGGGCAAGACATATGGGAAAAATAAAAAGACCAAGCCATTGGTGTTATTTTTTTTGTCATTCAAGTTGTTTATCTAGAGGCTATATCAAAGGTGAAATCATAGTGTATGGCTACAACTAAAAAGTTGATTTTGAAATTTGCAGTTGCGTCCCCTATCATGTATTTATGGATTCACTTGGGGTTGTTTATCCTTAGTTTTGGTTGAGTCCTAATGCTAAAGCCTCTTTTGAACTACATCTCAAGGTGATCAAGTTTGTTTACTGTATACCTAAGAAATATGGGCCTACTAGAAGTGGGGTCCAAATTTCAATTGTGTTGGACCCAACAACATTGCATATGCAATGTTCTTTGTTTGTTTTGACAATGAAGAGTAGTTGTCAAGTTGGAATGGTTGAACCTCATAATTACAACCCCTTGACACAGTTGTGAAAGCAACTTCCTACATCTCAAAATGTTGTGCACCAAATGTTAGAATACATCAAGTTAACAAAAGTTACAATTGTTCAAGTTTTTGGTTTGATGGAGGATGAATGATGTTTCAATACGCTTAACTTTATGAAAGCAAGCTTCAAAATAGGCTAACAACTCATGTTGACTTAGTCATTTGTATGATTGCTCAAAAGTTTTACACATTTGAGAATTTTCCTAACCATCAAGCCATTGAAGAATGGAAGGCTTTTTGCATCTATTATGCATTTGATGCCTAAGTGTTATTGTTTCTCTCATAGGCTTCTTCAATATGTAGGTAGACCAAGAACTACCCTAATCGCTTACCATTCTTCTTTTTATGAATGGTTTTTTTTTTCTTTGATTTTTTATGATTATGGATTTTGAATTTTGCTTGTCTTCGATCTTGATTTTGATGTTTGGCTTGTTGTTTAGGTCTCACTACTCCATAGCCCATTATTACACTTGTTCAATGATGCACCATGCCCATGGCATGTTGTTATCCACGGCAAAATTATTGAGTGTTCTAAGTGATGGATGATGGAGCTTCAAGTATTGGCAATGGTTTACATGTTGTTACTTTGCTTTTTCTTTTTTTGTTTCCATGATCTTTGTCACTTTGCTAATTCTGTTGGAAACTTGGATTTTACAACTATTGCAATAGGGCCAAATCATGCGGTAACTAAACCTTGTCTTTGGAATTTTGATACTAAAATGCTGCTTGTTTGTGTAGGTTTGCCTTGTGCTTTAGTGGGCAGGACCAGTTTGGTCAGGGTTTGATTCCATCACATGGCCAATTCTTCACAACATGAAAAAAGAAAATCCTAAGTCGCCTACAAATCTAAGAAAAATATGGCTACCTTGCTAATGCACCAACTGAAATTGAGGGCAATTCACTAATCTCAAGCTAAAAAATACAGGGGGTGCTTGCTTAAACCTCCTCTGCCTAGTTTGTAAGTCACCAATGTGTTCAACAAAGCTGGGCTTAATGTAGCCAAATTACGGCCCAGAAGGCCCCACAGGCATCCAACTGCAGAACATGGAGAATATGAAAAAACCACTGGTTCCCAGTTTCCACAACAAAGTTGCATAACAAAGCTCCTTCGACATAAGCCTTTTTCATGGGTGCAAATCGTAGTGATGTTCTTTGATAAAAATCAAACTGTGTAAAAATACAAGAACATTTGAAGATTATGATATGTTCGATTATATATCTAATTTCACTTGAAGTGAAACAAACATTGAAATATGTAAAATACCCATTTAGATCTGCACTAGCAGATTATGTTATTTTCTTGCCCACATTATATGAAGTAATCTTCCAGTGATGTTCATATACTCATAATAGTGACCAAGATTTCTCTTGAACATGCATTTTCTAAGAAAATTGTTGAATCTGCCAACCCAGACTGTAATGTTAATGAATGGTCTCCTACCTGTTGATTATGTTGGGTGCACTGCCAAGCTCCCCTAATAGGTTTGCCCCACCTTGCCCAACATGATGGGCAGGGGTGATTATGTTTTGGTGTACTGCCAAGCTCACCCTAATGGGATAGCCTAGCACCTTGCCCAACATGACAGGCAGGGGCTTGATCATTTCATAGTATATAAGAAGTTTGGTAAATGAGAATCAAGTCTGAGGCATCACTTGCTTATTTTCCTTGAAATGATTCACATTGATCACATGAGTTTTTGTTAACACTATTTGTGTATGTGTTCATGTTTGATTACTTGTGACGGGCAAAATTTACTGTTGTAAAGATCCCAAAAGAAGTTTATGATTGAAAAGTGTATTCACATCATGGCATCTCTAAAGTCACAAATGAATTCATTAAATTAAAATGAATTCCTTGCTCAAATGCACTTGAATAGCACCACAGCAAACACCAAAAGGTAGAGGAAAGTGTAGTAAGAACATGCAAGAACTCAAGGTTGCATTAATGTAAATCAAATGATAATAATTTGAGCTTGGAGTGCATCATGGATAGAAAACCACCATCAAGTCAGAAAAGAATGAAATAAGGAAATATAAAAGGAGAAAAAGGAAACAAAAAGGAATTTGGATTTTCAAGTGCAAAAAAGAAGTGCAAATTTTTACTGGGGCTCATTCAGAAGCAGAGAGTCTAGACAGATAAAAACTGTTTTGTAGTGAATGCAGAATCCACACTTATTTAAAGCACATTAAATTTCTCTTTGGTAAGGAGCTACAATTTTGTTCCACTCGTGTTTTTCCAACGCCTCCAAATTGCCCTGAAAAGGCTTTGAACTTGTTTCAAAGAAACAAGAAAACTGGAAAAAATGTGCAACCAACACATTGTTATCTCTCAGATGTGGGCACCTCATTCGGCACACAACTGCCTGTTAATGTAAGGTGCTTTAATGGGAGCACATGTTGGTGCAGGACTTTAGAAACAACAGTTTTTCCTTATGAAACTGGCAACAGTGTGCACAAATATTATACAATAGCCACAAGTGTGATTTCCACTGAAGGTACTGCTATTTTTGAAAAACAATAATTTTTTGGTTTCTGAATTGAATTCTCAAAGATGATGACTTGGACCCACTGCCAAGCTACATTTCCCCCACCAAACTATGTTGGAAGTGTTTAGATTTGGAATGCAAAGTATGACCCATTTGCTGAAAAACACATAAGTCTTGATTGTTTTTTGCTTACTTTAAAAAAGGGTAGTGGTGGTATTTCCACAAGACTGTCCATTGTCCAAATGAGGGGGCTGACTGCTGTTAAGCTCCAGAGGTGCATGCTTCAAGACTCTGCATTGCAGAACAGAAAGACTTGTGTTAGAATGACAAAGCTTCAGACTACTACTACACCTTCTTTGTCCTTGCGTGCTGAATTTTGGAAAGGGTGAGAGCTCACGGTTCTGACAAAGCCATATCTGATGCACATGGACAAGTTCTACATGAATGTTGTCACAGCACATTATGACATGAGAAGGGAGAACATGGGGCTAATAATGTCAATGAACTTCTATCATCTCCCAAATACTACCTTCTATCAATCTGAAGACAGGAATGCAAGCCTACATAAGGGCGCCTGGCCTGTACCAGTTATGCATCTTTGTTGTTGG
>Ga0116231_10005112_pt1 | contig 26052 bp, 15 predicted proteins | sample S1TSphgellanicum_2_FD_89695 | JGI IMG/M metagenome (GOLD analysis project Ga0116231, IMG submission 89695) | Host-associated microbial communities from peat moss isolated from Minnesota, USA - S1T2_Fd - Sphagnum magellanicum MG | ecosystem: Host-associated > Plants > Peat moss > Unclassified... | reverse complement strand
CAAACAAACAAAAACAAAAAAAATATAATAAAAATGTATTTTTATTTTTATTTTTTTCTCAACAAAAATAAGGGGTTGGTTATGTTTATTAAATAAAAAAATAAGGGGGGGGGGGGGGGGGGGGGGGTGACCTGGATGAATATAAATCAATTGGAGGGTGTTTGTTCACCATCAACAACATTCCTATCACATGGTGTGCCAAGAAGCAAACTTGTGTTTCACTTTCATCCACTAAATCAAAATAGGGTTTTAGTTGATGCATCAAAAAAAATTATTTGGATCAAAAATCTTTATTGCAAATTCAAAAAATTCAAATCAGGTCTTAGTGACATACATTGTGACAATTAGAATACCATAAAGACATCACATAATCCAATGTATCACTTGAAAACCAAACATTTTAAAATCCACTTACACTTTGTTAAGGATATGGAGGAGAAAAAACAAGTCTAAATTTTATATATATCAATAGATCATCAGCCAATTGACATATTAACAAAAACTCTAGGTTGAACCAAGTCTTGAAAGTTGTTTCAGGTTGTTAAATCCGCCCCAAATTCCTAACAATGTGAAGTTTGAAATCTAAAAACCCAACTTTTCTTGAACTTGCATAGAATTTCCAATCACTACATAAAACCAACTCTATAGTACTCACATAAGTCTCTGCCTCTTGTAAAGTTTTGAAACTTTTGCAAATTGTTTCGTGGAAACCAACCATTTGACTTTCACACTCTACCCAAGTAATGTATATCCCAAGCCTTCTCCCGACTTTCACAACATAAAATTTCCTAACTTGGCTTCGATAGAACTCTAGATTTAAGATATTGATTACTAATTGAGGGACCTGCATTTTGAGAACTTTTGATAAGTTCCACAACAGATTTGTTCAAAGGATCAGATGATCCTTGATCTATCATTTCAAGTCGCATAGCGACTTGTAACTTTCATGCATTAGAAGAGGAAGAGTTGAGAAGACAAGCAAAGAATCCATTCGATACAAAGTCACAAGCTCATCGAAGCAAAACCATCAACCACATCATCAAGAGAATGACTTCAATTTGAAGAAAGACAAATGCAAACAAAGTTAGAGAAGAATTTCAAATATATGTAATATGTAGCATAAATTAAAAATTAAAAATAAACATCTTTTATTGCAAATAGAGTATTAACAATGTCCTACAATTGCTCCAAAACCTCATCTAGGAGAAGCTTGTAATAAGACATTGTGTTCAGTCATCAATCATTATTTTTATAAACTGAATAAAGCAAAGGTTTTAAGGAAGGTGCTGGAAATAGATGAAACTTTGTACTCTCTATCAATAGAGTTCATTAGATTAAATCTAAGATTGGATTAGATTAAATGAAATTTAGTTAGCCAATACTTTTATTTTGGATCAATGGTGCTTTGTTTCTCCTCCTCTAAGATCGGATTAGATTAATTGAAATCTAGTTAGCCAATACTTCCTCTTGGATCAATGATTAGAGGTGCTGGGTAGCACCAGTTTGTATATCTCCTTTCTTTTTTCCTGATCATTTCACTCTGCATTATCAATGATATCTGCATTATCAATGATATCATGTTTATCAACACTTCTTTGAGCCTCCGACATCTTAGAATAACCATTGTAATTCATGAACAATAATACATCAAATAATCTGTTGAAGATTGAAACTTGAGAAGAAGAAGGAAGTTGACATGCCAAATCCAAACCTCTTGGGGGCATGAATGGAAAGTATAGCTAGCAGCCAAGGTGACCCTTTTCACACACCAAGAGCATCTCCATACAGATCCTCAATTTGGGGCTCAATCACGGTTTGTTGCATCGAAAATATAAACCCAATGTCCTCCCCTCCCTCAATTCCGCCCCCAGTAAATTTTTAAAAACTGAACAACGTAATTAAAGTTCTCTGTAAAGTCAGGAAAGGACGGTACCGGAACCCCCTGTTTGATCACGGAGGGGATGAGATTTCAAAAAACAGGAAAAAAAAGTACATTGGGCTTCAACGGGGTATGAAACTCAGTTTGGCCCCAAGTTTGGTGCTAAACTGAGTTCGCCTTGCCTTTTTTTTGTTCCTGAACTCCTTCAGCCAATTACTGCTGCTGCTCTATGTACTGTAGCTATAAATGTTCTCGAACCTTGTGCACTTAATGCTGAGTCTCAGTATTTCATACCTTTATTTAATAAAATTTCATGACTTTGCGGACAACACTCAGAAGGGATGAAGCATCAAATGAAGGATGCAACTCAAACCCAAGGGGGCATGACTTTACGAATAACCCTAACAATATGTGAGAGATAGCTTAAATCTCACCATTTGGGCCAATTGTTATCACTGGTCAATCAAAAATTGTGAACAACAATCCTGTTTCTGTGTTAACCCTGCAAAACTTCATTAATAAACACATCACAAAAAAAATTTAATGTAAAAAAAAATGAGAAGGATCAATTTATTGGATGTGATGCTAACACAAACTAGGTGTCGAAATCTTTCTGTCTCAACAACCAACTGCTTGTAGGAGGTGAGTCATGTTGAAGTGGGGTGTGTTTTGAAAGGTGGAAGTCATGAAGTAGCTAGACCTAATGTTACCACCCAACGTAAGATGAAGTATACTTGCATCCTTTGTAATAGAATTGAAATTTTTTGATAAAAAAATAAAACAGAAAGAGGAAAGCCTTTTGATTTTTTGAAGTTTCACATGGCATTGACAGAATCGTGTAAGAACACATCAGCTTGTTTGTTTAAGCATCCAAACACCTCAATTCCTAAAGGGAAAAAATGATTTGCACTCTTCCAAAGCCTTGAAGTAAGTGAGATTTTAAAACCCAATTCTCTGAATTTGACCATTTACTTAATTCAAAATTTGCACTTCAGGATGTTTTACAAGTGCTATTGGAGATTCTTTCCACTCACACCTTGTAATTGGGCCTCTGGAAGTGTATACCACATTAGACATACACTACCTATTTAATCGTTTCTCCCATTCCCACCCTTCGACATGTGAACAGTATGAAGTGAGAGACTTGGTATTGAGTTGTGGCGAATTCTTACAATTGGCCGATGAAAAATAGTTATTTCCTTTTAATGACCAGTACCTTAGGCATTTTTACAGTCCCAAACTCATTTTCACACAACTCAAAGAATGAACTTCATTGAAAATAGTGTGACATTCTACAACTGTGGGTGCAGATTAGCCTTTTTTTTTCTCTACTGGTGAGATTCGCCAAAAAGAAAAACTGAGAACTGAAAAACAAAAAAATAAAGTTATTTTTAAAAATTCAATCTCCGGAATTCAAGGAAAAAAAGAAAGGAAAAGTCACCAAATGTTTATATTCAGTTTCAGTAAATAGCCAGAAATATAGAGGGATGATTAAAGATGTTTCCTTCATATCTAGTTTACATAGATTTGGCTAACTCTTCCTGTGGATGATTGCCACTTAGGATACATTAAAAATTTATTTTAAAAAGACACTTGTGGAGATCGCCATTTTTTTATTTAAAATTTGTCAAGTAGGTGAACTGATAATCATCCACAAGAGGAAATGAGCCAAATTTGGCTACAGTTCAGGTAGTAAAGTAGAATTTTTAAAAATAAACTTGCCTAGCAAGGTGCCTAATCATTATTTTTTTGGGGTCAGTTATGTTGGGCAGTAAAAATAATAATATTTTACAATTTGGCAGTTGTACTAAATAATGAAGCTAGTATGCTTGAAGGCTTCTTTCAAAATTTCAGCTTGGGTGGCACTTTTTTTTTATAAAAAACTTTGATAATTTCAAAAAAATTTAAATAATGCCTGACCAAGCTAGGTACTACTAGAGTCACCCCAAGGTTGGGAGTTTGGGTTTACTAGTACAAATACTACTCAAATTTTTCTTTAAATTTCAACCAAAAATTCTCCCTTAGGTTGGGACAACCTTTTTTTTTGGGTGGTTAATTTTTTTTCCATTTTGAGGATTTTTTTAAAAAAATTAATAGCCCAGCAGCATGTACAAAGGATTTTTTTGAAAAAAAAAACCAAAATTCAGCAGATTTCTATTTTTTAAAATAAAACTCACCATATTTCTACCATAGGCTCTAGCACATAGAAGGATTTCTAAAAAGGTTTAGTAACAAATTTGCATTGTTGCCCAATTTCATGAGATCTTGTAATTAATGCTCACCAGTCTGACAACATTTCAAAACTTTTTTAAACAAAATTCGGTTGGGAGTATGATTCTCAACAAATATCACTCAATTTTATTTATATTTTTTCATTTTTTTCAGGCCAAACCATTTCAGAGTTATTTAACACCGAACATGTGTTTGTGTGTGAGTGTGTGTGTGTTTTTTTTCAATTTTATGATGTGGCCAAGTTGATTTAGCCAAATTTGGCTATAACAAAATATGAAAGAAAGTTTTTAAAACATCCTTTTTGGCTACGTACTTGAACCATGTATAGAAATCTGGTGACTTTATAAGATTTGTTCAAATTTTTAAAATAAAAAATTGCCATTGTTTCTTAAAAGTCATTGAATTTGTGACCAAAATATTCAAAAAAAATTGCAATAGGGCTAAATGTTGCATCCCCACCCCCCCCCCAAACAAAAAAAGCTGCCGAGCATCAGGTGCAGGCCAAAACTTTATTACTGATTTGGAAAATGTACAAAGGTATTAGAAAAAAGGGAGAATTTAAAGGATGTCAAGTTACAAAAAGGCTTCAATTCCAAAAAGCCTGAAGCCCCCTAATGTGGGTACTAGGTAACAACAGAAATGGTCGTCCCCGATCCTTCCACGTGGCTGAATATAAGAGGATATTACTATGACGATTTGGTTGATATGCTGATGTGGCACCTCAACCGGCCACATACTGATAACCACAGTGTGAACAGTGCCCAACAAATTGGCCGCCCAATACTTCCATTTGGCTGAGGATTTGCTGGCGTGGTTTTATTTCATAATGACGTGGCATCTCAACGGTCACATGAGGATGAACTGTGTGAATGGTGCCCTGGCGAGAGCTCTTTCTGTCTCTCCATCTCTCTCTCCCTTTCTCTTTCTGTCTCTGTCTCTCTCACACTTCGATTTTCTCTTGTTGCCGCTGCCGGTTCCGCTGGCTCGTCGCTGCAGAATTTTTCTCTCTCGCTACCCGCGAGGCTCTCTGAAGATCTTCGTCTCACTACAGCTTTTCAGTCTAATTCTATTTCTTGCCATAACAACAACAAGAAGATGTACATGAAGTGCAAATGGCGTGTGAGGGAGTGAGTAGTCTCTTGCTTGTCTAGGCTGATAGAAGAAAAACAGCAGCATCGTCCTCTGTCAAAGATTTTTGTCTTCTTATCGCAGCAGCGAGCCACAAACATGTTTGAGATTTCAAGCCTTGGTCTAGCAGCAGCAGTAGCACCGGAGACGCTGCTCAGAAGGCTGGTCATAACTCCGTTGTCGGGGGGCGGTGGAAGTGCGTTCTGTTGTGGAACACCAACAATGCTCATGGAGCAGAAGAGATCGTGCAAATTGTCGAGCAAAATGGACAACATGAAGGCGTTGTTTCTGGTTACCAGAAGGAAAGCAGCAGCATTCTTTCTTCTTGCTCCAGTTTCTTCAAGTGTAAAATGCGAGTATAGAAAGCGGCAGCAGCAGAACAAGAGGAGGAGGTTGCCTCAGAGAGTGGAAGCTCCTCCTTCGACGTCCTTTGAAGTTTATGGCGATGTTGTTCATGATGAGCTTGTGAGAAATGGAGCTATTGTGAAGAGCAGGCCATTGACAAATTGGAACGAACCAAAGGGCAGAAGTAGAGTATTTGCGGCTTGGAAGCAGTTGCAATCATGGAGCCCTCAGAACCTGCTAAGCAATACCCATCTCGAACATGTCCACAAGAGCTCCCAGGGGCCTCTTTGCAATGAAGCAGCAGTCCAACCAGGGCCTCCAAAGATTCGTGCACTGAATCACAACATGCAGGTAAGTGACAGAGAACCATCAGAGTTTTATCAGGAAACCATATTTATCATCTTGCAGCAATTCTTTGAAAATGTGTACCATGCTCATCTCTGAAAGGGGCCTGAACTCACAGGTTCAGAAGCCAGCATGTTCTGCAATTTGAGATTTCAAGGTCAAGCTTTGTTGCTACAATAATCTGGATTTCCAAATGGGTTGTGGGCATCACAGTTTCCTCACACTCCAACAACCTTTGTGAGCTCTGCACCATCAGCAAGTTTGGAGACATCTCTAAGGAGGAGCTGGAACTTGGATGCCACCCCTCAAGCATCTCGGCCAACTATTTCGCATGATCACTATGTGCAAAACCGGTGCAGAAGCATAGGTACCATGACTGCAGCTCCATCACCAACAAACTTCTCTCTTTCCCATGAAGACCTGGCAGTTTGCAAGGCAAACTTCCTTGTTGCACTGAAGTCTTCTGCGGAGACTAATGAGACCAGTTATTGTGCTGCACTAGTGCAGGCAAGTCTTGCCACAATGTCACAGGGGGCCAAAGAAGCAGAGCAAAATGCAAATGCGGTTGATTCATGGCTGGATATGGCTGAGAAGCAACTCTGGGGAGTTCCATCAGAAACTGATGTCCATCGCTTAGAGGTAAACAGGCAGATCCCCTAATCCTGGAGAATGAAACTGTTTTCTGTTTTGCCTTGCACATCCCAGAGCCATGAATGAATGAGCATGGTAGACATATGTTTTAATTTTTCCTCCCAAGTGTGCAAATGTTTCTTGTATGTGCTGCTGTGTCAGAGAGATTGTCTCAGACTTTGGCCCAACTCATGCACTGCTGTTGTTTTGCAGACCATGCTTGATAATATGAACAGTAGTAGCTTCAGAGTTGAAGACCACCACCAACAAGCTCCTACATCAAGAAGCAGGCAACTTGAAGAAATATCAAGTGCTGTAACATTCCTGGCATCAAATCTCGCCAGCATGCCAAAAGCAGGAGACATTGGACAAATAAGAAGCAAAATCATGGAGAGCAAACAAGAGATGGCCAGATGCAGCAGAGCCGCTAGAGAAGCTGTTCTTAAATTCCATCTTGCCCTCATGCGAGGTGAGGTAGCTTGGCTCAAGAGTCTGGATGTCACTACTGCTCGCCTTGATGCCATTACCCATGCTATGTTGCCATAGGAAGGAAGCAGGACCCTCTGCTGTAAGACAACACCAATCCAGCAACCAAAACCCAACTTTGGTGACCTGTTCAACAATTCAACATCTTGGTGTACAAGAGACATAAGACCTAAGAGTCATCTCAACACAGATAGAAAGGGTTTATTGAAGACCTAAAATTGTTACATCTCCACACAGATATAAAGGGTTTAGGGTTTAGTGAAGACCTAAAATTCAAAGGTCCTATTTTTGCAATGACAGGTAATCATCTTATTTATCAGCCAGAACACTAAGTAAGCATACAGTTATTGAGGACTGCAAAAGGATGTTCAATATGCGATTTCCTATTGTTGACCCATTTATGAATCAACCTGTCTGACAAAAACCTCTTGCAGTGGAAAGGCTGATTTTGAAATAAGGTTATGTTTGTCAACACAACAATACAAATACAGGATGAGGAAAAAAACAGCCATGCAGCTCGCTAGAAAGAAATTAGTCATTTAAGAAACAGTGGCACTGTTCCACTGCAGCTAGCTGCCCACAATAAATCAAGAACCAGAGAATCCTGGTAGTATAGACATTTCAGTTCTGAATGAATTTTAAAAAGTAAATCAGCCCATAGGTACTGCTGTTACTTCTGTATCATGAAGGAAAAAGCATTTTCTTTCCAACAAAGAAGCCTGTTTCACAAGAACTATTTTGTAGATTGTGAGTCCAACCAACCCTAACTCAAGACTTAAAATTTCCAAGTTACACTACATGCCTCCTTCTTTAGTGTTATGAGTAAACTAAAAATCAGTACTTGTTGTAGCTCCTCTAACAACCAGGACCAATACAAGGATGAATAATCCTAAGAACCTCTTCAAAGAAGTTGTCTGCATTGATTTTTCCATAGCTCAATGACAACAGGGTAACATGGCATCCTGGTGGGCTTCCTAGGGACAACCAATCCAGCAGTAACCAAAAAGCCAGAGGTAGGTACAGAGGCACACATGTTGGGAAAACTTTGGAACTTTGGTGGAAGAGATCCCTCCCTTATGAATGTATGTTCTCTGCAAAAGGATGCGCTCACAGCAATATATGATGGCTGTCTGAGCAACCACTGTCACAAGAACTGAAGAGGTAGCAACCTTTTTTTATGCATATCAACAATAATGAACACACTGCCATGTGCAAGCATTACAGAGAATGACATGCATATCGTCCTGTGTACTGCAACTGGTGCTTTGAAGGTGGCGGTGGCCAGGGCCTATATGTTTGCAAAGGACCAAGCCCCACCAACTCATCATCACCACCTTTTTCACTTCCCTGAATGATAACTCAATCCATTGCCTAATTCAACCATCTCATTAAAGTTGTTGACTTTCCTTCCTAAGGCCCCGGTCTTGTGGTCATTGTTGTGATTCACATCCACATGACCCAATGTTGGATTTCTCCCACCCTCTGGGCTGCACATTGAATCTGACACCCATGGAGGACCAGAAGCTCCTCATAATCTACTGCCCCACCCACAGAATAACCAGGACGCAGCAGGGATCCTGACTGAAACATTTATTCCTTTTGACTCTGGTATCCCTGCATATCATCAACCTTGACATGTGTCACTTGCCTTGCACCCCAAATCCCTACTGAGCTTGGAAGCCCAGGAGCATCTACCTTCATAGTCTACTTCATATGATCCAAGCTACAACTTCAAACAAAGCACTAAAGATAATTGCCACTCTTTACATGTTGGGGTGAACAATTGGTTCCAACAAAACTGGAGGCATAAGATTCAAGAACCAAAAGACATGACCTAGAACTAATCCTTGAGTGATAGTCTATCCATACTTAGCAATCAGAGCACCTGCAGCCCTCAAAGAAGAGAACAAATTGTTCAACAGATACAGCCATTTCTGCTGTGTCAGGAAAAGCTGCTTCATGGCTGTCTTGAACAGCTCAACTGAAAGTCCCTGTTTAACCCAAATGAGAGGGGATGAGACAATGAACAGAATGATATTTACCTTCTATGGAACCTTCACCTGTAAGATTCCATCCCTTTGATGTGACTCAACTATGGAGAGGTCCCTTTTGTAGGGAACATCAATGGTGATACCAGAGGCGAGTTCTTCCTGAGCATATGCTGCTGGCTCTCAGCTGGAAGAGGGCTCACAGTTATTCCTTTCATGTCATTCACTCTGTCTGGTAGCCTCCCCATCCTGGGATCCTACAGCAACATCTTGTGCTTTCCCACCAGGCCTTTCCCTGTAGTAGTTCCCACCTGCCCCATTCCAAGCTGGTGCTCCAGTTGGGATGCTGGATGAAACATCAGGCTGCTGAGGAGAGCACCCTTAGGTGGCAGCAGTGACAGGAATGGATTTCATGGGCTATGACACATGTGCTAGGGCCAGATGCGGATCCTCTTCTTTCTGCTTCTTGCCACCCACCATACTTGCTGGTGGTTGTGGTCCAGATCAAGATGAATAGGATGGTGCAGCATGTGAACGAGATGCTGTACCAGGTGATGTGCCTTTCACCTCGATGTATGGTTGCCTTGTTTGTGGATGCACTGAAAATGAGACAGCTGCATCCTCATACAGAGGAGCAAATTTCTCGCTCTTGCTTTTTACACTTGCATGCGGGTTCACTCGTCGCTTCTGGGTAGCCACATCACAAAACCAACTTATGAGAAACAACAGAAAGAGCTCATGTCCCTTTCCTATCTGAAAACTTTGTGACCTAAAAACAATATCATACAAAACAACTTGTGCAAGTGATCAGCAAGCAACCTCTTCAATGGCTCTTCTCGATTTATCAAGTGGTGGAACAATCAAACACATGTTCACCTGCAAAGAAATGGCAAGTTCAGCATTGGCATCTGGTGCACCAACTGCCCGACTTGTACGCTCTCACATGACAGGGCGCTTGGAAGCATCAAGAACTCGCATGAGCCCTTCAGCAGCTCTTTGCCTGCAACAATTAAGCAGTGTTACACTACAACATAATTGCACATCTGCTACCAAGAAACAACAAGTACCCTGGATCTTGTGGTAAATATCAGGCTTCTCTTGAACACAGGTCCTAAAGATGAGGTAACGAACCCAAAACAAAGCTGTCGGAGGTTCCCAGAGGAGGCTGATACCTTTGAACCTCATCATCATGCAGTTTGGCATCAAACTCCTTACTGGGTGGATAATGGGGCAGGCTAGACGGATCACATGGCAGTTGGCTTTGTGGTGAAAAAGGGTCATGTATTGCAGTGTATATACTTCAGATCCAAGCTCACCCAGTCTACCGCACTGTCACCTCTTGCAGATACTAGCCCAAGTTCGTCAACCTTTGCTAAAAGAGACAAATGAGCATTGCCAACTGCCTAAGACATCATCACATGATTTGAAATGTATTATTAAAATTAGCGTACTCTTCGACTCACAAGCAGAAGACCACTGAGAAGCATCTGCAAAACATTAGCATGCTCGATGTCTCTCTTGGCAATGTGCAACCCTAACAGGCGGGAGTGAAGCAAAACTGTGTATGGAGTAGCAGTATCAAAAGCTGGAGAAATGAAACAGTCTGACTTTGCACTCAGAGAGAGAAACCTTGGAAAATGCATATGCACATACTAGATAAAGCTTGTAAAGCACCAAAGTTTCATTCAATATTAAAGCAAAGTTCATTTAGAATGTTTCATTTTATGTAGAGAGTTTTAGAGTTCTAAATTGAGTTCTTGATCATTGGTTCTTTGCAATAATGGGCGATTAGGGTTTGTTTTATTGGGTGATGTTTTTTGGAAGAAAATTTTGGCAAATTTGTTTTCTCAACGCAATTTTGACTAAAGTTGTTTTTGGGGGCAAAATTCGCCAATTTTCTTACCTCACAAAATTGAAAAACATTCCATCATGATCATCCAATCAAAATTTCTTTTTTCAATTTTGTGATGTTGTTAAAGTGGTGAATCTAAAAAAAATTTAATTATAATTTTGTGGTTTGAAAGATTGGAGATTTTTCTCCATTTTTTAAAGCAGTTTCTTTCAAATCTACACACAAAAAATAATCCTATTGTTTTGGCCACCACAATGCAAAAATTCACCAAAAAAAACTAGTGGCAATCATCATAGACAATTAAACCAGATTTGGCTATAAAAAAATTTACAAGTGAAAAAATTTAAACATCCTTCTATATTTTTGGCCACCAATTGGAACTTAATGTAAAACCTGGAATTTTTCCTAAAAATCAAAAATTGACAACTATTAAACCCAAACTAAAAACTAAAAAATCCAATTTAAAAAAGTATTGACCATTATCAAATTTTCACCTAATTTCTTAAAATTGCTCCCAATAGGCCTATTTAAGCTTTATATAACTAATCATTTCCAATACTTGACTAGTGATGTTTCACAAGCCAATAGAAAATGATAACCTATCTCATTAACCTCTATTTGTGCATGGGTCACTTGCTTTGCTGCGCCTGGATTGTTCTCCTATTGTTCCAAATCAAATTCCACATGTTTACTACTGATGTACCTCATAGTAATAATAGCTAGCATTTTTGTTGTTTTTGTGGAGTGAAAACAAAATGCACCAAATCAAGATTACCAATTGTTCCAATTATTGTACTAATGACATTAATTAGATTATTTGTGAAAATGTTAAAATTTTCTTCAAAACAATTTTCAAAGAACAAAATTTTGTGAAGGAAAAATAAAGAATCATTTTAAATTGTTGAAAAAATTCTATGGTGGAAATTTCAATTTTAATTAATTATTCAACAAACACGTGTTGAAGCAAGCCTTGCATTATGGTAATTACATTACATATAGTAAAGGATGTAGTGAAGCATCATTTGATCCATCTATCTCGTCATCCATCCGTCCATTTGTCTAATCATCCATTTGTCTCGTCATGGTTTGTTTACTCCGACGAGGCAGAGAAAGAGTGGAATACAAATGCAGCATGGCGGAAATAGCAATAGGAAGAGATGGCACACATGCTAAAACCCTACAATCATAAGCATCCATCAGGAACTGAACCAACTACAAAAGGAATTCACCCCATCTCCTCTGGCCTTCTTGCCATTTTTGCCTTTCCGCTTCTCAACTTCTGTAAGGAGAGTTCTTGCTTCCTCAAGCTCATTTTCTTCAATCCCCTTTCAAATTCTTGTTTCCTCTCGCCTTGTTAACTCATTTGCAAGCCTCTTAGCCTCAACCTCTTTATCAAACGTTGCTGCTTCAATTTTTTTGACTCCTCTTCTCTTTCCTACATCCACAAAATGCAATCAACTCACCTAAAAGGCAGTTCAAGGACAACAATGCACTAAAAATTTGCATCACCTAAACAAAAAACACTGGAACCACATAGGATGACAAGGGAATGACTTTCCACCCACCATTTCGAGCATTTGCCTCACAATGCTATTGCAGTGAAACAAACTCTCCAAACTTTCCATTCAAAGAATTTGCATATTTGCTTTTGAAGTTGTTAATCAGACCATGCGTGATTTGATGCAATTGGATGATGCTAGGCAACTGAAAAAATCTTTGGTGGGAAAATTGTGATCCTTGGTAGGGATTTTCGACAGATCCTGCCTATTGTTCCCAAGGGAGGACGAGAAGACAGTGAATGCTTCGTTACCTTGATTACATCTTTGGCAACATGTTACGATTTTTCATCTTCATATCAACATGCGAGTCATGGCAACCAATTCTAAAGAGCAACGAGAGTTTGCCAAATGGGTGTTGAATGTTAGAAACGGTAGTCTTCCTACCATTGCAGAAGAAAAAGGTGTTGATATAGATTGGATCAAAATTTCGTCCCATATGAAGCTGCTAACAGAAAATTGCAGCTAAGAGGATTAATCCGAACCATCTATTCGGATCACTAATGCCACTCTGGAGATGCCATGTATCTTATGCAATGCAAGATTCTGGCCCCCAAAAATATTGACATTGATGAAGTCAACAATGCAATTCTAGAATTGTTATCTGAAGAATTGCACATGTACCTGAACATAAATTTTTTGACTCTGACAAAAGAAGGTGCAAATGTTGTTGCAAGAATTTCAATGGATTCATTATATCCGGTGGAATTTTTGAACATTTTACAATTTAGTAGTATCACAAATCATAAGCTGGAACTCAAAATGGGTGTGCCAATCCTTTTGCTACGTGATCTTAATCAATCAATAAGATTGTGCAATGGTACGAAGTTTAATGTCAAGAAATTGGGTCAATGTGTCATTGAAGCGGAAATCATCACAGGGAACAATGTTGGCAAACGTGTGTTCATACCTTGCATCATCATGTCCCCCTCTAGGACTGATTGGCCATTTGTTTTGCGTTGTCGTCAATTCCTTGTTCGAGTGGCATTTATAATCACAATCAACAAGAGTCAAGGTCAGACATTAAACAACGTGGGGGTATATTTCTCGTCTCCGGTCTATTCCCATGGTCAGCTATATGTTGTTATTTCACAAGTCATAAGCAGTGCAAACATCAAGATTTTCAACGGCCAAGGTCCCATGGATACATGTAAAATGTTGTATATAAAAAGGTTTTGGAAATGTATTGTGTAATTGTAATTTTGTAATATGTACCGTCAAATACACACACACCTATGCATTAGGCACGGGGTTCAAACTAGTATAGTAAAAGACGTCGTGAAGCATCATTTCATCCATCTGTCTCGTCATCCATCCATCCATCCATCCATCCGGTCATCCATCTGTCCCATGATGGTTTGTTTACTCCGATGAGGCGGAGAAAAGGTGGAATACAGACGCAACACAGCAGAGAAAGCAATAAGAAGAAATGGCACACATGCCAAAGCCCTGCAATCATAAGCATCCATCAGAAACTAAGCCAACTACAAAAGGAACTCACCCCATCTCCTGTGGCCTTCTTGCCCTTTTTGCCTTTTCGCTTCTTAGCTTTTGCAAGGAGAGCTCTTGCTTCCTCAAACTCCTTTTCTTCAATCTCCTTTCAACATTGGAAATCAAAACATAAAAAAAAATTGTTTCAGTTTAAACACTTTCATCAACGAAACCAGTTCACTTAATGTGAAACCGATTTTAATAAGGTAAAGCTTCCAAAAGTTGGATCCAATGCAATAGTCCCTGCCCCCACAGGGGCAACGCCCAACAAAAGACAGGGTTAACCAATGTTTGAAAATGGATATATTTTGGAGCCAACAAAATGAGTATGTATGTATGCACGTTATATTTTGGGAAGTCACCGAAGGATCACAAATGTGGTAGGCGGTGAATTTAGGGTTAGGGTTTGGGGAAGCAAATAAAAAGAAACAGAAATTGGAAGTAGTGTTTAGGGTTTTGGGCTTTGCCCAAATATGCATTGATTTCAAAAAATCTTTTATTATTGTTCTCAATGTTGGGGTATATTTGTTGTTTCCAATCTATTCCCATGGTCAACTATATGTTGCTATCTCATGGGTCACAAGCAATGCAAACATCAAGATTTTCAACGGCCAGGGTCCCAATGGATACATGCGGAATGTCATATATAAAGAGGTTTTGGAAATGTAGTTTGTAATTGTAATTTTGTAATATGTACCGTCAAATACACACACACCTGTGTATTAAGCACAAGGTTCAAACTAGTTGTTTTGCATTCAAGTTCCCATGGGTTACTAACTTACCAATGACATTTCTCACTAAAATCTCAAAGGTGATTTTGAAAATGTTGGCAAAGTTCCCACAAACATGTCTCTACCCCCTCCCATTCTTCCCATCCATTCTCCCTCCCACTTCCCCCCATTCTCAATGTTGTTTGCATTGATCTCTACTTTCCCCTTTGAATGGAACCTATTAAAATAATTTATTCTTATTAATTTATCTTGAGGTTCACCAACACCACAAAACTATAGGGGGAAGGTTTGTATACTTATTGTAAAGGTCCATACCAATGTTGTGTGGATAAGTGTAAATACACATGTATTCACCATGTAAAACCAAACATGTGAAAAAAATTACATGTCATCTAAATTTTATTTTTTACTTATACACTTAACTCCCTCCCATGTAAATAATTTGTTTTACACTTACATGGGGAAGCATAAAAAAAAATTCATTTACATTTACACATCCTCGTGTATTTTTTAAGCATGTAAATGTTAAGTGTATTTATCATATACCCTATTAACTATACCTATTTGCAATTCATATTAATAAGTTGGAGGTGCATCCCAAAGTTCAATGTTTTTTTTTTGCACTTTGGTTGCCCTTCACACAAAAATTAATATTTTTAACGTTTCCCAAATATAAGCTTTTACTACCAACATAGGATTCTAAAAGAGGCTCCCCTTTTAACTCACCTATATATAATACAACCTCACATTTTTGAATGTATAGTAACTTATAATAGCCTAGAGTACAATAATCTAGTGTATTTAAAGCAACAATATTATAAAAATTATTAGTCAATTACATCAATTAATAATAAATTATTTCAATTAGTAGTCTAAAATGATGATTATATAATGATCTTATAGCAACATAACTTTAAGCAAGGTGAAATGACTAGGTGGGGTGAATCTATTTCATTTTAAAAGTTTGATAATGATTTAGGCTAATGAATTGCACCCTGCTTTTGAATTAGTGTTTTCATCACATCACAATTTATGATGTACATGCATGAATGATCACACTATAATTCTATCAATTGGTTTGGAAAATACTTGTGCATTGCATTCCTCAATAGAATTTTTATCCAATTTGTTTTCACATTAATTTTTTACAACCAAGTTACATGTCAAAATCTTGAAAATGAAAATTTTTTTTCATTCACAAACCACATTTGTCCTCAAAGGTTTTATCCTATTTTGGGAATTGTTGCATAATCTCTATTGTCTTTGGGATATAACTAATAAAAAGAGGAAAAATAATAAGGTTAATAAATTTTAAAGCATCATTTTTTTTTAGTTTAATGAATTACTTCATGAAAAAACCTTCATAAGGTGGCAATGTTCCCCCATTAAAAGACCTAAAATGAAAGGGTCAAACATAGGTAGTTGAATTTAGCCCTACAATATAGGAATGATGTCCCCTTTTATAGTCTTTAAAAGGGGCTATCATTGGGGGCTACTCGTAACCAAAGAATAAAACCCCAAAGTCCTTAGGGGGCTTTCATTGGAAGGTTGTTGATCATTTGGAAGTGAATGAAACACTTACTAAAAACTCCCCAACATGGCCCTTCATCATTTTAGGGTACAACAAAGATACAACAAACACCTTTAAAGTGTTCATGTGGAATTTTATCTTCAATCTCATACTTAAATAGTTGCCATGAAGATTTGATGATCTTGCTTCTAGGATTTAAAGTTTAGGTGTTATGGTTTCAAATTTGAACTAGGCATTCCATGGCATGGACTTTTTGTTGTAATAAAAAAGGAATTTGAATTCCCCAAACACAAGCAAATAATTGTTTTATGTTTGGGAATTATGATGAAAGTTGTGGATTGTGGCCAAATACAATGTTCACAAATGACATTAAATAAAAATCAATTAATCATGAAAAGACAAAGGATTGTTGTTGACTAGCTAGCACATGATTTTTTAGTTTAATGTGAAACATATTTTGCAATTGTTCAAAGTATTTAACACTAGTCTTATTTCTATTGTAGTTTTCACTTGGTTAGGAAATATAAATTGATGATGACCATGTCCACCTTATTCCCTTGCAAAATTGACATCACATTCTTGTCTACATTGTGACATTTGTTTGGGCAATCACATTGTTTTAATATTGTTGGGTAGTATGAAACCTTGGTTCATAATTGATTTGGTTTTCAACTAGTTATCAACCAAAGAACCAATTCAGTATCACCTAGGGTGTTCAAATATCAAATAAAAGATATTCGATCCATTAAAAACTAAGATTTTTTATAAATTAAATAGGTTATATGAATAACCCATTGGTTTGATTCTTAAAGGTCTACAAGTAAGGAATCTAGGGTTAGTTAGGATTTTGGGTCTTAGGGTGGAAGTGGGGTCTATAAACAAGTGAATGTCAATAATCAAAACTTTTGTTATTGTTTGTTGTGTTGGTGGTGTTCATCTTGTTGTAGATGCAAATTGTGTTGATGGTGTTTGTTATGTTTTTTGTGCATGTCATCTTGTTGTCAGTGTCATTATGTTATCAGTGTTCATCTTATTGTAGATGCAAATTGTGTTGATGGTGCTCATTGTGTTTCTGGTGCATGTTGTGTTATTGGTGGTCCTCATGTTGCTCATGTTCATCATGTTGCCATTGGTGATCATCGTGTTGTTATTGATTGTCATTTTGTCTTGTTGGTGCTCATAGTGCTACTCCATGTGTGTTGGTTTTGTTGATGTAGGTGTTCCTTGTGTTGCTAGTGTTTGAATCATGTTGTTGGTGTTCATCATGTTCTTAATGTTTGTCATGTTGTTATAGGTGTTTGTTATCCTATTGATTTTCATTGTGTTGTTGATGTTCATCATGTTATTATAAGCGTTTGTCATGTTCTTGGTGTATGACCTAAAAGGAAAACCTAAAAAGAAAAAAAAGTGAATGTTTACATTTAACATTGGATGGCTACAATAATCATGCGCTTCTTGTTTTAGATAATTTTTAATTGTATTTTTTTATGTTTCTAATGCGTGCATTCATGGGAGGAGCTAAATTGGTAGCACTTGGTTTAGTATATTTATGATGAGTTTACTAGCTTATCAAGATTGTTTTTTTGTTCTTTATGGAGTGGTTTTTAGGATTGGCTATGAAGATTCAGTGATGGAAGGAGTGCGGGCTATTTAGGAATGGACTTTGGTGCAATAAAAACACAGAGAACCAAAGCTAAATTGGCAAGGACTTTGTTAATGTTGTTGTTATTATATATATAGGCACTCATGAAAAGAATGTTTATGTTGTGTTCTTGGTCTTCCAATTCCTTCCACCATTGACGCACACCCAACTCCTTGGTAGACTCAACTATGAGTTTAAATGTGTAAACAACATAAGGATAAAGAGTTGGGGCATGTTCCTTAGCTCATAACACTTTGGGGGTAGAGGGGCATGTTGGAGTTCCGGGATAAGGACTAAGAAGAATGATAAGTCAATTAATTACTCACATGGACCTGTATAAACCAAACAATAAGTTGGTTAGTGCATAGTTAGAGCACTTTTGGTGCACAGACGCACCATAGGCAAACACGAATTCACAAAACTCATCATGGCTTGGCCTTGGGGGAAGTCACCAACTTCCCCTTTATAATATTCTTTGTGCCTGGACACATGGCCAACACCCAAATGTCATTTTGTCCCGAGACTTTCAAATTGGAGTCTTGAAATTCCCGAAATTGGGATTTTTGTGACTTTGGAGGCCCATAACATCCTCTACAGACCTTCGATCGAGATGAGGTCTAAAGCAAAGTTGTAGCCTTTGTTGAGAGATTTCCAAAGGTATGTGGCACGCCACCTGAACACAAGGAAATCAGGGAAATTCCCGACTTTTAGTGGTCGGGAGTCAAATTGGCAATTTGACTGCCAGCCCTTCTTTTAGCCATAACTCATATTTAAAAAACCCAAAAAGATCATGCGAGCCCATTTTAGACATCTACGTTCCAAGAGCTTTCCAATGATATAAAGAACCTTTCAATCCATTGGGATTTCAACTCCCAAAATGGGAACTCACTTGGGAGTGTGGGGTTTCATTCCCTCACACTTTCTTACGTTCCCAGGAACATGAAATGTGACTCTCAGACTCACTCTTGGCTCGCACCTTTTCAAGCCCTTGCTTTCATTGTGAACCCAAGGTTAAGGTTACGACAACTATGTTGTAAGACTGAGGTTTCAGGAATGTTCATGGATTAGTGGTGGAAATGATGCAAAATCATAAGGGATTCATTACACCGTTTTTAATTGCAATGTCTTAAAAGTGGTTGGGCTTAAGCAATGTTGTCCTAGGTAACAAATTGGGCTAAATTAAGGGAATGAATACCCTTGTTGGCATTCCAAAAAGGGATTTCAAGAGAGTTGTTGCTTGCACAGGATAATTTGCCTCTAACATGGCCTCTCTTCTCAAAGACCTGAAAGGAAGGACGTCACCATTTCAAGACAGCTACAATTTTGATGTAGATGCCGAAGATTTGAACCTTAACTAAGGTTGTATATACCATGTCTTCTTGCCCTATTTTTGGTTGTAGGTTATATTTTAATCTTTTTTTTCAAGTTCAGTGATTCTTAATAGAGAGTTATCTACACAGTAGATGTACATAATCTTGATGAGGTCAAGGTCCAAGTAGTAAAAAATGCACACAATTCTTCTATTCTCAATTTTGGGTTACAATTGGAATATTCAATGGATATGGGACTAGGTTGGGATCTTGATCTTACGAAAGTTCCTAAATTTTTTTATTAATGTTGGGGATGATAGCTTGCAATTAAAAACCATGTGGTCACTTAATGAAAGTGAATTCGAAAAGATTCTAATCCACTTAAATCTTTAACATTTTATTCTAACAAGTAATTAATGTAAAGAGTCAAGGTGTTTGAAATATAGTAGACTTTGATTCAATTTCTTTCTTATGTGTAATGTAACACGTTATCTATTTTGTAGAAATTTGGTTACCTTTTCTTTTTGGTTACATGTGTTCATCTTGTTTTCGGTGTTCATTGTGTTGCTACAAGTGATTGTCGTGTTATTGCAAATGTTCATTATCTTTGTCAACTTTCTTAGTTATTATCATTGTTGTTCATTGTGTTGTTGCAACATCATGTTGCTAATGTTCATTGTATTGTTTTCACATTTTTGTGGTTGGTATTACTACTAGCCTTGCATTATCATGTAGGTTGGGGTTTTGTTGGAAACAAAAGGTTATTGGTTGCTTGTGTTTTTCGCAAAATTTTTTGCATTTTAAGTATGTTTGATTTTTTCCCAAAATTCTATGATTTTTTTTCATTTTGATTTGATTTGTTTATTTTGAAATCAATGTGCTAATAATATGTGACACACTCCCAAATTCCTTGGTAAACTCCACTACAAATCTAAATGTGAAAACAACGGAAGGATAAGGAATTGGGGCACATTCCCTGACTCACAACACTTCGGGGGTAGAGGGGTGTGTTGGAACTCCAGGATAGGGACTAAGAAGAGTGACAAGCAAGTTAATTACTCACATGGACCTACACAAACCAAACAACAAGTTGGTTAGTGCATAGTTGAAGCACTTTTGGTGCATAGATGAGCCATAGGCAAACATGAACTCATAAGACTCACCATGGCCTGGCCTTGAAGGAAGCCACCACCTTCCCCTTTATAGTATTCTTTGTGCCTGGCCATGGGGCCAACACCCAAATGTCATTTTGTCCTGGGACTCCCAAGTTGGAGTCCCGAAATTCTTGAAATTAGGATTTCCACAACTTTGCAGACCCATAATTTTGTGTGTAGACCTCCGATCGAAATGAGGTCTAAAGAAATGTTGTATTCCTCATCGATAGCTTTCCAACGATATGTGGCATGCCACCTGAAAACAAGGAAATCAGGGAGATTCCTAACTTTTAATGGTCAGGAGTCAAATTGCCAATTTGACTCCCGGCCCTTCTTTTGGCCATAACTTATGTTTTAAGAATCTAAATGGGTCATGTGAGCCCATTTTAAATATCTACATTCCAAGAGATTTCCAATGATATAAAGAACTTCTTAGTCCATTGAGGCTCCAACTCCCAAAATAGGAGCTCATTTGGGAGTGTGGGGATTCATTCCTTCATAGTTTCTTACACTCTTGGGAACATGAAATGTGACTCTCGGGCTCACTCTTGGCTTGCACCTTTGCAAGCCCTTGCCTTGATCACGAGCCCAAGGCAAGGGTTGCGACATGTTTGGATTTATTTGTGCAAGAACAACTTGCAAATTGGAGACATTGTTTATAATCTTGAAAGAAACCTTGAATTTTTGCCTTATAGTATTAATGAAAATTTGATGTAATTTTTCACTTTCATTTCTTTGGGGACTTTGCTTGTGTAATGTCTTTTGTGAAAGTTGAATCATACTTGTGAATAATTTGTAAATGCATGTATCCTCTTTCACGTTTGTGAAATTTAAAAGAATGTAAGTTTGGTTTTCTTAATTCTAGTTTTTAAACAAACTATGAAAATGGAATCAAATTTTTTAGATGAAGGATGTGATGTTTTCATGAATGAAAGTGAAATAAAAAACAAAGTGAAAACTTGAAAGTGAGAGGTTTGAAAAAAATTTAAATTCTCATTTACAAAATGATGATACTTGATGAAATTATTTATGAAAAAATTGCATGAATAAAGGTTAAATTGAAAACCCTATGGTAGAAATTTTTCAATTTGGACAATTTTAAAAATCAATGTTCAATCATTAGTTGATGTTAAAGTGCCATAGGTCATAGATTGTATTTTGTGTTATAATAGACCAGTAAGCCATCATGTAATATTGGAACATATAACAAGGTCGAATAAAGGTTTTATTTCATATTTCAAAAATAATTCAATAACTACATTTTAAAAAAAAACAAATGCAAACCACGAATTAATTGCCAAAAAAATTGAGGAAAAAATGACCAACTTAAAAAGTTCATTGGAAAGATTATTTGCGAAAAAAAGGCCTTCAATGAATGGAAGTGTAATATCCAATTCTTTTAGGGCCATAAATCCTTACAAAACTTGGATAATTCGCACAAAAAAAAATTGTAGGAATTTGGGTTTATTAGTTTTCAAAAACCATTTGCCCATAATTCAATTTGTTGATAGTATTTAATTGAAACATCAAGTAATACAATTATGCCCTTGTGTTTTTTTGCCTTTTAAAAAACAATTTGGTCAATAAATGTTACTGGAATTGGTTGAGAAGACAAAACAAACATATGTCTTACCATTTTTGGCAAAATATGTTTATATTATTGCAAGATTTGATTTGTGGATGTCCAAAGCACACGATGTTTTTACAATGGTAGTAATTTTTTGGGGAGAAGATTGGATGCCAAAACACATTATAATTGGTTTATTTCAAACATTTGAAACATTAAGGCAAGCATTGGCAAAAAGTTTGCAAGACCTTTTAGAACAATACGGTTTGATTTTTAAAGATCCTTCCTTATGTTAAAGATGAAGGTGAAAATTTGAATACCATAACAACTACTTTGAAATTAGTAGTAAGTTGTGAAGTTTTGTGTGTGATGAAAAGTTTTCAAAGGTCTTGTTTTTGACATGCCTTCTTTAAGACTTGTCAATATGTAACTCCTAAAGGAAAAATTTCCAAGGGCTTGAAATATATTTCCATTAAATTTGCCTAAGGTTTAGGGTCAGTGTCTTTTTCCTTTCCTTCTTAACAAGATATGGTGAAAGAAATGCCCATAATATGTGAACCTTGATGTTAGATCCTAGATTCAAGAGTGTGAAATTGATTTATTCTTTTATTAATCATGGGCACGAGGTGGCCATAATTGAAGGATATGATAGGGCATCCTTATTTCTTATGTTTTTAAAATCTCATCACCATTAGCATCCATTGTTCAAGGCTAAAAGTTCCTTTGTTTACATAATTAATGACGATAGCAACTTGGACATTTTTGAGATGGTGGCTAGCACTAGTGAACCTAGAAAGGAGCTTGTTAATCAAGAATTGTTACTATTTTTAAAATGTCAAGTGGATGAGAAAAACATCAAATGCCTTTTGGAATGGTGTAGGAAACATGAAACCATGTTCCAAATGTTGGTTTTTTAACTAAATATATGAAGGATTATATGTTTTCAAATAGAAATTAAATGAATTTTTTCTTTTGTTGGAATTTTCACCAATTTGAAGAGATGTTGTGTACAATTGTATAACCTTGAAAATTTAAGCTTTGTGAATAATTGGTTGAATGATGCAAGGGTGGGTTGGAAGGTTCCTAATAATTTGGTAGAATTTATAGATTTTGAATTAGTCTTAAAGCAAGAATTATATGAGTTTGAAGGTTCATTTGAGTAAGATGAATTGAAAGAGACCTAATACAATTTTTTTTCTTGCATATCTTTGAAATGTGATCACATATTTTTGTTTAAATATTAAAGTTTTGCAATGAACCTTGTTGATTTGTTTTAGGCCTATGAAAATTTGAAAAAATATTTTAAAATCTTAATCCTAAAATGTTAAAGTGAAGTTAAAGAATTGGCTTAATATAACTGAATAATCTAAATGAGTTAAAATCCAATTGTGAAAGAACTAATTGGGCATGAAGGGGGAAAAAAAAAACAAAGGCATGACCTTTTTATAAAAATGTGAAAACCATTTTAGTTTTTAATTTTAAAATTTTGAGAATTAAAATGGGGAGTTATGAAAAAAATTTAATAAGTACCCAACACTAGTTCTTACCTACATGTACTTTAAGTGTAATCATAATTCTTCTCTATAAAAATCTCCATGTGTCTTCAGTTTTCTTCGAACTTGATTTTCCAAAGGTTTCAAATCAAACACAATTAAATAACTAGACTTGTAACATGAACTTTGTTTATAAGTTGTTGGTTACATTGGCCTTTATACCCATTATAAAGTAACCATTAGCCTACACCCACCCATTGTACGAAGCTCTAAATAGCAATCCACCCCATAAAGTTACATGGGAGGTGAATAATCTCAACCTTCAAAGGAATGACCAAAATCATAGCTCCACTTTTTTGCATAGTTGCATTGCTCATATAAAATCTATTTTAAACCCTAAAAGGCATAGTTCAAACCCTAGTCATGAAATTGACAATAGCTTTTTCGGACCCATTTGTCATAGCCTTAATGTAAATGCAAGTCCAAATAGCCCTATGGTTAAGCATGAGGTCTTTCATTTGCAGGAAAATGACTACAAGGTCATAGTCCCTCTCCCAAGCATGTTAATTTAAAATGAGGGTAGTGTGCTATTAATCGTTGTTGATTGTTATATCCTATGGCAACTATTGTTGATTTGTCAATGTCAATAGAAGATTGTTGTTCATGGGTGGGATTTAAGTGTTTTAAGTGTGTTAGTGCATGTATGTGATCAATGTGTGGGTCTTAAAGAGAGGGGTTTACAATGTAGTTATTTTAAAGTGGGGAACCCCAAGGCAAATGAGATTTGTGATTTTTTTTGAATTAACTTGATGTTTCCACCTTCAAGATGTTTTGCTATGAAGTTTTTCCCTCCACTTTTGCAACCTATTAGCCTCTTTCTTACAATCTTGTATAAAGAATTGACCATTTGAAGTTGCTTATAGAAATTTAGATGTGTGAAGTTAGTAATGGAGATTCACTCTATTTCTTCATTGGGTGATTGCTATGTCACATTGTGTGGTTTTGGGATACTTTGAAGATCTTGATATAGGTCATTTTGAAATCTCTAAGAAAGCAAAATGATCAACATCTATTTGTTGTGTAGACATAGTTTTGATTGGGATGCTAATAAAAAAGTAGTTTGAATGTTGTCATTGAAAGCTCAGTTGCATTCACCTTTAAGAGAACTTCCAATTTTTCTCTAGATTGGTAATGTGGGAAAATGTAAAATACAATGTTTTCTACTCCCAAGGATTTGGAAGCCCTAGGTGTTCGATGCTTTAGAGGACTTGTTCATCCAAAGGCCCTCTAAGGTCTTGTGTTTTAGATGAATTATTCCCCAAATGACCATGCCTTGGTGATAGTGGGTGGACACCTAGCAAGTGGAAGTGGTGAGTTTGAGCCTTAAGGGTTTTTTCTGGGACCAGGTAAGCTTTTATCGTTGTAATTCAAAAGAGATCAGAAAATTGAAACTATGATCAGTTTGAATACCATCCAAATTTTACTTAATAGTTACTCCAAACACCAAAATGGAGGCCTTGTGCGGTGTCCTAAACCATGCATTGAATAATCTACCAGTGTTTCTAGAAATGCAGGAAGGAAGAGAAGGAGGCTGGCAACTTTTGTTGCAAAAACAAGAGCAGAGCAACAACACTTTCATACTTCAGTACATAAAACAACCAGGTAACATGACAAGAAACCTGAACATTTTTCATGACGTGGTGCTGTCAGAGTCTATGAAATCATTATCATGCCTGAGGTGTTGCTGCTAACTTTGATGATCTTCTCAAAGAAAGAAGCATAGGTTTACTCATGGTATATCGTGTGGTCTATGCACTGATATTGATGACTCTTAGCAGGCTGGTATGACTTGAGGCAATACGAGCCTTGTACCAGTACCACCAGCCTGGCAGGTAGGTACCTGAGATAATACCAACCTTTGTAATAGTTTTATACCAGTTTCAATACCAGGTATATATCTGCCTCATACCAAACCACAAATCGATCTTAGGCCAAGTACTGTAGTGCCTTGGTAGCTTTTGACACTAAATTATATTACTTGTGAAGTAGTTGAAATTAAGTTTTTAAAAGGACCCAATACTAAGACCGGGCCGATATATTCGAAAGTCAATTTCAGACCAACACCCCATGAATGAGGGTTTTATTTGCCTTGCCTACCAAGGCAAGGATATTGCGTTTAGATTCATTATAGAGTATAGTAGCTTAAGGGATTTTGGCCCCTAGGTTATAATTATAGGTCTATTTTTATATGAGGATTTTTGAAAGATGATATTTTGGCTAGTGTTGAAACTTGAGATTGGTTATACAGTTATAGTATCTTGAAGGATTTTGGTTTCTTATAGAGGATTTTTTTGAAGATTATATTTGTGCATGGTGAAATATTTGAGTTTTCATAATTCTTCTTTTTGCCTTAAGATACCTTTTAATGTAATTGGCAAGGCCACAGTGTGACACACCCCTTGTTTTCCATTTTTTGTGATGTAGTTACACTGGCAATCATCAACAAGAGGGATTAGCCAAATTTGGCTACAGGTCAGAGAGGAAAGTAGAAAAATTTAAGAATCCTGCTATATTTTTGTGACTTATAGGTAGTCTAAATGTGGCTATTTCAGATTTTTTAATTTTTTTTTTCCACCCCCTTGAAATCTGGTGACTTTGGCACATTTTTTTCACAAAAATCCTTTGTATGAGT
>Ga0116231_10005111_pt1 | contig 26058 bp, 16 predicted proteins | sample S1TSphgellanicum_2_FD_89695 | JGI IMG/M metagenome (GOLD analysis project Ga0116231, IMG submission 89695) | Host-associated microbial communities from peat moss isolated from Minnesota, USA - S1T2_Fd - Sphagnum magellanicum MG | ecosystem: Host-associated > Plants > Peat moss > Unclassified... | reverse complement strand
TTTTTTTTGTTTTTTTTTTTTATTTTTTTTTTTTTTTTTTTTTTTTTTGGGGTTTGGGTTTTTATGAAACCTTTGGTTTGGTCTAGAGATTAGTTCTTTGAATTCTCAAAACTTTCAGTTTCGATCATTTTCACAAAGAATTAAGATTCAGTTTGATTTTAGATTGTGTCCTGTTTCATCTCTTTTATAAATAACTAAATTATTTATTTATTTATTTGGGTAATATTAGTTTGTTCAACTAGTGCACAGATTTCAAAATAGAGATTATGTAATATTAGTCAATGTACAACCAATCAAATGAAATAACTTGTCTAAAATGTAGAGTCAAGCTTATGTATTTTTTTATAAAGTTGTACTTATCTATTTAATTTTTTTTGAATTTTTAAAAAATGGGACAACACATTTGGTTTGTGTTTGAATTCAATTTTGAAAAAGATGCTAGGCATCTAGTTAGGTTTCAATGATAATTTCAACTAAATTCAAAACCTCCAATCTAGAGACCCTACAATTTAACCTAAACATGCCTAAATCCAAGAACTTGCCAATATTGGAATGTATTAAGGAGGGTTTTCTCTTTTTAATCTTGTGAGGTAGGTGGTGTGGTGACCATACATAAGAAGATTTAACGAGATTTCATACATGTGGAAAAGGATAATTTTTCTTTAAAAAAAAGAATCTTGTCTTAGTTTGGTGACTTGATGGAGTTTATAGTTTAAATGCGATGAATTTAGACATTTTTTCCAAGAAATATGGCAAAACATTTCAAGTAAAAAATAATATTGTGATAGAATTTTTTTTTGTTATTTATCATGTAAGTGTGAAATTTCACATAAAGAAACTAGGTGAAATTTATGGAATACCATGAGGGAGAATAAAGAACAAAATGTGTGGTATTCCATAAATGTGTTCTCAAAAATTTGCATTGTTTTAAAAATGCCAATGATATCAATAAGGAAATCAAATGTACTTCAATTGAATACCATGTGTAAGATCCAAGGTTGGAAAATTTTATACCTAACTAACACAAGGGTTTACAAGTCCAAGGAGCTTTCAAAACTACAAAAGGTTCTAAGAGCACTTTCAATTTTTGGAGTTCAAGTATTCTTCATAAAGCAAGAACTATAGTTTTTTTTTCACATCAATCAATGATATTGACATTTATAATGATCTCGAAGGTTGATAAGTTAGAGTTGATTGTGTCTAAATGAATGAAGAATATTTAACTATTCTTACTTATGCTCTTGGAATACCAAAGGACCACTAAAAAGTTTTCTCTAATGAATTTTTTGAATTTTTTTTTCAAAAACTCCTTCTTAGGAAATCTTTCATTGCCAGTGTTTGGAACTTCATTCTAGATGTTCTTTGAATAGGTGCATTTCAAATGCATTAAGTGGCCCAAGTGAGAAATTAAGAATTTGAAGATCTTGTTGAAATTCACGATTTGTTTAATCTCTTTAAACATCATCATCTTTCTAAAGGCCTTTATTTATTTCTTTACACATCACAATATGTTCACAAGACTTTATTGTTGGTATGTGACAAAAAATGCTTTAGCTTTCACTACTAACTATAAACATGTTTTTTTTCATTTTTTTTTGTCTCTAACCATCAAGTTGGAGTTTTCTTCACTATCCAGGCCATCAATGCCTCTAAAAAAGGTTCTAGCTAATGGAAATTAAATGTTTACATATTCAAGAGACCTAGCTTCCAAAAATTCATGAAAAAGATCATTCAAGTTTTCACGTATTCTCAACATGTTTGTCCAAATTCAAAAAGTTGGTGGGAAAGTTTGAAGTTTGTGATTTGATTTGTCTCTAAACTATACATTAAGGAGCAAGCTCAAAGGAAAAGAACCATTAAGATTCTTGAAAAACATATTCTACAAGTTAATGAGGATTTTTTATTAAATTCAAATTGTGAGTTATTTGTGAAAAAAAATTGATTTTAATGTTCTTTTATTATTGTAATAATATTCACATTGCAAAAAAACTCGAACTGGGAACCATTAAGCATGCCATAGAAGGCAAAAAGCCCATTGCCCACTATTTTTCTTTCATAAAAGCTAAAGCTCAAAGATCATGTGTCACTAAGATTGAAATTGGTTTTGGTGTGATCACTAATATTTAAGGTATTATGCATGAGGCCATTATTTTCAATTCACATTTGGACCAAGTTAAGCCAATAGACCAAGAACAAAAAACAAGTTTCTTTTTTTAATGCTATGAATACAAAATTTATTGATTAGAAAAAAAAGTTTTGTTATAGGAAAGTTTAAAAAGAAGAGATGTTGAAAAGTTTTTAAAAATTATCCAATGGCAAGGCACTTGGTATTGATGGTTTTCCAATTGAATTTTACATTCTTTTAAAACCTAACAATAGATCTATTTATATGGATTTATTTACTAAGTGTCTTCATAGGAAAGAGTTGTCATTATCAATGCACACCAGCATCATCATTCTCATATATAAAAAAATAGATAGAAAGCAAATAAAAAATTATCAACCAATTTTTCTTTTGTGTGTAGACTACAAAATTATTGCCAAAACAATGGCCAAAAAAATGAACAATGTTATGCACAAAGTTTGTTTTGGATGGTAAAATTTGCTTCAATCCTAGTTGAAACATCAATGAAAATATAAAACACTTTTTTGGAAGTCCAAGATTACATGCATAACTTTCAAAAGCCTAGATTTACTTTTCTTGCAAACATTGAAAATTTATTTGACTCTATTTGTAGAAGGTTTTTACACGCTTTTCTTGAGAAAATAAAATTGTGATTTTATTTATTTTTGGTTCCTCACATTAAACAACAAATAAACTAAAAAGTTGATTATAAATGGTTTTATCTTATGATTCCAATATATATTCTAAAGTTAGACTAGGTCATCCATGGGCCCTTTTCTTTTTCTTAGTTACAATTGAACCTCTCACTTGTAACATGACAAACTCACAAATTAATATTTGGTTAATTCAAGGAAAAGTTTATCTATAAAGGTTATGTAGATGACATATGTTGTTATGTTTTTTATTTATCACATATTAAAAGAATGCTTGAGATCTTTGCATTCTGTAAAGAAGTTTTTGGTCTTAAATTGAATGAGAATAAATCTTTCATAATTCCTTTAGGCACTTTGTACATGAATGTTTCAACCTATTAACATATTTTGCAAATGGCTCATACTTGGTAACGATGAATCAATGTTGAGCATACAAGTGGGTATTTCTTCGAATGAAATGATCATAATATTTTATAGGTCCATATGTCAATAGATTCCAAAATATTAAAAAATGTATGGTTGTTAGATTTGTGTCGCAAAAAATTATGCGGCAATCAAAATATGGTACTTGGCCTTCGTAATTTTTCCCAAAGCAAAAATGGTTTCAAAGATTAATGCAATATTGTGGAACATTATTTAAAACAATTCTTGCTTTGATGAAAATGCCACCACCAATTGATACTTTTCATGTTGGAATGTTCAAACACTAAGGCAACCTAATCTCATGGGGGGTTTAGATGTTCAACAATACGACTTCCAACTGATTGTAGTGCATTCAAAATGGATTGTTGCACTTATTGATCTTTAACATCAACTTCTTGGAAAAGTTTTACATGCAACAATTTGATGCAATTTGGGCTAAGGTGGTTTCTTTTTACCACATATAAGTCAATATTAACATTATAATCCATTGCATCTATATGGAAGTTCTACCTTGCAAATTGGTTCATTGATGGGTTTTGTGTTATTCCACCACCTCTAGATTTTGAATGCACATTAAAGGAATTTTTATAGTTCAAATGAATTATAAAAAATAACAAGTTTTACAATCATTATTTCACACATGAATTGCTTTTGATTTTGACCCCTCTTTTACTTTAGATGTTGTCATGAGGTTAACATCAATATCTACATCCAAATTTAGATTCATGAATATGATTGTGTTCCAAGTTAAATATGATGCCATGATAGTGAACATATTGGATCAATTAATTAAATGTATTATGATTTAGTGGCAATTAATTATTGTTAAAAATGTGAAAAAACCCTTTCATGAAGATGAATGGATTGTTGAAAGGAAGATTTTTCATAATGATTGCCAACTTCTTCATGTGTACGAAATATTAAAATGTTTTTTTGGTAAAACATTTGTTGTGAATCTGATGTCATTTTTATAAATTTTATTATTTTCACAATTGAATTTTCAAGACTTCCTAATTTATCTAAAGGTCACATGGTCAAAACATTGATTATATACATCCCACTAAAATGAAACTCAAAACTTCAAAATCAACCATTGCTTACAGAACAAATTTTTTATTGTGGTTTCTATGCAAGTAGTAAATTATTATCGTCATGTATCTCACGGTTTACACAAAAAAAGGTTGTGCTATTTTTTAGTTTCTCCATCCATGATCATTATTGTATATTTCACAATAAAAACAATATTACCATTGCATCAAATATTAAATGAAATGCATGTCTTGTTACTAATGTAAATTGACCAAATAATTTCAAGTACCTAGGGGACTAAATCCTTCACAAACAAATTAAATACTTTTTTATAAATATATAAAAAAATGTGTATCATCAACCATTGAATTGAAAAGTTTGAGCATTTTGAAATATGTGTCAATTGTGATCAAATCAAAGATGAACTACCCACCTTTGTACAATCACTATCACAATTCATGGTTCTTCAAAAGGCCCAAGTTGACTAACAATCCTTTTTGATTAGTGGACACATGTACTTTTTGACTAGAGGCTTGGGATTTGAATGACATGTGTATTTTTTTGATTGGTGAACTTAACTAAAGTGACATATTCAAATCGAATATCTAGTCAAGTTGGACAAAAAATGACCACCTTGGTCAAAATGGCCAATGGATATTAGTCAACTAGGACATTTAGTCAAGTTGGACAAAGCAAAATGACATCCTAGTCAAAATGGACAATCATATTTTAAACAAATAGCACATCCTACATTATCCAATAAGCAAAGATAGTTACAAATTAGGTTATTTAATTTTCTTATTCACCTACATAATTAATGATGTGAAATAAATAAGTGAGATAAAAAACTTAACAAGTTTTTTTATTAACTTTGAAAAATGTAATCCATTGATAAGGACTTGGATTATCATTAGGGAGGTGAAGGGTTCAAATCCTAATACTTACAACTTGTATACATGCTTAAAGAGTTAGGGAGGCTAGGTTAGGCTACCACCTACCTATTTATTTACCTTTGTACAACCTACTTAAACTTATATACTACCTACCTATCTACTTACCTACGGAAAGATATTAGTTTTGGTAATAATCTAGAAAAAATATAGGGTAAAAATTTGATCAAATAGATGGTCCATTATTCATTAATAAAAATGATTAGTCAAATAGTCCAACATTTGACCAATCAAAAAGACCACCTAATTATGCTAGACAAGTTTAAATCAACTTGTCCAAATTGACATGTCCCTTTTGATTGGATTTTCTAATAAAAAAACCATGAATAATAATAGTGAATGCAACTATAATATCCAACTTGTTTCATTATGGTTCAAAAAATTTATACATGTTCTGTATCCTTCATTTAACTTTCAATATTTAAACACATCTATTTTTTTATTAGACTTCAATACCAAAATATCAACTCATGTAATGAAACCATGGAAACTTTTTCATGTTGAAATGTTGCAAGCATTTGGTATGCATGGAATCAAAAACTTTTCAAAAACAAAAATGTGAACATCAATGAAGTTTTTGCTATTGTGAAATGTTCAATCCTTTAATTTATATAAATTCATCATTATGTATTTGAACAATCATCGTCAAAGAATAAGAGGCATTGTTTTTTCACCTTATTTAATTTTGTTTCATAATTTTTTTGATTACTCAAGCACCTAATATGCCTAAGTGATTTTGGTTTATTGAATTTGTTTTCATTCAAATTTTTTTATAATCCTCTCATGATCTCATAGCCTAGGCCATCCAATTAGAGAAGCTATGCCATCTTGTCCTAGGTTTTTTTTTATTTCAAAAGATTTGATGACTTCATTTTCTTATTGCTTATATTTAATATCGACCTAGTTGCATTCTAAAAAGGTGTGGTCTGTGTGTAAATCATCATGTATTTTTAAACATCCTTTGGAACTTCGAGTTGGTGCAATTGCACATGGATCCCCAACTTCGAGGGATGCTCACCTTCATTCTTGTTGGGAGAAGAATTTTTTTTTTTTGATTAACCTAAAAAATAATAATCTTTAAGCCTACACACAACCCTATTTTATAGAACATTGAAAAATAATGGTATCTTTTTATCATTTTCATCGATCCTCTAAAAGTCTCACAAACCTACCAAAACTTTTAGTTCACTCAAGATAATAGGGAAAAATTCAAACCACCGAATCTAACAACTTCGTCAATCATAACATTTTTTTTTACACACAAGCCAATTCGATACCTATGAATTTTGGTAGTATATTATGACTCATATTAATATGTTGTTGTGACCCCCAAAGTTCAATTCTTTTTCTTTTGTGATAAGCGTCTTTGATTGGCCCATCACAAAATAAGATAAAATCAAGCTTTGGATAAGTCCCAAAAATAGATATGTTGTGATTTCTTTCATTAATTTGCTCATAATCTCTATAGGTTACAAGAGTAGAACTTCGGGGCAAAGAATATGAGATAAAGTGAGGAGCTATTGGTAACATGTTGGGAAACACATTGCGAGCTCAAGGAGCATGTTGAAAACTTGAAAGGAACATAATAAGAACTTCATGGGAACACATTGAGAATAACAAAAGTCCAACACCTTCCCCAAAAGATTTTTTTTTTTTTTTTTTTGCCCCTTGGGTGTATGCTACCTCACCTCATTGGTTGTAGGAATTTTTCGTGCCTATCTATGTTTTTTTTTTGCCATTGTTGGCCTAGGCTAATGTTAGGGGCATGAACTATGGGTATATCCAATCCTCAAATGGATATTGCCGAGTCCTAATTCCCAATTGCCAACTCCACTTTCTTATTTTTCTATTTGGCTATCTTGTCAAATTGTCAAGTCCACTACGGCTTCTGGGCTGCCCAAATGTGTTTCAAACTGCCCAAATTTTTTTTAAAAAAATTCCTAAGCTGTCCAAGGCCTGAATGTTTTTTTTTCCCAGACTGCCCAGAAGGGTAGGGTTTATAATATTAGGGTATTTGATTTTTTTCAGTAACCATGATTATATAGCAAAACCGAGAACTTTGGGTTTTTTCCATCTTTTGAGAAAAAGATGGATGCTGCCCAGACACACATTTTGGTGCTGCCCCTTAGAGGCTTTGTGTCCTGTTCTGCACATTTTGGGGCCTGTACTAGATACTAGGTGTCTATTACAGGCCTATTACAGGCCCCAAATGTGCATAATAGGACCCAAAGTTCTAGAATGTTCTAGAGTTCTAGGGACGCTGCATTCTTACATTCCTTTTTAGGGTTTGGCCTTTTAGGGTAGCAAATCAGTATTTTGTTCTTGGAATGGGGGCAGTTCCTTTATTCTGGATTTGGATTTCTGATTCTAGGGAAATTCAAGGCAGCCTCATTTCAAACATAAGAAGATGCAGGTGCTACTCTTGCTTGATGGTAGATTGAACCCCTCCCCCTGGATGCAAGCAAAACTTGCAGCAATGGCACCATAGACTCTAAACTTCTGACCAGGATGCAAAACTTGCAAGATTTGTTAAGACCAGGCAGCATAAGACTTCAGCTACTGGAGCTTTTTCACCAAATGCAACAAGTGGGCACAACTTTGGATGACTTATTCTTTTATTCAAGCCCTCAATGCATGTGCAAGTTTACAAGGTCTTGAAGAGGGTAGACACATTCATAGATTGATCATGCAAAGTGGATGTGAATCCAATGTCTATGTGGGGAGTAGCCTGGTTGACATGTATGCAAACTGTGGGAGCATTGAGGGTGCTTGGAAAGTGTTCAACCAGATGTCCACACCGAATGCAGTCTCTTGGAGTGCCATTATTCTGGGACATGTGAAATGTGGGCAAGGGCAGAAGGCAATGCAACTGTATCAGCCATGCATACACAATTGCTGGTGGCAAACTGTCCAAACATGTATCAAACATGTACACTGCTGGTGGCAAGTAGGATCCCAGTGGAAGTGTGAAGCTTCGAGAGGTTGAAAAAGGGATGTGAAGAAGCAGCTGGGTGCACCTGGATTGACATGAATAGTAAGGCTTACATGGATTTGTAGTGGGTGAACAAGGACATTCGCAAATGCCTGAAACCTGTGCAGAGCTACTTAGATTGTCCGGGTAATGAGCAACATGGGTTATGTGACAAATGCGAGATTTGTGTCTCCTGATGTACAAGAGAAGCTGTTTTGTTTGTGTGACCACCGAAGTAATGAAGCTGGGCATTGCATTTGGGATCTATCACCACACCTCCAGGTAGTCCACTCCTCTGCCTCGCCAACAATTTGGGCACTTCTTGATTTCGTTAGGTGGCGAGCATTATAATGGGAAAAAATTGCTCATCAGACAGAAACCAGCCATGATGTGTTAACTTTATAAAATAGACAGAAAATGAAAGTTCTATCCCTTTTTAAAAGGTTGTGTTTTGTGCCCATTTTATGTCTTGCAAGTTTGTTGGTTGATCCACCAAGACCACCCGTAAATGATCATCCTTCACACCTGCTTTGTATGATTGTCTGTGAAAGCTTGCATAAAATGATTGTATGACATTTTGGGTTCTTAGCAGGTCACCTGTCAAGGTGTGTTGGGTTCAAGGTATTTCACTTTTTCTTACAAGGGGATTTGATATGTCTAATTTTCCAATCGATAACAAGCTTGAAACTTGAATTCAAAATCTACTTTTACAAACCAAAAGCTAAGGCCATTGAGCTTTTTGATCAAATGTTTGGATCAATGTGATTGCTACTGGCCATCAGATTCCCATTATCAAACTAATAAAAGATCAAACAACATGTTGAGAGTATTGACAATTTTTCTAAGAGATGAAAGTGTTTGATTTAACAAGGAGTTAGAATTTGAACTTTGCTTTCCATGGATATTACTGCAGTACAGGTGCAGCTTCAGTACATGTCCTGCCAATAATTAATTAATTGTGAAGAATTCATTTCGAAAAATCAAATATTCTCAGAAAATTCCAAAAATTTTCTTCACAAAAACATTTATTTTCTTTGAATTTTTTTTTTGAAAATTTCAGCATTTCTAAAATAACATAATTTGTGCTGGAAGCTGCCAAGGTACTTCAGTATTTCATTACTCAATATGAATCCTAAGAAACACCAACAATTTATTCATTTCATAAAGTTGATAGTGGAAGCTTTTTAAAAAAAAAATTCCCACTTTCCAACACACTACCAAGCCACCTTCTTTATTATTGAGTATTGGAATTCTTGAGGGGTGAGTCCTAAACACGATTTCAATTTACAAATTAAATATCTAGTTTGGACAAATATAATGTTATAGGAAACTTTTTGAAAAGGGGTGAAAGATATAAGCCTATGATATGGGTTTTTTGGAAATTTTCCATTTGAACTTAGTGCTCATGAGATTATCTGAATGGGTTTTTGACCACATAACATTTTTTATTTCCATTTCATCCGTTGGCATTTGAATTTCCATCTATTATGGATAGTTCAAAGATTAATTCCAAACATTTCTTGGATGGTGGACCTCACAAAAGGTTATATAATGAAACTTCTATCAACAATCAAATTTTGGAAAATTTTGGTTTTTTATTGTAAATTTGACTATTTTGGCTAATCTTTTGGAAAACTTGCCAAATTTTCAATTTCAAAAAATTGAATTGAAAATGTAATAAACAACAAAAACTCACTAGCACATCACAAGTGGATTAGCATAAAAATTGCCACCCATTGCCCTTCCCCAAATATATAAATACAACCACTACTAAAATGTCTTTCACCTGATTGGTTCCTTAAAAAAAAAACCGCCCGATGCGCCTTTCAGAGGTTACACCTTATTTTCATTGAACTTGGGTCTAGATTACTGTCATGGGCTTCCCCAGTCAGCATGCCATTTGATGGAGCCTATTACCACACTTCACATGGCACCCAAAAAAATGATTTTTGAACAAAATTTATTGGGTTCATCGATTTAATTTTTTTATAAAAAAAACCCTTTTTCTGGCTTATTAGGCATTTTAGAATTTAATTGAATCTTTGACCAAAACCAGAACATTTGTTTAGTATCAACTGGTTTACGATGGTGGGTCTCTATTGCAATTCACAAAACCATAGTTACAACAACAACCTCTGCATTGCTATAGCAAAGAGGAAGAAAAGAAGCAAAGATGTAATAATCATCTGTCTTGTGGGTAGTCAAGCAAACCATGACATCACAAACAAACAAGTAGAAGATGTATACTCTTCCTGGAGAAAATACCTAGAAACAAACAATGAATATGATTTTGCCATCTTTAATTGTACAGTCATGGGATGAAATGATTTCTCCTCAAATGTTGTGTGCTTTGGAGTCTCACTTTCAATTGCAGACTCAATGTGGCAAAGCCCAAATACTTCAGCTAAGAATTTGAACAACCGGATCATACGCTCTCATCATTGCTGGCCGAGTGCATTTGCCAGACCTCAAGACTGCGTAGATTGATGGGTGTGGTACCATTGTTGAATAGGTATACATAGGCATTTGAACCATATGCTACAGTTGGGTAAGATCGTGTATTCATTGACATTCGCCCACCTTGTACAAAACTCTCAATCACACTGCAATCCACCTGCAAGAAAAGAAAAGAAAAGAACCCCACATTGCTTGTCAAAATCCTATTTAACTTACGCAGCCAAGAATTCAAAAAAAATTCTCTCATACATGCCACCACACATTGCTCTTGTTCACTTGCTACATAATATCTTCGAAACAACAGGTGCTGTGGAAACATGCTTTGGAAAATGTTGATTCAAAGGTGAGAAAAGAGCTGAACTCACAAGTATTCGAGCAGACAGGAAATTCTCAGATGATAGAACGTTGACAGGAGCACTGTAAGAAGTGGTGTCAATGTCTTTTGCTAAGGTAGATCTGCACAAAAGTTTTAGATACATATCAGATCATATATATACATAGCCAAATTTGGTTAATTCCTCTTGTGGATGATGATTGCTAATGTGGCTACATCACAAAATTGGAAAGAAAAAAAACCTCCAACAAATTGTGTCAATAAAATCCTTTTTTCCCAGTATAACTCTGATAAATTTCAATATTAGCAGCTATCTTGCAGTTGAAACAAACTCACAACAGTCTGATGATCTTTGATTTGCTACAAGGTTTATGCAGATTTATTATAACATACCTTCCTGGGTCAGAAACATATTGTGTTATCCAGCCCTCATTCTGTCTGTAGGATATGTGGAAGTACAAAGCAGATTGTTCTTGAAATTCCTTATCTGCTAAAACTAACAACCCAAAAGGTCCAAATGTTCCTCCTTTGTCTTTGAATGCTTTGCTCACATCTGGATAATCAAACACAATCTCTATATCCAACTGCACATTTCACATCGAAAGATACACACAACTCAGTTCTTTGGAAACACCTTGAAATTGATGGAATTGTACAGTCTATCAACTTATGTATTACAAGCTTTTAGTGTGAAAGAAAATGAATGAACGAATAAATGAATGAATAGGGAATCAAAAGTGAGAGCAATTCTCTGAGGAATTGTCCACAATGGGTATTTTAGCTGCTGTGCTTCAAATCAGTGAAGGAATCACCTGATCACCGATCGCCCCATCCACTTGCACAACTGTGCCAGGAGCCAATTGAATCTCCTTCTTGGACACTTTATTATGCCTCAAGCTTTTGACTTCATCGACCGGTAGTGTGATAATGCTTGATTTTGTGGCGCTATCCAACCAGACTGTTCTTGGAATTCCCTGCCAACAACAGTTGAAAAATTTCGAAGTAAATTTTTTCAGTATCTCTCCTTCTCAATTGTCGATTATGTTACAATGTGCTACTATATATATCAGTGCCTAAGACTATCGAAACTAACAAAGTCACACATGGAAAAATAGCATGCACACACAAAGGATGAGACTCCAAAGACACATATTGGGGATATAAACCCCCTCCCCCAAACACAATAAAGTTGAAACGTTGTTCACAACTGAAGTGGGTTCCAAGTTCTGAACAAGGTTCCAACAATAACTAAATCCTTCAAAAATTTAATGTTTTGTAGTAACGACTTGAGAACAAATGATTTTTCCATTGTGTAAATTGGAAGTACTCAAACCTAAGAAAACAAATTTTTTTTCCTCAAGCTAAAGAACCATTGTTGTGGTACCCTGATTGAAAATGTAGCGTTTGAATCACAGTTCTATTGTGGTAACCAGATTGTAAATGTACCCTTTGAGTTCACAATATTGTGGTACCCTGATTGTAAATGTACCCATTGGAACAAAATTGGAAGCTTTTTTTTGGACTTACTAGGATAGTATTCCAGCCTTTAAGGATGTCATTAGCTTCAGGATCAGATTCATTTACATAACCCCAAATAATTCGACGCAGTCCGATTGGATCAAAGAAGCTCTTGGATGCAAAGAATTTGCCATGGTTGTATTTCAATCCGATCGGATTGTCAGGATCATCTGGAAGAAAGATGTCATTCTCTTCATCATAGTCACCCAAACCATACCAATCATGTCTCTCGTCTTGCAAGCTGACTTTGAACAAATACTTGGTAACAATTTCCAAATTAGAATCAGTATTCTTGTCTGCGCTTGCTGGTTGACCAAGGGGCACAACCGTGTAGAAATCAAGACACTCCAAATTTCCCATATCATGTCCAAAGAACATTGGCTTCTTTTGGTACTCCCAGTGGATGAAATCATCGCTCCTGAACACCAATGCCACTCCGTCCCTCACACCAAAGAATGATCCCAATGCTATTCGCCATTTTCCATCTCTTCCCTTCCATCCTGCTGATGGGTCTCGAAACACGTCTGCTCGGACTCCTGGTGGTGCTGCCAGGATGGGATTTCCTGAGTACTTTGTCCACTTCCTTAGCCATGGATCCGAAAGATTGGTTGGGTATGCAATTGCCAGCAACTGCTGATATGTTTCTGTTTGTGCTGCCCATACATACAAATGCAATTTTTTAAAAAAAAGATCAAATAAAAGATTAGCGTGAGTATATCTCAACTGCAAGATGAAGAAGATCAACTCCAGAAGATGAGAGAGATTGACTAGAAGATGAGGAAGATTTGCTAGAAGATTAGAAGGATCAGCTTAGATGTGCATATGGGCAAGTTGCACGAGAAGTGAATAATGTTGTTGCTGTTGTTGTTCTTATTGCAAAGGGGGGATTGTATTGTAGAGCTTACTTACTTGAGTAGAGAGCAGTGGGGATACCGTTCACCATTGTAGCGGAACCTGACCAAGCTCCATTGATGTCGTACCATTCCGAAGGCTCCAGAGCGGAACCCAGGAAAGTCCAGTGCATGAGATCTGTAGAGGCGGAATGTCCCCATGACATATTGCCTCCCCAGTAGGCTCCAAGGGGATTGTACTGGTAGAAAACGTGGTACACGCCATTGAAGTAGAAAGGGCCTGTACAACAACACAATCAATCAATCAATCAATCAATCAGTTTGAAGTCGAAAGGGCCTGTACTACAACGCAATCAATCAATCAATCAATCCCAAACACTTTCTCCTGTCAGTCCGATCTCGACACCCACTTGAGCAAAATTTACACTCACAGAGTCGAAAGGTAGAAGAAGAAGAAGAAGTGCGTACCACAAGGATCTGACGACCTCGATGCAGTAACCCGACATCAAATTCGCAGCACATAGAAGAACACGTCGACAAGCAACAACAAAAAATAAAAAACAAACCCACAAGATTAGATCAAAAGTTGATCGATCACTTGTTCCGTAGCTTTCATTCTCTCTGAAAATCACGTAAATGCAAATCCGAGAACTAGGACACAGCATCTACTAGCGGGGGAGTAATTACCGCTGATCCAGTTGCTCTTAGGTCTCACGTGGAACGCTGGCCTCCTTGTGGGATACGGTAACACACTCTCCGGCGGAGTATGATCCGACGTGAACGTGTCGACATGAGCAGCAGCAGCAGCAACACTACTCGACGACGATACTAGAGCTGTGAAGTCCACAGCTTCTTTATCAATTACGCTCCGCCTCATGACTCCTACCTTGAACACAAGCGCCGCCACCCAAGCGAGCGCAAACAACAACAACAACACTTTACTGATCCTCCAATTCTTCCCGCAAAAGAATTGCTCCCCACCTCCCACACCCTCCGGCCCATGAGCCAATGTCACATACTGGTGATCAACATCCACACTCAATTGTACATCAGCAGCTCGTTGTCGCCGCAGCTTCTCCTCCTCCTCCTCCTCCTCCATATCATGCACCAGCACCACACCCACCATAGCTAATTCTCTCGCTCCTCTGGCTAAACCCCTCCGGCCTCCTCCCCCAGCCTGCACTCAGTCTCTTCTTCCGAGCTATGACAAGCTGATTCCTTTGATCTCAGCTGCTTCTCTCCTGCACTTTCCAAGATCTGGCGTATCTAATCAAGCAAAAACAAAAGATATTTCAACCAATTTGCCGAGCATCTTTCGATTCTCCGTCTCTCTTCCCCCCGCGCAAGTGTCAGAACCCACCAGATTGCACCAGCGTTTCCTTAAGGACTCTCAGTGGCTATCAACCATTGTAGCAAAGTGGGGACCATCCTTAGCAAAGTTTAGCCAAATTTGGCTATAAAAAATATGAATTATAAAATTTTAAATGTCCTTTCTATATTTCTGACTGCACACTGAAATACCCAATATACAACTTTGGTGGCTTTTACTATTTTTTTTCTCATTTCTGGCGATTGAAAATATCAAAAATCACATAATTTTTGGATTTTTGACTTTAAATTTCACTTTTTGGCGAAATTTCTCCAGTAAAAAAAAGGTTGAATCGTTTCCTGAGTAACAACCCATTCTTCAGGGTAGAACTGGGAACTTGATGTCCATTTCCTTTGTTTTTCCAATAAAATTTGATTCCAGTTCTAGGTCCAGAGCTTGGAGGAAATAAAATCCAGTTCTGGTTCTGATTCTGGTTCGAAGACTTAGATTTGGTTCCAGTTGGCTTCTTAGTAACCAAAAACAGATTTAAACATGCATTTAATTAATTTTGAATTAAATCGTTAATTTAATTTTTTTCTAATTTGGTCAGTAATATCAAGTTTTTAATTGAATTGAAGGCAAAACATTAAAAACATCTATTTGATAGTTTTTTAAATGAGATAAAATATCATAATATTTATTGTTACATCACATGGTTATCACATGGTGACCCCAAATGGAAGTTTCTTTTCAAAATTTTAATTTTCAAAATAATTATTTGTTAATCAAAGTTTTAAATTCACTAAGTAAATGATATTAACGATCATATTCCATCAAACTAAGTACCCATGCGACATTAGAATAAACCTAGGATATTTTTCAAGGTTGTTTTTAAGGTTGGTAACCATGGTTTTCATACATCAAAGAACTGAATCTGATCTATAACTACAATTTTCCACACAAACAAAAGTTGACCACTCAAATAACCATTAGTTCTTTATTAACTCATTTGTGAGAATTGTCGATTTTTTGGGTTTTTTCCAAAATAATTAAAACCCCAAACTGGACATATTAATAAAATCAAATACCTTAACAAGAATGGTATTTAAGGAGTGTGTATGTATGTATAAACTATAATTAATCTATTTATCTGCTAGTTATTAGTTATCTCTATTCTAACCTATCTGCCTATATATATATATATAAAAGGCCTACTTACAAAATGGGTTACCAAGGTGAAACTAGATATCAACTCAGCAGAGGTTCATCCACAACTTAGTTTTAAGGACGTTTGGTGGATGGTGTGTTAGTGGGTGCCAAAAGTTTATTTTGGGTGAAATTTTGCCATCGTGGTGACTTAAAATTTGAAATTGATCACAAAAATGTGTTTTTCGAATCTTCTAATGGTCAAATTTCAAAATTCATTTAAAAAAAACTGCCATGTTTTTATTTTAAGTTTTAGTAGAGTAACAAACAAATAGAAGTAATTTTTTTTCTTACTAACAATCTACTACCTAAAAAGAATAAGGCCCATGATTTTGTAAAATTCCTTAAATAAACAAAAATGTGAAAGTCCTAAAATTTGCCAAGTACCATCCATTTTAAGGCACATTTTAACCACCGGTACAATGATTTTAAGGTACATTCATCCTTTTTTGTCATAGGCATGAAAAGAATTAAACAACAAGATTTCCAAACCATATGAAAGAAAATTTAGGTCAAGAAATCTAAAAAATCAAAAACAAAAACATGATGTGTGCACAATGTGAATGCAAAAGGACTTTATTACAAAAACATAACAAGATCATAACAAAATCATAATAAAAATACGTACCCTAAACTAGTGTTGAATAGATTAAAGGTAATGTAAGATACTACATCTATTTATACCCATTGGGCATTTAACTCAAAAAAGCTTCTCCAAAAAATTCCAACTTACATGTCATCCATGTGCAAACTAATAATGAATTATGAGTTAATTAAAAATAAATTAAAAGTGAATTGAGATTTAACTATGAGTTAATTGGAAATGAACTAAGATTTAATTGAAAATTAATTAGAAGTGAATTGGAAATGAACTAAAGGATAACTACAAATGAATTAGAAGCTAACTAGAAATTAACTAAAAGTTAAATAAGAATGAATTGAAACTAAACTAAGAATTAGGTGTAATCAAAATGCTATAAATGCAAGCCTTTTGGTCATGCCTCCTCAAAGTTGAACTACAACATAGTCATTGCAAATAAGTTTGTCTAGCACCAAAATAGAGTTGTCAATGACGAGCAGATGTATCAATTTGATTATTGTATTGGTTTGCTTAGTGGATTGTCAATGTTTATAGCTTGTACATCCGACTTGGTTGAAATCATCAATGTTGATGAAGAAGGAAAGCCTTCAAAGAATAAATAAATAAAAATTACAAACCTTCTAGGAAGTGCCAAGATTCTTGGGTGACATCCTTTCCTTGGCCCGAAATGTTACAATGGAAGGATGGAAAAATCCACAATGTTAAGTGTGTTTTGTGCTATAAGGTAACAAGAAAGGATCTAATTTTTGGTGCCAAATCAAACACACTTTAAAAGCATGCAAAAAAAAGGTTACAAAAGACCTTCCACACTCAGGGTCAAGAAAGATTCTTGGTTTATTAACAATTAGTGTTGGCATTTGAAAAATATAGTTGTGTACATGAACAAAAGTCAATGCACTATTCTAGAATAGTCTAGAATAGGTGCATTTTAAGGTGAAAGGTGAAAGGTGTAGAAAATGGTAACACTTTGTTTCAAATTTTCATCTTCTTCAACAAGGGCAAACAATGTTGGAGTATGAGGTTCTTAAGCCTATGTTTCATTTCTTGGGTTGTCCCTTTATTGGTTAAAAAACATTTGTTTGTCATAATTGGATGGGTTATGCAAATTTCATGTATAATCAAGTGAAATTTGAGGCAAAAGAAATGTTTGGTGCCTCTCAACCTAGCATGACTTGTAATGAACCGATAACAATTGACACTCAATCTTGGGTGTCAATTTTTGCCTACATTGTTGAAGATGGGATTCAATTATCAATTTTGATTTATCTTGAATGTGTCACTCAAGGTGGGAATGCCAACAATTTGACCAAGGTCATAATGGATGTGTTGCAAAATGAAGGTGGTTTGTTTAAATTTAACATTGCCTTGAAATTATTATCATTTGAAATAGATGGTGAGAACATTTTTTACATGAACTTATTCCATTCTATGTGTTTAATTTGTTGTTTCCTGGAGCTTTGAATTTTCATTACAATCTAGAAAGGGGGGCAATGTTGTTGTTGGTTGGATAATTGCTACAAACTCCAAAAAATTGGCAATGTTACTTTTGGTTGGTTAGCTAATTGTCAGCAATAAAAGGTTATAATATATCATGACACCCCAACATATCATGGCAAGTCCTTTTTATAATTAAAAAACCTTTCTTCCCTTCCCCCTTTGTGTCTCTCCCTTCTCCCCCCCCCCATTTTGTTTATTGTTTATAATTTGTAATAATAATAATGCTTTGAATATTGATCAACTAGGTCCTTCCACAATTGTAGTAGCTTCTTGCCTTCCTTTCCTAAAAACCATTTAGCCAATAATCTTTATTTAGACATGGTTGAATTTGCTATATGTTGTAATAAGTTTCATATCCACCCATTATTTTGAGCTAGTTGTATGTTGCATTATGCTTCATTTAAACATGGTTGATTAATTCCAAAACCACAATAACATTAATTCACACTAGTAAAAATCTTATTGCTTACAACCTTTCATGTGTGACTAAATGTCACCTATGACTATGAATGGTTGCCTATGCAACTACTTTTCAAATTTGGATGAATTTTTGTCTTCCTTTCAACTATGTTGCAACTATAACCTATTTCATCATTCTAATAGGTTGATTTTTCATAATGTCTTTGTATTTTTTATAACATCAAATGTAGGTTTAGTTGCACATCACTACTACAAAAACATGTTATTTTTATTAGAGAATCCAATAAAGAAAGACCCCATTTGGACAAATGTTAAAAAGACCATGTTGTCAATTTGGATCTATTTTACATGATTGGGGTGGTCTTTTTGACTGGTAGACTATTGGATAATTTGATTATTCATTTTGAGTATTAGATAGTGGACCATTTGATTTGTCAAATTTCTACCCAGTTTTTTTGGAGATTATTACCAAGTTTTTTCTTTTTGTGTAGGTAGGTTTAGGTAGATAGGTAAATAGGTTGTATATAACTTTAAGTAGGTCGTAAAAAGGCAAGTAAGTAAGTGGTAGCTTAACTAACCTAGCCTAATTTACCTAACCTTCCTAACTTAACTTACCTTAACCTACCTACCCTAACCCTTTAAGCATGTATATAAATTATAAGTATTAGGATTTGAACCCCTCACTTCCCCAATGATAAACCAAATCCTTACAATGGACTACACTTTCCAAAGTTGACAAAATTTGACAAGTTTTTTATTTCATTTGACATCATTAGTTAAGTAAGTTGCATGATGTTTGGTAGTTAAAAAGGTAGGTAAGTAGGTAGTTTGTAGTCCATAAGAGGTAAGTAGCTAAGTAGCTAAGTGGGTAGCTAGGTAGGGATTTTGGATGGTAAGTGGGAAGTAGCAAGTAGGTGGGTATGTAAAGATGTAGGATAGTAGGTGGGAAGTACAAGGTAAGTAAGTAGGTAGGTATGTAGGATGGTAGTTGTGAAGTAGGAGGTAGGTAGATAGGCTTAGGCTATTGTTTAGCTTATTTAGTAGTTATTTTAACTTATTAGGTAGCATAGGATGTCCCATTTGATTAGAACAACATTGTCCATTTTAATTAAAGATGTCATTTTGTTTTGTCCAACTTGACTAAATGTCCCAATTGAAAGTGTATGCACTTTAAGGTGGTTCATTTTTGGCAAATGTTCAACTCTTTAAAAGTCCATACAATAGTGTTAAAATGGTAGTTTATTTTGATATCATTAATTTAGTGGGGAATTACATGGTGGTTAATGAATTAAAAAGCTTATATGAAAATAAACCAATCTAATTTTTTTTAAATGTATTTTTTAAATTTAAAAAATTGAAATCCACCCAAAAATGATTATGATATGGACTTATGAAAATATGGTTCATTTTAGGCCATTCAAAAGTCCATAATGTTTTTTGGGTTAATTGTTTTTTAGAATTTTTTTTGCACATATGTTCTTTTTGTTTTAACATATCATATATTGAATCCCTATAATATATCCCAAATAAAATTCATACAAAAAAATGCATGTATATAGAAGCATAAACAACAAATTAGTCTATATTTTTCAATTTCAAAAGTCCATTACTATATATTTGGAATATATATGTTGCATTTTTAAAAAAAAGGTGTCTTTTTCTTCAAGTTGAAAATCTAAATCTAGTGAAAAAATTAGAAAATTATTATTTTTATGCCATGTTAATAGCATGTAAATGCACATCATTTTGCAAAAAACTAAATTGTGACGCAAAAAGTGAGCCACCTTACCTTGTAACCACCTTTGACTAAAAGCCATTAATCATTTTGACCACTTGGTGGTCATTTTTTTGTTCAATTTAACTAGATGTTCAATTTGACATATAATCAAATAATAATTTTAGTCAAGTTACTAGTAAAAAATACACATGTCATTTAAGCCCCATGCCTATAGTCAAAATGTACACGTTCATTAGTCAAAAAAGGTTTGTTAGTTAACTTGGACCTTTTAAAAAATAATGAATTTAGTATTGCATGTAGTATGTATGTTATCTAGTGATTATACATATATATTATTTAGTAATATATATGTACCTACACATATATACCTACTTTCCTACCTAATAGTTATTTAAATAATTATTTATAGACTATATAAATAAGTGCCTAATAAGAACTATGTAATGGTATGTACTGTGGAATAGTTGCAACTAGACTATAACTATGTGATTAAACCACAACTAAAATTTTATCCCTTATTGTTTGTCTTCCCTTGCAAGTTTACAAACCATATAAGTAGGTTAGTTTGATGTAGTAAACACATTCAATTTTTACAATTGCCATATGGGAGGAATTAATCACATAAGTTCCACCCAAAAGGTTAGACTTTAAATAAAATAGGATTTTGCTATAAAAGTTTTAGATTTAGCCTAAATACCTACCCACTTAAATTAGACCTATGGTGAGGTGGCCTAGGTTTAGTTTAGATGCCACATGACTTATTGTGAGTGGCATAGCCTTAATTAACTTAGCTTAGTTAGGCCTATGGTTAAGTGGCCAAACCTAGGCCTAACTTAAGTGCCATGTGGCCTATTATAAATGGTCCAACCATGAGGTAACCCTCGATGATTATAGGGTAGTCTTTAAGTTGCCATGTGGCACAATCTAGTTTTTTTAATCAAATATATATTTATTTGGAAAAATATTTTTAAAATCCAAACAATGTCGTGTTACATTCTTAAACTACCATGTGTGAACAAATTATTAGTGTGCATTGTAGTTGTAAATGTAGTTGCATGAATTCTTCCTTAGATACATGTATAAAATTACCATATTCATATTCTATGACAAAAAATTATTACGGATGTCAACACTATGAAGTTCATTCATATGAATGTTCATTCATGACTTATAATTAACTTGTACCTAATTCCTAATTTAATTTCAATTCACTTTTAATTCACTTGTAATTATTTTTTAGTTCACTTCCAATTCATTTCCAATTAACTCTTGGTTAAATCTTAATCAAATTTTATTTCATTTTGAATTAACTTTCAATTAATTCATAATTAAATCCTAGTTCATTTCTAGTTCACTCTTAGTTAACTCATAGTTCACTATTAATTCTCACATGGATAGACTTGGGCCACACATGAATGCACATGGTTCACATATGGACCACATGTAGGTTAGAAATTTGTTGAAAAGTTTCTTTGAGCTAGGTACCCAATGCGTACAAAACAAAAAAAAACTTTCATGTGTTTACTTAGGTTATGGAATACCTAATGACTATTTAAAAGGCTACATAGAACCTACTTGTGGGCCTAGTTATATATTTCTTAAGTTATGGGTACCTAGGGATTATTAAAGGATTGTGTAGGACTACCTAATGTTGATTCATAATGTAAAAAGGGATTACCTAGGAGCTACATAGGGGGCTATTTAGGGCCTACCTAGGAAACCACCTAGGGCCTCCATAAAGGGATAATATAGAGGGGATATTTAAGGATAGATCTAAGGGACTACCTAGGTTATGTGATACATAAAAGCCATTGAAGAGGCTACATAGAACCTATTTGTGGGGTTAATTAAGATTTTTTTAGGTTAGGGGATACTTAAGGTTTATTTGGGGGAATACATAAAGGTACCTAAAGATTCATTGTTGAAAAGGGAATGACATAAAATTTACATAAAGGCTTACTTAAAAAGCTAGCTAAGGTCAATTCATAACCCTATATGTAAACTTTATGTAACCTTTTAAATGGTCCTTAAGTATCCCCAAACATGGTAGGTCCCTAAATAACCCTTATGTAGCTTCCTATGTTGGTTTTGGATAACCCTTATCTTAAATAACCACTTGATGGACCTTAGATAATCTTTAATTATGCATTAAATAACCTCTTAACCAATCTTTAAGTAGGTCTTACTTTAGTTAACTCTCTACCCTAAGTAGCCCCTTAATCAGTAACATAGGTGGGTGGGCTATAGTGTGATTAGAATAAAAACTATGGTGATCTGTTGGGGGTGTTCATGGTTAGTTTTGAAAAAGAATCCTCACTTTTTGAGCTTTATAAATAGTTCAAAAGAGAAAATGAGTGAGCTTAATGACTAACTCAAAAGGGAAAATGAGTGGGTACCCAAAACAAAAGGCAAAATGAAGAGTCCTTTATAGATAACTTTATTGTGACGCACATTTTCACAAATGTCAAATTCATCCTTCATAAGGATTTGCCTTGGATCCTAATGGAATCCTAGAAAGGTTGAAAGAATATTAGTTATAAGGCTCATCATGAAGCACCATCAATATTTATCACCAAAACATATTTTTCATCATAAAAATTAGGTGAAACATGATTTCTCGTGAAGCATAATAACATGAATGCACAATATGGAAAAAAAGGCAAAGCTTTGAATGTGGGAAATTTCTAAGGGTAATGAAGGTTGAGAACATAAGTTTCAAGGATGTTTTGGATGTATGATTATGAGAATTATAGAATAGTGAAGAAGCTAAGTCTTGGCATCCTTGTTCACATGATGAGATATTTTCTTAATTGGGATATTTTCAAATGCATCCTCACTCTAACCCTAATCCCATGACAATTCATTCTCAATTCCATGACAAAATTGATACATGGTATTGCATTGATCATAGGTAGTGCTCAGGTATATAATATATATAACTTTATTATAATGTCTTCTCAAAAGCATGGGAATGTAGAAACATGCAATGCAGCAACTTGCAAGACTCAAAACATGAAGACCAACTTTCGGGTGGTACAACAGCTCGGCTGCCCTAACTGCAAAGTGCTACTTAGGAGCCAGAGTGAACCGTCACCAACTCTTGTGCAGGAGTGCTCACTCTATAGTCTATTTTTTTACAATTATGTTGAAGTGTGCTAATGTACTTGGTTTATATACAACATTGATGCCTAAGCTTACACACTCTCCAATGTCAATCTATTTGTATGTAAATTATTAATTATTCCATTGAGTTAGAAAGAACTGGCTGGAATCAAAAGTAGAGATTCCCATGCATGAAATTGAAAAATATTCAAAAATTGTGATTGTAAGTTCTCTTCAAAATATGGAACTGGATGAATAAATACAACCTACTGCAACATCAGAAAGAGCTTAAATGTGGTGTCGTCTATAACGCTAATATATGGCGTCACAATTCATATTTGGGCCATTAGCCTAGGTCAAAATAGGTGATGAACACAATTGGAATATTAATTTTGTTTGGGAAATTTTTTTGGCAAACTCCTTTTAGGAAAAAAAGCCAAAAATCGATTTTTTTCCAAAAAAATTGTCATGTTTCCACACATTGTTCAAGCAAGTAGAAAGATATAGAAGGATTTTAATAAATTTCTACTTTCATAGCTGGTCTATAGCCTTAGATAAATCTCCTTGTGGATGATCCAAAGTCAGATTTTTTAGAAATTCAAAATTCAAAAAAGAAGTGATTTAAGATGTTTTTGAGTCAAGTGAGGGGGGAGAAAAAAAAAGGAAAAATCACAAACTTTGTATATGTGGTTTTCATTGTTTATTCAAACACATAAAAGGACAATTAGATACTTGTACTTCATTTGTGATTTATAGCCATAATTGGCTAAATCTCTGGAGGGATGATTGCCATGTTGGCTACAAACAGAAATTCCCCATATAAAACACTGAACTGAACTGGTAAAGACAACTTCCTAGGGTGGAAGGAGGTTAAGGTTATTCTGGTGTGCTGCACAATGCTATCCTCCTTGCCATTAGCCTAGGCCAAAATATGTGACAAATACAGTTGGGAATATTAATCCTGCTCAGCCAATGAGGAATTGCAGCATCTCCAAATACTGTAGCATAAGTCAGTTTCCACATTGACAAAATGAAGAATTTTTTTTTTTCAAAAATTAATTCATGTTTGAAATATGAAACCATCGAATTTTCCACGATCTATTATGATATTGTCACACAAGTAGTGAAATTATTCAGAATGTAGCTTATTATGATAATTATGATGATTTTCAACATGTCGACTTCATATTTTCACAAAATTTCATTTCACTATTTTGAGGATTATTTAACGACGAAACTGACCTTAGGGTAAGGTAATTCCATCAGGTTAAAGAGAACCTTGGGTGAACCAGCACCCACTTTGGTACCATAGTAAAAATCCCGAAATCCATTTAAATTTATTTCTAAATGTTAGGAGGGCCATAGTGAACCAGCACCCACCAGCAGACCATGAAGGATGGATGGTAAGTGGGTCAGGAAACAGTTTTCCGTTGGGTTCCAGTTCCCTCGCTAACCATGGTTTAGGGAACTAAACCAAATCGATCAGATGTGGTGTCCACCTTATGCTATCTGTTGGAAAGATGGCCATAAGGTTAGACCATGGCCATTAAAACACTAAAGACAACCTACAACAAAGAGAGCTCTAGAATGCATTCACAATTCATTCTGCTGCCATTAGGCCATATTAGGTCATGAATAATACAATTGGGAGTATAAAATTCTGCTCAGCCAATGAGGAATTATAGCATACAGGCAATAGACCTAGTGATTTCTTTTGTGACAATTTTTATCGACAATCACTACTTGAGCAACATCACAAAATTGGCAAAAACAAAAAACAAAAATCAAAACACTCAATAGGCCCGGATTTTGTGGGATGATTTCATTGTTCCCAATGTGTGCCCACCGAGATCCCAATGTTTTCCCCATGAGGACGGTGTTGTGCATTAGTGAAGTCAATGTGTTGTGCATATGGAGAGAGAGAAAGAGAGAGAGAGCATGAAAATATGAAATGCCATAGTTTGGTTGTTCAGCTTTGCTCTTTTTCCTGTTCATTCCTCTCCACCAAGCACCTGGCTCTCCACACACCACTCTCACTCTGCAAACCTCTGGGCCCAAAATCCCCAAAATCCGGGCAACCATCAAAGGTAGCTGACGTGAAAGTTTTTGTCACAATAATGTATAAAAAAATAATTATGACAACCGTGGATTTTATTTCACTTATGTGATATAAAAAAAATTGTGAATTTCTCCAAAGCATTAGCAAAATTAGTCAAATTTAAGTTACAAACAAATTCCAATTTTTTCCCACCATTTTCTCAGAAAATTTGGTTGAAAGAACACTTTTACAGCCGTTCGCAAGAATTAGCTAAATGAGTTATTATTGCTGAATATCTTTTTTAAAAAACTTTTCTCTTTTTTTTGCAAAGAACTAAAGGACACAAAATGATGTAAACTTGTTAAACTTTACTAATCAAAGCACTAGTACAAAGAAGATGTTAAACATCCCCCTAAACCCTAAACGCACATTTGCTTGGTTATGTCATAAGGTTTAACTAATTTGATTTTAAATAAATAAATAAATTGCTCATTTTTGACATTGGAATTGTTGATGGTTGGTATCTCTAAATTCAAGACAAAGGTGCTAGGTTTGAATTCAACTTGGCACCAAGGAAACACATAGAACAAACTAAATTATGTTCTTCAGTGCATAACACATAGAGCACAAAAAAAATTCGCACAACACAATTCAATGAAGAACCATGCAATGCATGGTGCAAAAAGACATGCCTGAAAATGCATTGGACAAATCTCATTGGGGGGGGTGGAATGGGGGCTTTTAAAGTTGAATTTTTTCATCAAACCTAGTCCCTAGTCCCCTATTTTCTCATGTAGTTTTTTGAAGATTGAATCTAAATTGAATACCATACTTAC
>Ga0116231_10005110_pt1 | contig 26060 bp, 22 predicted proteins | sample S1TSphgellanicum_2_FD_89695 | JGI IMG/M metagenome (GOLD analysis project Ga0116231, IMG submission 89695) | Host-associated microbial communities from peat moss isolated from Minnesota, USA - S1T2_Fd - Sphagnum magellanicum MG | ecosystem: Host-associated > Plants > Peat moss > Unclassified... | reverse complement strand
ATGATCACAAAATAATAATAAAAATTAAAAACACATAAAAATTAAAAAATTAAAAAATTAAAAGTTTCTAAAAAAAACTAAAACGCAAACCAAGTTTAAAGAAACCGAAGGACTTCACAGTGACCGAAGGTCACAGGCACCCATTAGTAAAATTAAACGTCTGAGTTTAGCTCTTTTTTTTTGGCAACCCCACCAATAAAATTGTAACCAAAACTGCATATACATAGGGACTACTAATAGCAAACCACCTGGACCAATCATTATGATCGACCAATCAGAAATACTGAGCTACAGTCAGGTCCAATTTACTACACTCTTCTTTGGAGGTTCACGACTGTGTTGCGCCTCTTACCAACTACAGCAAGCTGCACGATTTTGGTGCAGAAAAACCAATTTCCTGAGCTAAATCGCCACATTTTAACTTTTTCGCAATAAATTTTACTGTCTGTAGTCACATATTGAGCACCAGTGGATATGCTCTTACATTTTTATGTAACAATTTTGAAGAGAATTCTTAGTGTATTTATAAGGCAGATCACATTTACTAATGAGGCTTACAAAAAGAGCCCTAAAGCAGAGGGTGTGAGATTGTAAGATCCCTTGGGTACAGAATATAAGCCAATAAGACCTTTGGAAGGGAAATTTTTTTTTTTTAAAACCATTGATTACCTTTGTTGTGACGCAAGTAAGGCGTTGCTCTCAGGGAATTACTGCATGGACCTCGTGGTCCACCCTCGGTGCTTACTAATTCCTTGATAGCAGGACCTTACACTCTACAAAAGTACTCTACAAAAGTGCTGCTATACGTCCCTAAAGTGAGGTGAAATTTTGCCTCCGTTCTCCACACACCAAAAAAAAAAATCACTGCCAGTAGAAAGTGCCTAGGTCTAGATGTAGTTAATTTAATTAATTTTTTATTTCGAAATAGAGAAAAAAAGTCTCTCAAAGTAACAATTTTTTTTTCTTATTTTCAATTTTTTTCCTCAAATTGCAATATGTCTCCACGACCAAAAAAAAAAAAACATTGCTTCCACTTATGGCAGACCCCATTTTAGTTTTATGGGTGAGGTTGGAAAAAAGTAAATAACTAAAACTTGGGGTGAGAAATAATTTTGCAAGGTCACATACTGAGCACCACTAGAGATCCTCTTAGTGGTCCATTACAGGGCCAGAAGCATGGACCCAAAATTTTGGTGAGGGCATCATCCATCTTTTTCTCAAATAGATGGATCAGTCTTTTCTTTTTTCGGGACAAAAAATCACCAAACAGCAACATTGGTTTTGTGAAAACAAAATATTCTGTTGAAGATTATAACATGAGAAGAGCCAAAAACACATTCAAGCACCTATGCAGTGTGCACAAGAAACACACACTAAAACAATTTTTGGAATTATTGTTGCTTTGTTGGTCTTGCCTACCAAGGCAAGAATAAGTGTTTAGATTCATTATAGAGTATCGTAGCTTAAGGGATTTTGGCCCCTAGGTAATAATAATAGGTCTATTTTTATATGAGGATTTCTGAAAGATGTCATTTTGGCTTGTGTTGAAACTTGAGATTAGTTCTATAGTTATGATATCTTGAAGGATTTTGGTTTCTTTTAGAAGACTTTTTTTGAAGATTATATTTTTGCATGGTGAAATATTTGAGTTTCCATAATTCTTCTTTTGCCTTAAGATACTTTTTAATGTAGATGGCAAGGTCACAGTGTGACAAACCCGTTGTTGATTTTTTATTTATTTTTTGGGTTTCTACTGAGTTATTTTAATGGTGATTTTCTTTTTGGACAAAAATTGGGGGTATTTTTTGGATTTTTGGCTTTTCTACTAGTTTGAATTCGATTAACTTTTCCTTTTTTTCAAGGCCAAATTTTCACTCCCACCATATTGATTAAAAGAGTTGATCCTATACCTATCCTACTGGCAAACAGGTAGCTTTTTGAATCAGGTGTGAAAAAACATTGTTTATCAAACCACAATTTTACATAACCAATTTTGAAGGGTTTTAGGGGATTATAGGGCCATGTGGTTTTTGTCAACAATTTTTTTCATTTTTTGACACAAATATTGGGAAATTTTTGTTTTGTAGTGTAATTTCAACTAATTTTGTTTTTTTTTTGGAATTTTTTAACAAAATTTTTAAATCATAAAATTGGGGGAAAAAAAAACATGGCTTACCATAATAGGCTCCAAGGTTTTCCTTTTGCAATTTTGTGATAAGTATCAAAATTTTGTTAAAACATTAGGAAATTTCCTCAAACTTACATTAGCAAAACAAAAAAAAATCAAAATTTTCCCAATCTCTGTGTTTTTTAATGAAAAATAACATAAAAGAATACATTGGTAATAACATGGCAAAGTTTAACATTTCCAAGTTAAATAATTGTTTTATTTCAAAGATTCAATCTTGGAAAAATACATTATTCCAAAACATTTTGAAATATTCTTTATTTTCCTTGATCAAAAAAAATTTCTTTGTAAGAATTTTTTTTTTGAAATTTCTAATATTTCTTAAATGACATAGGTAATGTCAAAAGTACCAAGGTAAACTAAATTGTGTCCAACTTTACATATTTGTGTGTAACAACACAAAAACACAAATATGTAAAGATCTACATGCATTGGCTTTTAAATGTTTGGTTAAAGATGTGATTTAATGCAAATCTTGTAGTTCATAATGTAATTTAAAATGTTTGGTGATGGCAAGTGATCTATTACATTTAAAGGGTACAACATCACCATAAAAGACTAAACCCTTAACTAAGTTACAAATTAGATTTTAGGGAAAGGTGCATTTATGCACATTGTAGCAATCCAACCCAAGAATCAAAAGACACATTGTGAACTTTCAATATTACAATGTAAAATTTATGAGCAATCTAAGGATCACCAAAGAAACCATTATATCTAATTTTTACATAGTCTTTTTTGCCAAAACAAGAATGTTATAATCACAAATCCAAAATGCTTTAATCCAATTATTCATCTTGAATCATTTAAACCTCTCAACTAGGGCAAAGCATGTCCAACCTATAACTAGCAAGTTTGTTAGATGAGCTCCAAGGTTTTTTGGAGATTTTAGTACCTAATGTAGTAGTGTTAAGACCAACAATAGAAGAGAAGAACATAGATGTGGAAGTTTGATGAGTTCATAATTTTAAAAATAGACATATTTACAAAGGAAACATCACTAAGTTCTTATATTATTGCTAGGTAGATAAACATATAATCCTAGAAACAAGAAAGAATGCAAAGAGAATTGGTTATCACAAATTTCAACTATTTTAGTCTCTTGTAACTTGAATACATATCCACATCCTCCACATCAACAAAATATCAAAATTTGGAGTTGGAAGATTTTACATTTTTTCTTAATATCATTAATACTAACAAAGTTATAAAATATCATTGTTATTCAATCATTTTTTGACTTAGCCTACTTTTTGTTTCTTGAATCCAATTATTGGAAGGACAACAAAACACTTCTTAAATGGGGTTTAAATGCACACCCACACCCCCCATCTTTTGGAGTCTAGGGCCAAGAGGACCAATAACAACATGATGTTCAATGTGTTTCATAAGAGAAGGAACAACATGTTGAACTAACTAGGTACGAACAAGGAAAATGTCCCACTTCAACATGCACCACTCACAACATAAAATTCAAGAAGAGCATAAAGGAACTTGCTACTTCATGTAAAAAACAAATAGATAGACAAAGAGTTAAAGGAGTTTAGGGATGTAGCAGAAAGAAGGGTAATATCCACGAGGAAACTTATTTACAAGCATTGGAACATACTATTAAGTTCATTGTCTCACCATCTAAGATGGGTTGGCCATCTAATGGATCTAACTCGTTTAATATCATCCATTTAATTCAACCAAAGATTAAGAAAGTTGGCCCACCAAATGTTTTAATAGAGAAAAAATAGCTTATTGTTGTTTCTTAAATATGCAAAAATGTGGACTATATGCAATATTGCAACATATTAGGTTCAAGGTATTTGATGTAAGGTGGTTTCTAATGTTTGGTTTTGTTTTCAACTAGTTTAAATTATTGGAATTAATAGTCATACATATATCTATTCAATTTGGATTATTATTCCATTTTTTCATTACATTTTGTTGTTGACTTACATCTTAAATGTTATCCCCACTTACACTCTTTAATTTTTTTTCTCATCATCAATAAGAATTGAAAAAAAACCTCAAACTATATTAACCCACTATCATGTATATATTTAGTTTTGATAAAATATAATAACATAATAGTTTTTCCATTGTTTTATTACCACATCACAAAAAAGTAACAATATAATCACCCTAAAATCACATGAGTCATGCTTTCATGACTAGTTTTAATTACACTAATCATGTCAATCAACATAATGAATTCCACATGGATGTCAAACCCACCACATGGGTAAATCCATTGTTTAATTTGACTACAATGCTAGTTTTTTTTTAACATAACATTCATTACTTGTTTTGATGATAGTCATAACAAACATTATTAATCACTTCAAAGTAGTAGGCTTGACCATATAATCATCTTAGTTGTGATGCAATTAGTGTAAAAACAATATATTTTGTAGTAGTGGTAGCTTATGATATAATAAATTAAAACTTAAGTAGTTAGCATAATATGATTCAAAAATATGATAAATTCTGAAGACAAAACCCAAGATTCGGCAAAGTTTGTATGCTTTGAAAAATTCATATTTATTTAACAACGACTTACACAAAAAATGTGATATATTGGGGCAATTATATTTATTTTTAATAAAAAGTTGCAAAAGATTTCATTGAAAAATTTCTTCATATGAAAAAGTGAAAAAAAAACTAAAAAAGGATTCACAATCCTTTTATGAAGTAATCTCAATGACTCCTTTGAATAATTTGCACATGTATTACAACATGGAAAGTGCGAGTAAATGTTTTATGTCCTTCATGTAGGTTATGAATTCCCCATGAATTGGTTGTTGTGATATTGAGACTACAAAAAAATTGTAACATGCAAATATTTGTTCATTTTCATTACACTTTGTCCCATATCAAAAAAAATTCATATTCAATTTTCTACGAAATATATATTTTTAGGGCTACTTCATCTTAATCACAATCTTCACTTTCAAAATAGGTTTGAACTAAGAATTATCAAGATGTATTTAGGGAGTTTTGTCACTTGGAATTAATATATTGGGGTGATTTCTAGCATCACCAATGAATTTAGCACTATACACATTTTGTGGTTGTTATTAAAATGCTTAGTCTTGTTGTATTGCAAGATTGTGTGTTCACTTTTTCTCATTGAAAATATTGTTATCCATATGAGATTGTTTGAAACTTTTTGAAGGAGAAATTTCAAGTGCTCTTTGCATTTATGTGAATCACCTAACCTTGTTTTTACCCTTGTGAATAAGTTCCACTTGTCAATCACTTAATTAAAAATGAAGAAATGGTACCCAAAAAAATGAGTTCTTTCTTCTTTTTTCCCCCCTCTTTTACACCCCCTATTTATACTCAAACATTCATCAAGTGCCAAGTGCAACAAATTAAATGGGACACCTTGTTCAACACATTTGTAAGATTATGCCTAATTAATAACATTTTTAAAATTTTAATTATTGTACCTAAATTATGATGAATGTTTGCAACAAAAATAATTGCCAATTTGACTCTTAACCATCAAAACCTAAGAAACAAGGGTCAAATGACCTTTGATAAAAACATGTGACACATTTTTTAAAAGATCTCATCAAAGCTATAGCTTGTAGTTGAAAGTTTTTAATTAGAAATCATATGAGAAGGTTATGAGCCCGCAAGTTGTAAGAAAAATGTGTTCCCCATGAACATGAGCCCAAAGCAAGGTTCCTAAGGCAACTTGGGTGGGTTCTACATAGGCCATTCCATGTCCCCCTACATTTTTATATCAAAAATCTGGGAAACTTAAAGTTCTTTTTCTCCCTAATGTAATTTAATCCCTTTCTCCCTCGAGAAGTCACTCCCTAAGGAACTTGGTTGGTGCCCATTTAATCATTTTTTCCTTTGGAAAAGTCTTTTTCTCCTTGGGTATGTTGGTCCTTAAATTACTTGGTTGGGGCTATCATTTAGTCCCCATCTTCCTCAAGAAAGTCCTTTTCTTACAAAGTTGCTTCCCAAGGAACTTGGATGGGCTACCATTTAATCCCCTTCTCCTTAAGTAAAGTTTTTTTTTTCCTTGGGGAAATTGTTTTTTGATGAACTTGGTTGGGGTTATCACTTAGGTCTTTTTTCCCATGGAAGTTGCTCCTCAAGGCGACTAGCTTGAAGAAGTTGTTTAAAGGCTAATTCTTTTTCATCTAAATAAAAGGAGATGGAGGGAGGATTGGCTAAAGATAAAAATTTAAAGAAAATAAATTTGTTATTTCTTTTTTTTCTTGTTTTTAAAGAAAGGGTGAAACAAAGAGGGACAAAGAAAGAGGGATGGTGGGTGAAGGAGAAAATGTAACATTTAAATAAAATAATTTGGGATTTTTTTGTTGTGTTCCTATGGGTTTTTCCAATGTTGGGCGTTTCTTGACTTTTATGAAGAACCTTTGATTTTATTTTATTTTATTTTAAATTAAACAGTTTTGCTTCTGGTTTCAATTCCCAAAAAAATGGAACCAAAGGTTTAGTTTTAATTTGATTCTTGAAAAAATAATAATTTAAATTTTTGTTTTGGTTCTAGTTTTAGAAAATCAAATTCAATTCTGGTTTTGATTATGAGTAATCTGGTATAAAACCAACAGTTAATTGCTAGTTAACCTATGTTATTAGATTTTTTTCAAAAAAAAACAATTGTCAAAAATTCTAGTTTCATAACTAGATAAAGCTTAAAACTTAGTTGTAATTCTCAATTCCAAAAATCAGACCTAGTTTAATTTGGTTTTTTATTAACCAAAATTGGAACCAATAGTTTCAATTACCTAAATCAAATAATCACCCAACACTAATTTCTTCGTCATCATTCCTCATTTATTATAAAGGGATTATTCAACCATCATACATTTTTAACAATCCAAGCACAGAAAGGTTATCCATGGGTTGCATTGCCATAAATTAAAAAGCATTTTGCCCATTTGTAAAACAATATAAACATCCTCCATCTTCTCTTTAGGAACAACAAAAAATTGTAGTAGCAAAAGGTCCAAATCCTATGACTTGCATTCAAAAGATGTCCCCTATGAATATAAAGATGATAATATTACCTTAGATCTTGTTCTAAAGACTATAATTATTATATTGGTGTGTATTAAACTTTTGACAATTTGAAGATTCAACATCTTACATCATTTACAAATCTTACAATTAAAGTAATTATCAAACTATAGATCTTATAGTTATCCCTTATGTTTTTGGTAATGAATATTGGTAGGTCACTTACAAATATCCTTAAACATATGATTTCTCAAAAAAATCCATGTGAAAGTTTAAACATTTCAATATGAAATGAAAAAAAATTAACAAAAATCAAAGCATTTAAATTTTCTGAAATGATATTTTCTTATATTGGGAAAATTTAACATTTTATTCTTGTCTTCCTCATTTCATGATGGCTTATTTCTTAATTTTAATTTTGACATTACTGTGACATACTTTTTGAATCCAAATTTTATAAAAAAAATTATATGTGACAAACATAATGTCATCATTTCAAAAGTTCATTATGAGTCCATTCTATTCTTAAAAATCATCCATAATTTTAAATATGATTCTCACTAAAGTGTATTGCAACATCGATAATTATAAGTTTGATAATGTTAATGTTCAATATGACTTTACTTTTTAAATTCACATGCAATTCAAAATAACTACAATTATAACAATCCAAATTGTCCACCTAACTATGCTTTCATTCCAAGGTAATGAGTTACAATATCATTTTTTAGAATATACATGTAATTTTTTAGAATTTACACTTGGAAGTTGTTAAACATTCTTACCTTTTTTTTTTTGCAATTATTTTATGTTCTTGTGTTTTGTTTTGGAGCTTTGTGTGCAAAGCTTAGGTTTAATTGATTATGGATGAATCACTTGCATGTGGATGTATGTATTTTAAACAAATCCAATTATGTAAGCTTTTGTTTCTTTTTCTCTCAACAATGAAATATGCTTGGTATTGGATATTGTTTCTTGTACATATTCATTTTTTTTGCAAGAAATTTGATTTTGCAATGTTTTTTAATTTATTTCACATGTGATGCTATTAAATTTGGATTTGTTTGAAACATTGTGATTTGAACAAAATGTTTGGAGATTTATACTACTATGTCAATTTCATATGGACATTGGAATTTTGGACTATTTTGAAATTTATCAAACCTATGTATCAAAACTTATCACAACCCAAATAATGTTGGGAGGCCTACATGGATGGGGGCTTGTTGAGATGTGGACATATTCATTGTTGTGAATCTTATGATTGTGTTAATGTTAATTGCATAATGCTAATGCTAATTGCAATTGCATTGTGCATTATGAATGTTATGAAACTTATTGCCATGTTTTGTGGTAAAGTTTAAGATAGGGGATTGCCACTTATAGTTTTAAGATTTTTTAAATATGATTTATGTGTTTTTTACAATGTTGTCTGGGGAATATGATTTTCAATATACCCTATATATATAATTTACCCATTAGGTAAGGGTATATTACCACCAATTGTTGTAGAGTTCTATTGCTCAAAAAGAAATTTTTAAAACTAAATATTTAGAGGAATTAGAAACACAATCTTTAAATAAAAATTGCAATTATAATTGCAATTTTAACATTTTCTGATGTATTCTAATTTGTTAAAAGCCTAACAATGAAATTCTTAAATCAAATGATGGAAACATAAACAATCCCATAATATATATATATATATAGTATTTATTATAATTTGTTTTCCTGAAAGAAATTCCAATCTTCAATTCCAGTAGCCCATACCAATTATCAATGTCATTTCTCACTATGAAAAATTGGAATTTGCATTTCTAACAACTGCAGCATAACAAATCAATTCATTAAAATTAAACATAATCACAAATACCTTGACCCTTTTAAAACAATTGAACAGAATCAGAAGTTCCTTGACCTTCTTATAACAACAATCAAAACTCTCACAAAAACCAATACAAACAGACGACAACAACAAACACCCACCAAATTGAGTTTTGCACATTCAATTTATAACACTCATGAGTGTTAGAAACAATTTGATGTCATAAAACACTCATCAAGTGCATAAGTGTTAACAAACTGTATGACAATTATTGTTAAAACTCATAAACCCTAATGAAGTTCATGAGTATCACATGAGCCTGATCTAGGATCTAGAACTTCTATAAGTTCCCACATGTTAGGCGTGCCTTATTTAGAATACATTTTTCAAGTGTCTTTTCCCACCAACATTCAGCAGCACCTTGGTGCCACATCGGCCTGTCTGTCCACATCCAGAATGTGATTCACCTCTCCAGCCCAAGATACACACAAAATGGATTCACCAAGTAAAGCTGTAACCCTCCCAGTTTGCCTGAAGACACTGAAAGCATATGAAAATACACAAATCAGGTATGCATCAAATGTTCAAAACATGCACAAAATTCGTCATAACAAATGGGTAACATAGAAAACACAAAACATAGATCCATAAGAGCTGCAATTAGCTCAGAATTGTGTAGATTACAGCATATTCAGAGGTAGGAAGGAACTGCCAAAACAAATGTTGGGTTTTGCAGGCAATATTAATCATGTCTATATCAAGATCAAACCAGGATTAACTAAATACAGTGATTTACAACTGAATTACATGGAAGGAATAAGCTTTACAATAGAAAAAAAAATACCTCTGAGAAAAATTACACTGTCAACAAAACTCTACAGGGGAGCCATGAAATGCCGGACCCGATCAACCACATAGTCTGCAGTAAGGGATGCCTCCAGAATGGGCAATACCTTCTTTGAGAAAACCTGCAGTGCAAATTCGAGATCAGGCTTTAACAACCCAATGTAAGATAACAAACCATGTAGTTGGTTGCTAGGTAAAAAGAGCATTGACAGAGCAAAATCTTTGAGAAGATTATATTTTTATGACTTCACAGGCTGATAACAGGCTCTGTTGATTAACCATGCAGATATCTCAGCACTGCATGAGTCTACCACATTGGGCAACACTCCTTAAATCATGAGCAGGAGAGTTTACAAAAGCATGTAGCTGAAATTGGACCAAAAAGAAAAAAATTTGACATATGTCAAGTGATAATCTGCACACTCAAGAAACACCCAAGCAGAACTAGATTCCTTAAATTGGTTCATGTAATGTTAAGACAGAGTAGTTACGAGATAAGGAGTTTTAATAGCTGATGCTTCTGAATTGAAAAAACAGCAAATTAGTGTCTGCTTTATAACATGCCTCTGGAAGTTCCTGAGACTACTGATTGTGCACATCTCAATAGAAACACTTACATCAATGTAGTAAGGGTGGCTTGAGAAAGACTGCACAGCCTCCACTGCAAATCATTCACAAGAAAATTACATCAACCGGTCTTGACAACAATTCTACTCCGTGACAGCAAACGTCACAGGAAATTGGACTACCACCAAATTGTGTGTACAAAACAGACACCACTTTGGAGCTGATATTATCCAATATGATAACTGAAAATAATGAAATTCTCACAGACCTGAGGGGCAACGTGCCACAAAAGCATGTGTGTATCGATTGTCTCGTTCACAGAAATTTGCACCTGGATTTTTTGGCAAAGAGAAATTTATCTCAGATACTGGTCTGGAACACGTGGTGTTAATGTAAGGCAATATCTTGGATGCCAACATTAGCACTCTACACTCACTTTTGATCTCAGCCTCCCACCCACATTCAACATGAACTTGCAATGCCTGCTCTCATAGGGATCAATGGTCTTGATATCCTCAACTCAAAGTGGAAACAAGTGAACATTGTTTCAAGAGTGTAATCCTCATGCAGGTGCATTTGGGCATCCGGAAAGTAGGTACACCAAAAAGACTTAGTACACATACCAGCTGTGATTTGCACCAACAGTGAGCTAAGCTCTGGTGCAAAATTGAGATCATTCAAGGCCTTCACCATCTCGTAAATGGCATCCTGACTTGTCCTCTCTTTCACCTTGATGAAAACAAAATGCTCTATTCCACCTGCAAAAGCCTGGAAGCAACCATAATACGTAATTTAGGAGGTAAAATTACTAGACTAACAGGTTGTTGAAGAAAATTTCTGGAAGCATAGACAAACTAATTTGATAAAACTCGTAAGTTATTAAATGTAACATGTCAAAAAAGTTTGTTGTGCAATAGCATTTCAGCCCCTCTTTTCCTTTTCAAGCCCCTCCTCAACGCATTGAATTGCAAAATGAAACTGAGATCTCTGCAACATGCACCAAGATACAACATGTAGATGGAGGGATTTGAAAAGAAGAAAATCACCTTTCCTTTGCGGTAAACAGAATTCTCATTGTCCTCAATCTGTGACTCAAAGTCTACTGTGATTTCTCCCTGTACCGCCATCATTCAACAACACCCACTGAAAAATTCTTAAGAAGCATTACTCAGTTGCAGAAATCTGAATCCTGGCAAGATTTTTTCCCCCTCTCAAATGTATCCTCCATGTAAACCATACCGTCATGTGTGGGATCATGATGTCAACTACTTTTGATTTGGGACCACCATAAAAATACTCTTGCAATGCTTCTTTTGAAAAAAACCGCATGTAGAGCCCAATAGCAGCACCCTTAGCTTGCTCTGGATGCAATATGTACCCTGCAACAGAAAACATAATTATGTGCAAATCATCTTTACAGAACTACAGATTTCATACTATCAGACAGATATGGATCAAGGTTGGCAATCGTACCTAGAGACGTTGCTTGTACCTGTTCTCTGCATTGCTCATCCAATGACCATAGCCCATCTACAATATCCTGCTTGACTTTATCTGTCACATTAGGCTTGAATTGAAAGATAACCGCATGCTCCACCACATTCCTGCCATCCTTAGCAAAAAGACAGCATGTTTCACTGAAGAATGGCAAACTATTTTTTGCTGCCATCTCTTTCTGTAGACCCATGTTGCAATTGTTCCTCATCAAATCTACACTTCAGATAGTAAGAGAAGGGTTCAGTCTGAACATCCACACTCTGTTTTCTTGCAGTTGTTCCTCATCAAGCCTACACTACAGATGGTAAGAGAAGGGTTCAATCTGAAGATCCACACTCTGCTTTCTTGCAGTTGTTCCTCATCAAGCCTACACTACAGATGGTAAGAGAAGGGTTCAGTCTGAAGATCCACACTCAGCTTTGTCACAGTTGTTCCTCATCAAGCCTACACTACAGATGGTAAGAGAAGGGTTCAGTTTGAAGATCCACACTCTATTTTCTTGCAGTTGTTCCTCATCAAGCCTACACTACAGATGGTAAGAGAAGGGTTCAGTCTGAAGATCCCACACTAGAGCCATGAATGAAGAACAAAAATTGGGTACAAGTTTGTAGGCAGGGTACGAAGATTGTGTTGCACTTGAAGGAAGAAAGAAAGAAAAGAAAGAAAAAAAAAGAATACCGTGTTTTGATCGTCTTATCTGCATGTAGCTCCATTGAAGTGTCTGCCATCTGACTCACCCCACAGATTCTTCAGCTTTTACCACATCCAAAGCATCAGTCTAAGCATCAAGCTACTACCAGATCCATGTACCACCATTCAGCTTGCTGCAACTCTTATGGCAAAGTGCTCTTCCAAATGCTGTAACCCTAAGTCATATATCCATACCTCATCACCACCACCACCACCCATGATGATTGCAAGAGATAAAGCAGCAGCTGGCTCCTGGTGGTGGGTTATAAAAGAGCAGAGACAGAAAGCACCCAGTAGTGTTTATAGCAGTGGAGAAAACAGTTTGTAACTTCAGAAAAATCCTGTGCAATGTACCAAAAAAACAACAAAAACTGAACAAACAGAAGAAGAGATCGCAGTGGAGAGACAGATCGATCGATGGTGATGATGATTACCACCCACTACCCATGTAATGCAAGAGTTTGCAAAAACATTGTGAAATGTGGAACAATTCAGATTGTAGTCTTCATACCTGAACAAGAAAAACAACAAATGGGGCTAGTACCATAAGAAAGAAAACAGACACCAGACAATGAACATCTGTCAGAGCTGACATACCTCCGTCATTGCTCTCAACCTCTGCCAGTGTCATTGTGAGCAACGAAGAGCAAGCGGTGAGCTAGTTTCAGGGCTCAAAATTGGGACTGCAAATAGGTGGGAGACTACTAATAGCAACTCACTTGGACCAATCAAACTATCTAGCCAAGCCAAAACAAGGGAGCGGTCAACAAATATAATTTGACTGTGTTTATTGGCTCTGTCCAACAGAGACATTATGGGAATAGCTTTTGAGCAGGCCTAGGGGCCCGAGAATCGAAGGTAGGCTGAATGGATAAGTTTTAGGTGTCAGTTTTTCTTTTTAAAGTTGGGTGAGGAGAGCAATAGGTTCAAATATCTAAATTTCTTTGGCTCTCAAATAGGGTTTTTTTTTTGTAGATGTGGGGGTTTTAGTGAACTTGAAAAATGAAGGAGTTTTATTAAGTGGTATTGGGAGAGATAATGAGTTTTTTTTTTTCAAAGAGTTATTTCTTGGGTGAGGGAAAAATAGGGGTATTCCCTTTTTCTCCCTTTTTTTTCCCTTTCTCATTATGTGGTGACTTAACAAGCATGTTTTCCCAAGAAAATATTTTTAAAAAATCAATGTCATTTTTTAGCAGCACCAAATGTGACAAAATTTCAACACAAAAAAATTGTTTTAAAATTGTAAGAAAAATATCAAAATCTTGTTTGAAGTCAAACAATGAATACATTTAATTAAAAATTGAAAAAAATTCAATTTCAACTTTTTGTGTGACCAAAATTTTCATCCAAGTGATCAAAAAATTGATGTTTACCAATATATGTATACCAAATAAATATGTATTGAAGTGAAAATGAAAATAATGGTTTAAACAATGGAAAAGAGTTTAGGGTTAAAGTGTTGTATCAAATTTGAGTTGAGACAATTAGGGTTTTGATGTATTCATGGATTACATGATTAAAATTTGTAAAATACCTTGTTTATTATTAGACCATAGCTTAACCGTCAAACCATGAAAATGATTTTTCATTGTTAAGTTACAATCAACCATGTAGTTAGAATTAATTATAACCAAAAAACATTAGTAAAAGGTTTAGGTTAGGTTTAGGGATTTAATCAAGTTTTTTTGTCTCATATTAAAGATTACATTGCATGTTTGTTATCTCTCTTTCTAACTAACATGAGCATTGTGTTTGATTTAAGCTTTCATTTTGTATTGATATTTTTTGCAAGCTTGAATTTTTTCAAATGTGTTTTTGCAACTGTGTACTTACTAAATTCCATTTTTTTTTTACTTCATTTGTTGGTTGTTAAATTCATTTTGGTATGTTTTATTTTCTTTCTTACACATTGGCTATTGTTTTAGAATGAAAGAAACTCAATTAGTAGTTGCAATGGATGATTTGGATTTTGGAGTTAAAGATGTGTTTGAAGCAAAGGCGCTTAATAGGTATGGCATTTTTTATTGAATTGTAAATAGAAGCATGGAAGATCCAAGCTATGCATATTTGCATTATGATTTGCTAAATAGGGCAGTTCTAACAACAATCACTCTAAGAGACAAATCACCTCATATAGATATACATGAGTAGTATTTGCAAAAAGGCATGTTTGTGAAGGTCAACAATTTTGGCATTGAATCAAAATCCAAAAGGGGATTTGAGAAAAGTGACATGCATGTTGTCAATTTAGTTGAATTGGCGACCATTGTGTCACCCATCACTATTTTTGAACCAAAATTGGTACCCATGTTTTCTTACATGGATTCCATTGGAAAATTCAAAAATTCTCTTCAAAATTGGAGTTTTGTTATTATAGTTGTCATCATTGTTGGTGTAAAGGGAGGAGGGAATAACAAAGGTGAAAATTAGTTATTAAAAAATAATCGAGTGGCCACCAAATTGTGTCCTTCCAAAAGGGAAAATAACATTTTTTTTAAAAAAATTCACAATTGGGTGGCCACCAAATTGCATCCTTCCTAGAAATTTTTTTACTTTTTTAATAATCAATAGGCCACCAAATTATGTCCTTCCTAAAGGAAAAACATTCCTTTTTTTTTTATAAATTTTTATAACACGTTTTTTCATATTCTTCATTACTTTTTTATTTTAATATTTTTTTTTGGAAAAATTCAAGTGACCTACGTGTTGTCCATAATTAACCTTGATACCATTTCAAAAAATGTGTAAAAATTATCATGTAATAGATGTCATCATTTGTTCAACGAATGATGTTCATTGTAATGCTTGTTGTTCAAAATCAAATGTTCATAAATCAAGTTTCCTTTGGGATTCCATTGCAACCAAAGATGAACCTATATTATTAACCATTGAGGGAAATGGCTTGAAGTAGTTGTGCATATGATAAAGTTTGAATTCTTGAATTTGATTCATCCAAAACAAATTCAATTCCTTGTTTTAATTCATGTTTGTGGTAAATTTCAATTGTTGCCCACATTTGCCCTTATTGCTTTCCAAAAAGACATATAGCAATTTATCCCAGAAACAGAAAGAAATTCGAATGCTAAAGGGTTGGTTACTCTTTTGGCAATTAGTTTTAGTGACGATGTTTAGCGTAATGTGCAATGCAAATTTCACTTTGATGAGTTGAAATAAGTTCCTAAACAAAAACCTTCTTAAACACTATGATTGTGATTTTTCAATATAAAAAGTTTTTAAATATAAGTAATCCTTGAATCTAAGCAATTTTTGAATGCAAATAATTTTAACTTTTAATAGCTTTTCATTGTAAGCAATTTTTTCAATATAAACAATTTTTTAGTATAAATTTTTTTTTATACAATCAATTTTTCAACACAAGTAAACTTTGGATACAATAAATTTTTTAATACAAACACTTCTTTAATGCTAGTACTTTTTCCATCCAAATTTTTTTAAAATCCAAGCAATTTTTTAATGCAAATAGTTTTTCCATCTAATTAATTTTTGAATCCATGTAGTTTTTTAATACAAATAATTTTTCCATCAAATCAATTTTTGAAGCCAAGTACTTTTTAAATACAAACAATTTTTGCATGCAATCAATTTTTGAATCTAAACAAATTTTAAGTATAAACAACTTTTTCATCCAATCAAATTAGGAATCCAATTTTTTTTTAACACAATCAACTTTTTAATATAAATCATTTTCAATTCAATCAATTTTTAATATAATTTTTAAATATTATAAATAGTCTTTCAATCCAATTAGTTTTTTTTTAAATAATGAATCATTGATTACATGTCATTTTGAATGTGTATGTGAAAGGAAGATCGTTTTTATTATTTATATATTTGGATTAAATTGAAGTTCATAATAATGAAAACAATTTTATCAAATCTTGTTGATTTATCATTTGAACATCTATTACATTCATATGGTCTTTGTTTGGTTTCAAAATACAAATGTGAAATTGGCAATTGTTTTTTTTTTAATATTAAATAATCATTTTTCATCTCTTCAATTGAGGCAAAATAACATGGCAAATTTAAATGAATGTTCATTATTGAATGTAGAAAAAACCCAACAATGCCGAATTCAAAAATTAAATCTAGGTGTGGTGGCAAATGAACATCAATATGTGACAAAAATAACATTATGTGTTATGATAGGAAGTTTGTGGGGAGATTTCACTGCAATATTTTGGATAGCTTAGTATTTACATTTGGAATAAAATATCAAAATGAATTATGTTTCAATGTGAAATGGATTTTCAATTTATCCTTTGCATACAACTTACAACTTTCAACATTTTGAGCCAATTGAATATGTTAATGGTTTATCTCACTCTTCACCTACTTTTCAAGCAAATGATCCCAAAGTTCATATAGGTTTGGATGATTTTCCATCTTTTTCAAAATTAGTAATGCAAAAATTTCAAATTCAATTTTCACAACCAACTACGCACTTTTATTAGAATGAAAAAAACCTTGCCTCTACATTAATGTAAAATTTGAAAACTATTTGGGATTCACAATTGCAATATGTTGTTTCTTTGTTCAACACTTTTTGCAATACAAATATTACGTATAAAACAAATTACAAATCGTATTCAATATTTACCAAAAATATGGAAAAAAAAAATTCCTATGAATTATGAGATTTTGTTTAATCCATCCACCTTAATGTTTGAAACCAAAATTCAAAAAATACCTAAAGTTCAAATGGAACATTTTCAAATTTTAATTGTTGATCCTAATATATAACACATAAGAAAAAGTGAATATTTTGATTAAGCATTGTATGACAATAATATTTTTGAATAATAAGATGTTTGTCTAAACCTTATTTATTCTAACAAAACATCAAAACTTATTAACATGTTTCCAAATATTAGAAAAACAAAATCACAAATTATGATCACATGAAATAAATATATATATATACACGCAAAAAAATCAGATGAATCTTTATAAATCACAAAATTTAATCATCCTATAATGAATTCATTCTAAAAATAGTTAAACAACTAATTCGTAAACAATAATTTTTCGCGGAACATGATGTTTAATCAAATAAAGTAAAACATAATGTTAATAAAAGAAAATACAAAATAATCAATATACATTGAGATTTAAAATTTAAAAATCATGTTTCCATAATGCCATGTTTTAGTTGTGAAAAGTTATATTTTTAAAACACCTTAAATGTTTTTCCAAAAAATTATCAAAACAACTTTCTACATATTTTCAAATTCAAATAAAGCCTAGCTCCACATAAAATGTTTACTTAATATTAATGAAAATAAACCTCCTTTATATCAAGTACCAAATAGAATTTCCACAAAATCATTCCATTAGTTAAAAAATTAACATAATTTTAAAAATGTATTATTTCATCACTTTTTGTTTTTGTTCAAATTTATAAACTATATGGGTATGGACAATTATAAATGCATAGTAGTGTTATTAATGTCCTTACAAACATGAATGAAATTCAATCAATATTACCATGTCTATCACATGATGATGCAACAATAAGTGTGTTTCTTAAACAACATTTTGAATACAAATCACCTTATATGTCAAAAATATTTACTTCAAATATGATGATAATTAATTTACAAAATTTAATTGAAACATCATTATATAAAGATTTGAATGTTATCATTCATCATCAATGAGCAAATTTGTTTACTTTGCATATGGACTTAGAATCCCAAATTTTTTATTTTAGTGATGCATGATCTAATAACTTTGATTCTAATAGTGAAGAATTACATTGTACATCAATAGATTTAATGATACATAACTTTTTGGAAGCTCCAAAAATAATGGATTATGAAAATACTATATATTATATTATTAAAAGTCAACACTTTCACCTTTTAAGTTTATCTAAAGATAAACATTTAAAGAAATTAAATTTTCCAGCATTGTTTTATGGCCAACCTTGACAATTTTTACAATGTTTTATATATCAACAAATAATTTAATGGGAAATCCAAAGATTTTTCAACCAAAAATTTCAACCTTTTTTTTTTAATGTTGTTAATATTTCCATACAAAAAGTCATAGGTTTAGGTTGGGTGCAAATATGAAAAGAAAATTTATGTGGCAAATCTTTAAAACTTTTCAAAAATGAAATAAACCAAACTTAGATAATATTTTCAAATCATATCTAGGTTATCATGATTTACAAGGTTTAAGCAATTCATCTGATTATTTTGAAAAGTTACCAAAAAATTTATGTACAATGATCAGTCAACTTAATCTTTCAACATTGTTTGTCATTTGGGTGAAAGCATGAAATAAAGAACTAGTTGCACCAAGGTTAAAGTCTTTTCCAGGGACTACATTTTCCACGTGATAATTTTCTATTAGTTTATATTGCATTTTTCACACAATTTTTCAAACAAAATATCAAATTTGAAAAAAAATATGACATAGAAACTCAAATTGTTTTACATCAAGCCACAGATTATTCTCAAATCTCTAACTTTACTTTGGACCATGATCACAAATTCAAATTTATAATAATGCTTAAAATTTTTTGAATATCAAAATCTAAAAACATATATGTAGTTTTATTTTTTGAATTTTTGGAACATATGGATCCTTTCTTGTGGAATATATTAAAGTTCACAAAAAAATTGAAATGATTTGGTGAACATTTGATAAGGAAAAAAACCTTTTAAAAAAAAAAAAAAGACCTATTCACATGTTTTTCTTGAATGCCTTAAACATATAAAAAGACTCTTGAAACATGATGAATTTTCATGAAAAGTTTGTAGTTCCAACTTTGAAAGTATAAAAATTTATTTCAAAAGTTAAATGATTTTTTAAATATATAATGTTCCCATGGTGATTTTTCAAAATCTTGAAAAACAGTTTTTAAGGACTATCCACACACTCTATGGCTCTTTATTTCATGCTTTCACCCACTTTTACATCTACTAAAAGATTATGGGATCCTTTCATTAAAACTTTGCACACATTACATGCATTGAAATTAAATATCTCAAATAAAATAGAAGATTTATAATCTTTTCATATAATAGAATTGATACAAAGCGACCATGTCACATGTGCAAAATATTACAATCATAAAACATTTTCTTTCCACAAACTTATACAAAAGACCATTTTCTTTTTGGGCATATTTCTGATTTTTATTTTGTCACTAAATTCCAAAATTGTGGACCATGGACTTTTATGGACTAAAAATGTGCCTATATATGAAATTGCACATAAATGAAAAAGTTGAACGATTTGTAAACATATTCTTTATGATTCATCATTGTTACCAAATCCATTGCAAAATGCACAACATCGACACACATGTACATGTTAAAAAAAAACAATGTTTGTAAATTTCGTTATCCCTTACCTCCCATGTGTGAAACAAAATTTTTTAAACCACTTCAAATAGATGGGAATGATCCATTTTCACAACAATACCTCCATGCACAAGCAAAAAATATATTTCAATCTTTGAAAAATTTAAAAGAAAATGAAGATATATCATTTTTAAAATTTATAAATTCTTTGAACCTTCATGAAAATACATATATATTAAGTTTGATAAACAAGTTAACAAAGTTGTGCATTTTTTCTAAAACGAACTCTTAGAAACATAAAAACTAATGCATTTAATACATGTGTTGTTCATTTGTGCTTTGCGAATACAAATATCCAATTTATTTTAGACCCATGTGCAGTTGCAACATATTGCACATCATACATGACAAAAATAAATAAATCAATAACATCATAACTATATTTTATCATACAAAAATGATCACAAATAATATAAATGCAAATACAAAGATTCAATAGTTAGGTAATGTTTTTCTCAACATTTAACAAATGGTTGTTCAACTTGTTTATCTTACGTTTTCTTTACCATTATATCATTGAACATTTTTATTCATCAATATTTCTCCTTTTGAAGAATGTGCTTTATGTTAAAACCAGAAGTTGCATTAATTGAATTAGAACATGATTCAAATGATATAATGTATTCATCAATCATTAAAAAAATATTAATTGTCCTAACCAATATGAGCTTTTGTCATTAACAGAATTTAGTTTTTTTTTAACATTAAACAAACATTTCAAAACATCGCACGCCCAAAATTATTAAGTTTATAAATTATAACAAATATTAAAGTAGTAAAAATTGGTCAAGAGAATAATTTTTATTATATTCACCATTTTGAATTTCAAAAAATTCCCAACTTGGACTTAATGTAACATGGCATGATGCATATTGTCAATAATCTATTTTTAACTACTAAATGCCATATCCAAATATAAAATAAATGAATGACTCAATATACTCAAAATCAAAACCATTACATCAAATTAACATTTGGAATGATGACACAAATAATGAAGTAAATGGTTCATGTCTTGTAATTTCTATTACAAACACAATCAATATTGAACATTATGATTTAGGATCTAACTTTTTTGTTCATGACATTATGCATAAAAAAAAATTATACATTAATATATCGATTTATTTATTTTTTACAAGAGGTGTTAGAACTTGTAAAAATTTTACATTTAAACTTATAATTCAAAGATTATTACAATTATACAATATAGATATATCTTATGGCTTAACATAAACCAATGCTTTACTTATGGCATCAACATGTAAAATTGCCTTCAATATTGATGGTTTAATAATACATTCATCATTAAACATACTAGTCCAACAATCCTTATCTAATTTACCAAACTTATTAATAAATTCATTAAATAGGCTTACATGCCAATATGAATATAACAACTTATTGTCATAGATAAAAATCATTTGTTGGTGCTAAAATGGTGAATGTTATAGATAATAAATTAAGGTCCATAAAACATATTCAAAACAAATTCTTCAATGGTGTGGATGTTATCATGACAAGTGATTTCTATTGAACACCCCTTGTGAAAGATAGCTGCATCTTTCAAAATATCAAAAATAATGTTAATGGATTAACACCAAATGTTTAGCAAGCATATGTCCAATGTTATGAATTAAATACACTTATGCAAAAATCTAATATGGTTTTCATACAAACTTTGAACAAATTTCACACTACAATAAATAACACAAAAGGATATCCAATTTATAAATTCAATTTGTAATCAACAATCATCCAACAATTTTATAATTACATATTTTTTTATACAAATAAACTTTTATAAAAACATAATGAACATGTGCTCGTTAATACATCAGGTCCCACATTTATTTCCAAAACAATGGACATTAATCATCGATCATGCCTGCCATCTTATAAACTCTTAAATGATCCAAGTAAAATTACAAGTTTACATTTTACAATTCAAGTAAAAAAAGATATGTTGGTTGAATTATGTGCTAATAATTATGAAAAATATGATGGTATTATGAATGGAGTTAATAACAATTTTAAAACATTAGCAACATATTGTGACAAAACCATCATATGAATAATGTTTCAAAATTTTAAAATGGAACATTGACAAGAAAAAAATATAGTCATTATTACAACAACATTGAATCAAAATGGACACTAATTGAACCTATCATCAAAAATATAAAAGTTGATAAATCCCAATAATTTATCATAACAAAAATTCAATTTCTAATTCAACTTGTAATAGTAAAAACCATCCATCCTTCTCAAGTATTATCACTAAATGAATTGATTTTTTATCCCATTAACTTTAAAAAACATGGGTTGCCATATACAACATTATGTCACATTCAAACAAAAGAAAATATATTTTAATTTGTTAACTCCTCTGTAACATGAAATTTCTTATGTGAATCCAAGAATACATATAAAAATGAATAGATTGAAAATAACTTCAACTTAGATACTACTAATTCTTTAATTAAAAAACTTACATAATTTTCATGTAATTATACAAGCCTTGAATACAACTTCTTTATGCCAACATTACGAACACATCAATCACAATCATAGCTTTTAAATGTTTCATATCTTATATCTTATAGAAACAAAAATACACCATGCATCAACAAATGTGCACAAATTTATAAATTCATCAAAATATTCATATATTCTAATTCATGATGGTCATGAGTCAATGATGATATATGACATGTACACATGCACTTAAATTCATTCAATACAATAACTAATGATGGTTCAGAATATATAGTAGCAACTTTTAATATTAATACATAAAAAAATACATATTGTATGTGTATGTAGAATTCATTCATGTTCAGTTCCTACATTCTTAAACAATCTTCAAACTATAATTCAACATTCTTTCAGACATTGTCTAATCATAATTATGGGAGATTTTAATGTTGACATTTAAAAAAAGAATAACCAAACAAAAAAAACAAGAATTATTAGGTTTCATGGATAAATTCCAATTAAAATCACAATTTGATGAAAGCACCACAAAAGTTGGATTTCAATCAAACAATATATGGGCAAATGTCCCTAGGAATGACTACAAATCTAGTGTAACAAAAGCATATTGGTCAAATTTTCACAAACTAATTTATATTGCATTCAAATTACCAAACACACATTCAATGTATAACAAAAATGATTAATGTCTCCATTCATTTAAAGTGTAATGTTTGTGATTATATCATGTAAATGTTGCATTTTTCACCTAATTGATTACTCCCAAAATGTTGGCACCTTATGGCTTGAATTTGTATTTTAATATTTTTTTCATCGACCATGTGTGAAAAGAAATCATAAATATCAATAAGAATACAAACAAAAATTTGGACAATTTTTTTATCCACACATACTCCCATCAAACACCATAACGAAACACCTTTCATGAAAAACCTATTTACCCAAAATGTGACAAAAACAAATATAAGAGTTGCCAAAATTTTAAACTTAAAAAATAAAAATGAGACTAAAAATAAAAATCTTTCCATCTAAATTATATCCATTCAATATTGATGTTTATTTCAAACATCGAAATACCTCATGCACATTGCTAAAAAAAAATTATATTCAAGTTTGAGAAACTTGGATTTTTTTTAAAAATGTGATTATTTACAACTTTATATTCATTTGTACGATTAAATGAAAGAGAATGGAACTATAGTTTCAATTTCTACATATCCACAATGAATTTTAAGAGGGTTAGAAATTTTAAAAAAAAAACTATTCATGTTAATATTCATATTAAGAGAATTTCTTAATACGAATGTGAAAAAATAAAATTCATGATCTTTCATAAAATCAACAAACTTTCATCCAATATAACTTGAGTTCATGATAGAACATTAAGTGTAATACCTTATTTTCAGGACAAAGCCCAGGGTGGTAGAGCCATTAGTTAAACTTGTCCAGGAGGACTCCTCCAGGGCTTTGAAAGCCCTGAAAAAGTGTATGTTTTGAGGGTCACAGGAGTCTTCTGGTAGAATCATTCCATTGGACTTATGAACCTCATCCAAGATTTCCCGTGCAGGGTCAAATACTCAGCCATTGATGGAGCCCAACCAAAAAATATACTCTCAAATTTGAATGAATGTGACTTGCACTAAAGAGCATTAGGGAAAATAGATTGTCAAATTTGAATGAAGCCTTAAGAGCATCCAGAAAACATATTGTCAAATTTGAGCGCATATGACAAGCTTTTAGAGCATCTCCGCCAATGTTCAGTATGTGACCCTGCACTGAAAATCTTGGCTGAGGTTCATCAGTCCAATTCAGCGAATCCACTCAACGACTGCAGGGACACTGAAAAGTGTACAGCTTTCAGAGCCCCGTAGGAGCCCTGGAACAGTCTAATCATTACAAGTCAAATCATATTCATTGACTGCTCCCTGTTTCTGATTGGGTAGATGGTTTGATTGGTCCAACTGAGTTTACTATTAGTACTCTCCCCCACCTACTTCTGGTCCCAATTTCAGTTTTTTGTGGGTGGGGTTGGAAAAAAGTTAGTAACTAGAACTTGGCTGTGAAAAATATTTTTGGAGGGTCACATCGAACACGAATAGGGAGACCATGCTCTCACCAAAGGGGACCCTAAATATAGGGAGACGCTAAATACTCCCATCAAGCTCTCTTCAACACATTGCCTGGGCTTATTTTGTCTGGAGCATAAGTAGTTTTCCATTGTTCTGTGTATTTTGAGTCCCCCTTATCAAAACACAAATCTTGACCAAACTTTTTTTTAAAAAATATTTGAAGGTCTTTCTTTAAATTTGTTTTCTTCTTTTGCAGAAAATTAGTCAAAGCTTGCACAATTTTGTGTAGGTATCACACAAGTGCCCTTACAATGTGATGGACAAAGTTTGATGTGGAGTGTTTGACGTCTCACCTAAATATCCCTCTAAACCAACTTTGCCTACCATATTTGTGAGCTTGTTTTTTTTGCACCCTTTTGCATCATGTGTGGTTTTGTGTAGAACTACAGAACAGAATTCTACTTGTTGTGCAAAAAATTTCTTTTTTTTTTTTGTTTTGTATTTTATATTTTCCTATACTGATTTCAAATCCAACACCTTCTCCAAAGAGAGTGCGATACCCAAATCCTGAGTTTGGTTATACACAGCGTGAGATTAAAAAAAAGCCTCCAAAAAAGTACATTAGCATTCAACGGGGGATGAAACTCAGAAAACCATCAATTTTGGTGGTAAACTGAGTTTCATCGTGTCTTCCCTTTTTCCTGAGCGCCTCCACTGCTGCTGCAGATATTTTCAGTGCTCGTAACTGTACAACCACTATAATTAGTCTCGAACCTTGTGCATTAAATATTGAGTATCAGCATTTCATACTGAGATTTAATAAAATGTCTTTACTTTGCGCATACCACTGAAAGAGGGGATAGGGGGCCCAAAGACAGGGTGAAGCCAGTGTGACTTTACGGATAACTCTAATATCAATGTTATTTCTTATTTGCCCTAAAAATAAGGTCGGACCAATCGGACCCTACATCATAATCACACGACTCTATATGTCGGCTGAGCACTATCGATCAATAAGTGCATCAAACAGTGCTTGCTGTGAGTAGTTTAGCATCTTTCCTAACTAGGAGCAATGAATCAAACCTAACATTGGGTTTGATGGTTTTGCAAAACAAATGTTCAATGAAAAAAAGTTTAATCAAATTTTATTTATTATACCCAAGTTATGACAAACATTTTAAGTTTTTTAAAAAAATATTCAGAAAATAGGTATGTATGTTGCAATGGTTAAGGACAGCGATTTCTTTTGTGACAAAAATTTTCGGTTTCGTTGAAGAACAAAGCTTAAACAACATGGTCAAGTCAAGGGAACTTTTTGGAAATTTTCAAAAAAATCATCACGTTTTGAGGAGGAAAGTTATCAAATTGTCAAATTTTTTGGAAGATTTGGGTAGATTTCTAGCTTTTCTTCTTTTGAAATTATCATATTTAACTAATAGGTTCTAGTGGTTCGCCAACATGTAATAGGATTCTTTTTTTTTTTTTTTTTTTTT
>Ga0116231_10005107_pt1 | contig 26071 bp, 13 predicted proteins | sample S1TSphgellanicum_2_FD_89695 | JGI IMG/M metagenome (GOLD analysis project Ga0116231, IMG submission 89695) | Host-associated microbial communities from peat moss isolated from Minnesota, USA - S1T2_Fd - Sphagnum magellanicum MG | ecosystem: Host-associated > Plants > Peat moss > Unclassified... | reverse complement strand
AAAGGATTTTTTTGGGGGGGAAAAAAAAAAAAAAAAGCATGAATAGTTTTTTCTTTTTTCTTTTTTTTTAATGAATATTCCCTTTTTTCTCAACCTGAATAGTAAATATAATTTTGAACATGTTTTCAAAGGATTTTTGTGGGGAAAAAAAAAGAATAAAAAAAAGCATGAATAGTGTTTTCTTTTTGGTGAATATTCCCTTTCTTTTCAACCTGAGTAAATAAATATAATTTCAACACATTTTCAACGGATTTTTGTGGAAAAATAAAAAATCATGAATAGTGCTTTCTTTTTGGTGTATATTCCTTTATTTCAACCTGAAAAATATGATTTCAACGTGTTTTCAAAGGATTTTTGTGGGAAAAAAAAAAAGGCCAGAATTCACCCGATTTCAGAAGTAATAATTTAAATCATCAGATTTTTACTACAGGTTTCCAGCCTGTAGTAGCTAGCCAAAATATAAAAGAGTTCTGACTTTATTTATTTTTACTTTCATGTCTTGTCTATAGCCAAATTTGGCTAAATCTTCCTGTGATGATCACCCACCATTTGGCTGCATCACAAAATTGGGGAAAACAAACCCCTGATCAAAAAAACATTATTGTTTATTAATTAACTATGCTTTTTTTTTTGGTCCCACAAATATCTCTCCTAACTATGGTGCATTCACACTTGATGTTAGGTCAGTGTTAAATGAAAATCTAGGTGGCATCCTAGGTGGCACCCAATGTTAAATTGGGTGATAGCTTGATGTTTAAGTAAGTAGATGTAAGTCCTAAATGACTAGCATGGTGTTAGGGAATTCAACACTAGAGTCCCTAACACCAAGTGTGAAAGCACCTCTATAAAAAGTAGTAAAGTGTAGGGTAAAGCCCCAGGATGGGAGCCTTTCTCAAAATACGAGACCTACGATGAGGCAATAAGCCTCACATTTTGGGAATGTCTCAATTTCCCAATGCAAAACAAAAAATATTAATTAATTAATTTAAATTAAACTAAATTATAAATTAGGTCAAGCTCTTATGTATATCAAACAAGTTGTTTGGCATGGGTATAGAGAAGAAAAATTGGGTCAGCTTTTTATGTACATCAAACAAGGCTCTTGGCATGAGTGGTTTGGTTTCATGGCAAAGGTGTGTGCCCATAGCCATAAGCTTTGGACTTGAAACTAACCATAGTTTTATGGACCCTTTCCCCATTGGAATTTGGGATAGGGAAAAAGTAGGGGAAATTAGGCTCAACAACTGCAGGTTGGCTCAATTGTTTCAAAGCATTGATGGAAGGGATCACCTTGATAAATTGGATAAATTCAATGTTGATAAAATTAAACCAAATGCAGGAAATTGAGGAGGACACTATGAAGAATATCGTATGAATGAAATTTCACAAGTGGATGAAAATTTGGACCATGTCAATGTTGACGATGTGGATGGAATTCATAACATGGATACAAATGACAATTGGTTAAAACTAATGAATGACACATTAAAATTTTCCAAAACAAAATGGTAACATGGACAATTTGGATGAAATAGATGAAAGTAAGCACATAGGTGAATCATGGAAGTAAATTGAACTTGACAATATGGGTGAAATTAAACCATGTGAATGAAACTCCCCACATGGATGACATCATACCCTATGGATGAAAATGATAAATTTGGTATGGATGAAAATTTTCACATGGAACAATATGACTAAAGTGAATGAGATTAAATGACACATATGAAATTGTTGGTGAATCCAATTTCATCCATGTGTTAGTATCCATTTATGTTATCAATTTCATCCATATGTGTTAGTTTCATCCTTGTGGTACATATGGTCAATTGCATCTATGTGGTCAAACTCATCCACAAACACAATTCCACATTATCATCGAGTTTTTTTCCATTCCAATAGGTAGTTACATCAATATGACCAATTGCATGTGGTATAGTTTCATCCATTAAGTTTATCTATGCCATGTACAATTCATCCAACATATGAGGTTCATTGATGTCAATCAAATTTCATCCACATATGGTCAGTGCATCTTTGTGGTGAACTTCCTTGATGAAACAATGTTAAGATTCTATTTGAATTATGTTAGATTGTGAGATTGTCTTTTGCATGCATCTCTGTTCTCAAATCTGATTTGTTCAACAACCTTTTCTTCCATTTATTTTCCTTCCCTCGCCTCTCTCCCATTTCTCTCTCCTTTGATTGCCTATAAATCATCTTCCCGGGCAGTACCCTAGGCTTTTTTTTTCCCTTCTGGTCTCTGCCCAGTACCTGCTGCCCCCTCTTTCTTTCCACCCACCCCCACCCATCTTAGAGTGGGGACCTTACAGGGCAGTACAGAGGGTTTGTTGTTTGTTAGGTTGGCATGGCAAGCCCGTGCATTACATAGTAGGACAACACAGCACAAAAGATGGTTGTACACCATTCATTCAATAAACAAGTAGTTCTAGTACAGAACCACAAGTGGAACCATCAAACGACCACCTTATCTCAACTAGTCTAAACTATGAACAGCACAAGTAAGTAAGTAATGTGCCAACACCCTGTCTCTTGCTTTACTATGAGGATCCTATATATGCATCTAATCATGGTTTAGGGTTTAGGGTTCATCCTACTTACATCTAACTATCAAGGTAGTTTGTTTTGTTTTGTTTTGTTGCATTGAAATCTCCAAAACTACTGCACCTCACCTCTTGTCGTACTCTTGGTACTATTGGAAATCCCTTCGTGGGGTAACATTCTAAATTTTAGACCTTAGGTGTGAGATATTGAATTTGGAGTGACTTTTGTCATTGGAAATCAATAAAAACTAAAATTAATATTTTAATGAAAATTGGATTTCAGACTTAGACTAAAGATGGTATACCATTCAGGTTTTATTTTTCCTATTTTGTGATATCAAAAGTTTGGTGAATTGTTTAGTAAAAACAGCAAAATTAATCAATTTTGTAATTAAAAAATTCAAACTTTTCATTTTTTGTTTGTGAAAAAAAGAAACGTTGCCATTCATCTTTTCAAATTTGATTCAATATTACAATATGTGCTCAATGCTACATGTCATACAATTAAATGTTAAAGTTTGTGCAGTATTCCATAAAATCAAGGAAGCGTGTGTTCAAAGCTCCAAATTCATGTTAAAAACGTGTGCAAGGAAAGTCTTTTGCATAGGTGACATACAAAAGACATGCAACATTTAAGAACTAGTTCGCTAAAACAACTTTTCATAACAATTCAAACAATCTCTTGATCACATTTATTTTTCTCCACACCTAAGCACTAATGTTTGTTTTTTTGGCAAATTGAGACAAAATTTCACCTTTTGTTGCATTCCACAGTGAGCTGTAGAAGAAACATTCATTAAATATCATCATATATATTCTTGGATGACCAATGTTATTGCCAAATTGTGTCCAAACTACACAAGATTGTCACCAACTAAACATTCAGTAAGGCAATTCCAAAAACTTTTATGTTATTATTTTGCAATTAGGGTTCCAATGTTCATTGCAACCCATTAGTTCTACTACAACCTTTTGATGCCAAATTACACTCATTCAACAACTTGAATCATTGGATTGTTGATCCACTAAACGCATTTCTTTCACCACCATGTAGTTTTGTCACTCACATTGAATTGTTAAATCTAATTTGCTATTGTCCATGATTGCAAAAGATTTTATGAAATTTATTTTGTATGACCTAGGTTCAAGGTTTCCATTTGCAATTTGGAACTTGGTAATTGACAATTTTGCTACATGCATAGTGCAGAATGTGCATCATTTAAAATGTCTCATTTTGAGTCTTGAATGGTGTTTCAATGCTACTCTTGAAAGTTGAAACAACCACTCAATTGGTTCTCATTTTCTCCTCATTTCAAGCCTTCGTGTTTCAATGCAAGATTACAATTTGCAAGTGCATTGTGCAATGTGAATCATGATTTTGCAAATGTTTTATTGCCATAATTTTTTTAAATTGATTTCTTAATTGTACATGGATTTTTGTGGATTTATTGGAATAGTCGTTTCAATTTTGAAAAGATGCAAAAAATGTAATAGGGCAAGGCACAACACACAAATGTGATGGAAACAACACACAATTCAAGTTGTTGATGGTAGTCATCAATTTGCTGACCAACATCAAGCAAATGGACCAAAGCAATTGCATTGTTGAAAAGAGGTGAATTCCATGGCTTCGATTTTCACAAATCACAAATCACAATTTTACCATGGCTTATGCATGGTAACATTTCACATTAATGGGAAGTTTAATATCATCATTTGGTTTACATTTTAGGAGTTGTGCATGCTACAAAAGAATGTTTGTTGACAATGTTTGGGTTTTTGCTTGGTTCCATTTGTGTCCTTATGGATTTCGCTTGTGATGATAACAACAAAATCATAAATTAGATTTACCAAGTTCACTTTTCTAGAAGCCAACGATTGCATTGGTTGGTCACTATAAGTAGGTATAAAATTGTAAAGGACCACTTGTTTAGCAACTCATAGGACATCGTTGTCACACCAAGGACTCCAACATTTGTTGCAAACAAAATCCTTTTTGTTGTTGATGTCCATAAAAAACATGATGAGGCTATAATTAATTTCCTTTTGTTATAATTTATGTTCTTTGATTTGTGTGGTTCATCTAATGGATATGGAACATTTTTTCTTGCTTCAAAAACTAATTATCTTGGTTCCAATGTTCCATTGGCATCTTGGGCTTCCATCTTCCAATGTGATCACAACTTGAAAAAAAAACCATGTTTCATGTCATTGATCACCTCAAGATAATGTCCTTGACTTTGAATACATCAATTCAATTGAAGATTTTTAACATCATCTACATATAAAATGTTGTTTTCCTTTTGATTAATTTCAAAAATGACATTTTGTTTGAACTTTTGCCCCTACATCAACCAATAAAACATTTTGATCAAATGCAAGGAATGGATTGGAAGTATGATGACCATGTTTGGTGCAAGGTGAAAACAACCAACATTAAGAATGAATTTGAATTGGGTTTCGAAATAATAGATGTTTGGGCCACTTTCATTGTCATAATGACACTTGCGACAAGTTTGTCTAGTCTTGTGGTCACAATGAAGTTGTTATGAATAATTCATTCAAATTCCCATTATAGGCTAATATGTTTTGGGTCTTCTCACTTGCATAATAATTTGCAAATTTTGTGGTGTTGTGCCATTTTATATGTAAACTTGCAAATGTTGCATCTACTATGTTGTCCACAAGGTGGACATCCTTTCAAAGGCAACAATTCACTTCAACATTCAAATTCATCTTGTTCAAAATGACATGTGTAGGGAGGCTTTTAAAAAAATCAAAATCTTGGTTGAAAAGGAGGTTTTTCACACATTTTGTGAAAAAACCTTTACATTTGTTATGTCTACAAATAAGTCCTTGTCCGGACACCTCTTCAATGAGAATGGTCACAACTTAGTGGAACTCTTAAAGGGCAAACAATTTTATAGGGTGATGGATAAGTTCATGCCTTTGTGTTATGCTAATATTTTATGACCTCATAACATCATTTAAGCATCATCCCACCAATAGAAATTATATTCATAACATACTTTTGTTGAAGTTCAAGAATTGTTATGATTACATTTAGGATAGTTATTTTCCAAGACAAATGTTAAGTTAGAAGGTGGTTTTTTTTAAAATGTTTGTTGATGGCTGAAATAGCAATGTGGATTTGGCCAAGTGGATGCAAGCTAGTGGTGATCTAAAAAATGCATGAATGATGTTTGATCATGTCAAATGAAGGATGGACCACCATGGCATGTCATGTTTATGACTTGGTGTATTATAAAGTCATGACCATCATTATCTATGACATGTAATTAAAATCCACAAAAACCCAATGTGTCTTAACAATGTCATGTTCAAATATGGAATTGTTGAAACCAATTTCAAAGGGTTCATAGTAAATAATGTGAAGCCAAATAATAATGTCATCAAAATTGTTTTTAGGTTCAGAGATCCCATTATGAGCATGGTTGACACACTAAAGGAAAATTAGGAAAAAAAAAACTACCATATGCAACTATATTATAGTTGCAAAGGACATTTGCTACTAAAAATTGTTTAGTTGCATTAAACAAATTACATAAAACATTAGTTGCAAGTATGGACAACGTCAATGATCAACCAATACTTCACCATTTGTATACCATTATATGCCATATGTATATTACCACAAAAATCAATAATTTAAATGATGATATGTGCCAAATGAAAAAAGGTTTGGGAAGTTTTGTTTTACAAATAGATAATGGATCCTCACTGTCTATTTAGATGGTTTTAGATTGTGACACATGGCATTATAATTTTTTAATCAAAAAATTTTAAATCAATATTTAAGTATGTAGGTAGGTAGGTAGGTTATGGAAATAGGTAAGTTATAGGGTAAATGGTCGGTAAATATCATTTTTTAAAAAAGGTTTAACCTTTAGCTTTAAGCTCTTTTGATTGGTTCATCCCAAATAACATATTTTTTTCTAATATGAAAGTGTAAGACAAAACCTCCTCATTATATAGTTCTCAAGATGAAAGTGAATAACAAAACATACATGAAAAAAAATTAAAGTTCCAACTAAGTTGCATCTAGAAAGTTTGTTTAATGTTTTTTTTCTTTTTTAATTTTGTAAATTATGTGATTAAGTAGCTAAGAAATTAAGTAACTAATTAACTAGCTAACTAATTATTGATTAATTCCTATATCAAAATAAATAAAATAATAGTTCACAAATAGATAAATGAACGAAAAATTTATTCATAGTTTATTAATTAAAATATTCATAAATAAAAAATGAATAAAATATTAATAATTAATTTGTTAAAAAATAATTTTTCATATTTTCTAAATCAAATAATCAAGTAACTAATTAGTTCGTTATAAATAAATGATGAAATTTATAAATCAATAAATAAAAATAATATTAACTCATTAAAATTAAGTAGGTAGGTAGGTAGATAGGTAGGTAAAAATAAGTTGAAAGGTAGGTAGACAAGCATATGTAGGTTAATAGGTAGTTACTTTGTCAAAATACAAATTAAATGCAATTTTATAATATATCCATGGAAACATACCCCCATACCCCTAATAGAACTTAGCAAAAGTACACATACCTCTCAAATTTTTTGTAATACACCTATATATACCAATAGGGGATATCTTGACACCTTGGTGGTACAACTAAATTTTGTTCCATTTGTAATTAATGGGACATATGGGAATGATAATGGATGAAAAAATCATAAATTGTATGATATAATAATCATTAATCACAAATGTAATTGTAGCATGGTTGCAAGAATGGTCAAAGGTGCAAAATAATTGCAAAGATTATTAAAGCTAGTTGCAAATGACAATTAGTTGCATGTAGTTGCAAATGCATTAGTTGCATTTTGGGGGATTTCTTTTAGTGACAAGGAATGGACTTGTTTGTTTCATTGGACTCTATCATTTAACAAAAACACTAATCTATTGATCACACCAAAGTTCCAAAGTCAACACAAAGCATTGTGCTACAAATTTATAAAAATGTGACCTTTTTGGAGGATGTTGATGTTTTATACATTGCAATTCAATGTTGGTGGTACTCCTCTAGGGTTACTAATGTTCAAGTGTGATTCACAAATTCAATAATTAGTTGAACTTTTCACACTTCTATGTTAGCAATGGGGAAGATTAATTGTAACATGTAAAACTCCTTCCAATATTTTATCAATTTCATTATGGATAATTTTTTCATTTCTTTTGTCATGTAATATTTGCATCATTTCTTACATTTGCTTGTTTGCAAAAGTTCACAATGGAACAACTTGCAGACTACCAATTTATTAAAAAGAATGTGTAACATTTGGCTCTAATTATCTAGGAAAAAAGGTGCATGCTGGTACACTATGACTTCCAATGATTGTCTATGCTTTCAAGCATAGTTCCTTATATAGGGAGCACTTGAACAATAGTCAATCAAGTTTAGGTCCATAAGGGCATGAACTTCATTTGTAAAAAACTAGTTAATTTGGAAACCTATTGCAAGTGGCCACAATATTGCAAGTACGCCTTGGGCTTTTCATATACATAAAAAATGTTGCACTTGGAAGGTGAAAAAGTCTTTGGATCCCAAAAACGATGTCCAAATCTTCCCTTAAGGTTAAAGGGGGATTTTCACATACATGACAATGTTAATTTATCTCGTTGGAGAATTAACACAATTTTTGCTCGCATGAACAATAGTTCACATGTACTTGATGGTTAGTCCATTGCCAATGCAAAATGTGACATTCTTGTTCTAACACACAATGATACTAAAGCATGTGAAAATGATTATGGTCATGGTGTTTGGTGTATTTATCAATGTCCTTTGAAGTTCAACACTCAATGTTCTGCTTTGCAAAATAACAACAAGCATGATTGCATGGCCAAAATCATTTTAAAAAATAAAATTATTGGCATTCCTACTCCACATTATGATGGTTAGTGGTATGGTTTTAGAGGTGCCGCTTATGAGCACCACATGTTTTAATTCTATCACAACAATTTGAATTGTTGGGTGGGAGGTTTGTGAAAGAAATATGTCGTTGATAACCCCATATGTTTACATTATAGCTTATCCAAAATGGGGCAAATCTCAATCAAAATGAGGTGATAAGGAGTTGGTTTTAGTTTTTGTGAACAACACAAATGTTTTCCTTAAAAAATATTTGGTAGTGAAAGTTTTAATGTCTTTATGCATCAATTGTTGAATGCAAATTCTTGGCCAAAATCTTTCAACAATAAAACTATTTGACACCTTGGGACCTTCAAGTCCTTAAATCAACATCAAAACATGTGGGAGGTTGTTTGTGCTTTGCAAACAATTATTTTGCCACCCACATAGGTTTTTCACTAGGGTATGGATTCATTTACATCATCACCTTTGGTGCCACCCAAAAATAAATTTAAAATGAGGTGACAATTGAAGATTTTTCCATCTACATTTGCATGGACTTTATCACAATGATGGTAACTTCATTGGGTGGGTGCAGAAAGTGTGTGCATTGTAAACACATGTATTATATTTTGCAACATGTAATGTATTCTGAATAAACAAAATATTTCATTCATCATCCAAGTTGAGTCTTCAAGTTGGAATGAAGTTCAATGTTTAATAAGTTGTGTTAAATTATTCAACTTTTGTACCATTTAAAGTGTGATCCATAATCCAAAATGGTAGACTTGTTGTGTCATGTTCAAATGGATAATACATTATATTTATAAAAATTTGTCTTGTACTCATGAATGTGGAGTCAAAGTGAGTCTATTTTAGTCATTTTGTTGAGTTTTAAGAAAAAATACACAAAAAATAAATATTTCAAATTATAAGTCTTAGAGGCAAGTTGGTTTGTATTATTTAAAATTACAAACATAAGGCAAAAGGGATAACTAATTGTTGTTTATGGAGATGGAAAATACATTTGATATACACATTTTCCAAATTATGAAATTCTTTCATTTAACTTTGTTCTTGAATTTGCTCAGTCAAATAATAGTCTATCTAGGAAAATGTTACCCACATGGTTTTTGTCCCATAACGCAACTTCAAGAATTATGCGAACTCCTTGAACAACTACCAACCTACTTTACAAACTTTCATCCATTTTCAATGATCCAAAATTTTCATCCCTTGCCTACTTTAATCCATTTCCAAATTCCATCCAAGCTCAAAAGATTGCCACATGGCAAAATATTTTTCCATGTCATTGAATATTCATTTGATGTAACATGGTATATTCCATGAATATTTTATTTATGTGACCAAAAAGATTCCTTCAAGTTCACTTGTTCGTTATTCATGTTCACGAGTTAATGTTGTTGTTTGAATGCACATGTTTGGTAGCATTATTTTATGGATGATATTTTGATGTTCCCAACGTTAACCAATGGTTTTCATTGAATGTAAGGTCCCACCCTAAATTCATTCACTTCTTTTCTTTCATTTTAAAGGCTAGTAGATAGTGATGAGTAGTACTTGTTCAAACACAATTTGAAAGATAAATAAAACCATGTTTATAGTTGAAAATACAATCATCATAATTTGCCTTTGGTCTTCAACCCCAAAAATGTGTTTTGTTCATTTGTTTTCCCAACCTTTTATTGTTGGGATGACATGAGCACCTATGTGGTCATTATTAACAACAAGGGCTAGTAGAATATTGCAAACCTTCATTAAGTAAATTAATTGACAAACCATGTTGCATTCTTGTTCATACCAATTAAATGGTAGTTCTTTCATTACTATTGTGACCACTTTGAAAGTTCAATTCATGTATTATTTTATGGATTGATGTATCCATTCATTTACAACTATAAACCCTTTTGCAAGATTTTGAGAATTGAAGATTCAATCATACTCCAAAAAATAGATTATAGAATGGCACTTGAAAATGATTTTTCAACTTCTTTCATTTTTTGTAACTTATAAAGAAGGGAACCACAAATGTTTTGGTACTCCTCCAATGCATGTATAGATTTTTATTTTATTTTGTTGGATTTCAATGTTGTCCAAACCTCCAGTACATACATGTAGTTTGGTTTTAATTCACTACAAGTAATGAACCATTTCCATAAACATGTCACACTTAATCTTTCATAAGGAGGTGCATGTTGGGCTTTCTAAATAATTATTTTAGAATGTGTAAATTTTTATAATTATTACCATTTTTTTGAGTTCAACAACAAAGGAAGACCACAAATGAGACTATTTTGTGTAGCATCCTCTTCTCTTTTACTACTTCCCATCCTTAGTAGGTGATGACCCCTTCTCGTTTGTTGCTTCCCGTCCCTAGAAGGTGATTCCTCACCTTCTTTCTTTATCTCTTCTTGTGGAAATAATAGTGTAGTTATAACCTTCTTTGGCTTGCCAATAAGACATTTCTATGGTTTGTTAGCAACTAATTCTTATTTGTTGGGAATTTTTATATCATAGTTCAACTTTGCTTTTGTCTCCTCATTTGTAATGTTTTAAAACATTGCTACAAGTATTCTTTCTTTGCCCATTCTAACCATTGAAAATCACTACCAAAAATCACAACAATGAAATCATCACCAAGACTTTTAATATTATGCAAGAAAATTCTCATGAATATATTTCAGCTCTTAACATATTTTCACAAATTTGGAATTACTTTCTTAAGTTTATTATAAGAGATATAAGGGGGGAAACAAGAATCAATATTGTGAAAGTAAACGAAAATCAAGAAATGTTATAACTATGGTTTGCATCAAAATGGATGAAAATTTTATTCTTGCCTCATCTCTATTGTTAATTGTGTGTTGGATCATTTTGCACATGATTGTGGGAACTACATTTGTGGAATACCAAAATGACCGAACTATGTTAGAGTCCTACCTATGTGAATAACTTAGGCATCCTAATGGTGCATTCACACTTGTTGTTAGGAACTCTAGTATTGAGTCCCCTAACACCATGTTGGTCATGTAGGACTTACATCTACTTACCATGAACATTTTATGCTAAGTTAACATTCACTTAACATTAAGCTATCACCCATTTAACATTGGGTGCCACCTAGAATGCCACCTAGGATACCACCAAGATTTTCATTTAACACTAACTTAACATCAAGTGTGAATGCACCATAAGATCCAAGTCAATGTGAGTGGTGACCCAAGAAGAAAACCATTCCTAGCCTATGAAGAAGTCTAGCAAGCATAGTAGAGCTTAAGGTTTTATGGAAAAGCTTAGGTAACATAGAGATAGAGTCCCCCCCTTAAGTATACCTACTCTAGTGTACTGACTTGTGCAAAATTGACCTTTTCAGAAATTCTCTTCATTTCCAAAGCAGTTCTGCCAGACTCCCACTTCCCAATGGAAAACCATCAGGACAGTTTTGAAGAGTGCAACAGACAATGGTAGGTGGTTAGGACTTGGACCTGGCCAGGGCCAATTGACCCCCCACATTGGGATCATGGTAAAAACCCAAAAAACCCATTTAAATTGCTTATAAATATTCTAAATATTTATAAATATCATCTTCGTAGAATAATTCTATATCATTCTAAATTGGGTTTCTTTGAGTCCAAATTTACATAATTTTTGGGGCTGAATATGGCAATTTAAAGGAGTTTTGGGGGTCTTTACCATGATCCCAATGTGGGGATCAATTCACCTTGGCCTTAGGACCCTAGCCTACCTAAGTTTTTGTTCTAGGCCTTTTTAGACTTGTTATTTGGCTATTTATATTTCTTACCTTAGGTCCCCTAGCTCATATCCTAAATTACCTATGCTAGGATTTGACATAGCTTAGTCCTTCTGGTCTAAATAACTGGTCTGAGCTTGTCTTGTGTGATCTACATTGGAAGAGCTTTTGTCTGAGCTTGTCTTCTGAGATCTACATTGTCCTGCAGTTTATGTGTACAAAAAGTGCACATTACGGACTTGTTGTGCATGTCTTGTGGTCTCACACCATTTTCAAACCCATCAACCTCTTTGAAGAGAGTGAGCATATCTACCATTACTATATACTTTTTGCCACCGAGAGTAAATGTAGTGTTGGTTTTTATTTAATCTAAAAGTAAAGGTCAAAACTGCTCAAACCTTGAGAGAGAACAATGCAACTCCATTCATCTATGCATTGTGTGTCAATGTATTGTGGCACATTGATGATGCTTGGACAATGCTCATTAAGGGGTGTTGAGTGACTTCCCCCTCTTTTTGCTTCTCCTATTTACGTAACCCAACTTTCAACCGCCCTGCACTACCCTAGATTTGCATAGATCGGACTAACATAGATAGAGCCCAGCCTATGGTGAATAGGCTCCTCTTCTTACTTGTGAAGAAGGCTGACTAAGGCAATTTTGTCTTCTGGCTCTTGTCCTTTAGGACAAAATTTGAGTTGGTTTTTGGAATTTTCTTCCAGAAAAGCTGCAGTTTGTCATTCATGCTCCTGGAGTGGCAGGCTCCTATCTTTATATATAAGAAAGACGATGGGTTTGGTTGGATGAATGCATGGACGCCGCCACCGGGCATGGGAACATGAATGAAACAACACATGTCAAATTTTAGCTCCAAATTCTATTCCATCGACAAGACAACCCATACCAACCAAAGAAAGAAAGAGAGTTTGCGTGGTATCAGATTTTGGAATCCAAACAAAACAAAAACAACAACACAAAAAAGCTTCATGCGCGATCTTTGTGTCCCCTTGTCCAAGCTATGTATTTTGCATAATAATCTCTCACACAAGTAAACTTTTGACCATGCATGATCCAAATTGAAAAAATGTCACCTTAACATTTAGCCGACCTCAACCCCTTTGGATTGAACATTGACCATAGTGCATATCATTTATCAACTACCTCTCTCTTTCCAACAACCCACAATCATTTGACATTGCTTTGCTTTCCCCTCACGTTCTCCGTGACTTACGGGAGTACAAGGGCCAACTTCAACTCATGTTTGTCAAATTAACTTTGAAGATTCCATGTCGAAAATAAATAAATAAATAAATAGATAAAACTCTGAATATTCCTAAAGTTCCTCTATTTTCCTTCCAACTTTTTTTTATTATAAAAAAATTGGATAAAGTATTTTGAACTAGGTTTTCCAATTGTCACTGCCAACCCAAGAATGTTTCCCAACTCCTACATGGATGTGAATTCTCTTTCCCCTTTTGACAAATCTAAGAAGTGGTGTTATACGCAATGGCCCTACCATTAATTTAATATCAACAATTCATATTTATGATAAATTGGTCATAGCTAGGGAAAAAAAAATTTTAAATCTATTTCTAATGTACAACATGTTGTTGTAAGAGAAAAAAAATAATGATTTATTTATTTATTTATTTCAACATCAAATTAGTTATGAGGAACCCAAAAGAGATCTCACATTAAATGATTGACATATTCTAGGAACTTGTTTAAACATTTAAAGATTTGTTACCAAACCAAAACCAATAGGGAAAAGTCACAACATGATTTTTATTTTTTTGCAAATCTAATGACTTTTTTCTCCAAAAAGAAAAATTGATCAAATGTTCTCTTTTCATATTTTTTACATTTGTGAAAATTTTCAAAACAAAAAGAAAAAAAAGACTCTTCATGACATGTGTATTTGAATGTTTTCAATTACATTATCACATTTTGAAAGAATTACATAAATTTTTGCACATGATGAGTGCCATAACCATTTTTGGAGAAAGTATTTTCATATTTAGTTTTGTGGTGACAAAGTCAGTTTGGCTGGGTCCACATGTGAGGAGGTGGTAGAAAAAACAAAATGCCAAAAAAGATGAATGTGAATTTCTTACAACCAAATTAGGACGAATTGTCTCACGTACTTGATAGGCGGCAAAATCCCTTGAAGTTACTATACTCTATAATGATTCTTAACACAATACCCCTTCTTTACAAGGCAGGGCCAACAAATGCCATATGCAAAAACCAAGAGTAAGGTCAGAACCATAATTAACATGCATGTCATGAACTACACATAACCACAAGTAGCCTTAAGGTCATGGAAACATGTTGTGACTCGTGACATAGCTCAAGTTCTTAACCTATGGTTAGTTTGGACTCCTTACAACAAACCTATATGTAATAATAAAATCCCATTTAGATCATTACCACAACCAATAGTAACACCAAAAATTCAACTTGCACACAAAACAAGCTTGTGTTTAATTGTGCACCTTAGTAGCCTACATTTGTGGCTAGATCAAACCAAAATGCAAGAGATGCATGGTTACAATTAATCCCCATTTGAACTCCTTGATATATCCATACAAGGTCATCATATGCATTATTAGTCTATAGTGTATATGAGTGATATTTTTTAAAACAAATTTCTGATGTTGTGTCATTGGCTAGCATCCAAAGTCGAGGGATTTAAAAATTAAATGACAACATGTTTTTCGAACTTATCCAAATAATTTTTAAAAAAATAGTTTTTAAATTGCTACCTAATAAAAATCAGAGTCCAAATGTGGCCCCCAAAAAATCAACTTTTTTTTTTTTTTTTCAAAATTTAACATTTTTTCCAGAAAAAACAGAGAGAATATTGTAACAGAATATTCTTTTTTTGGGGTGAAATTTATATTTTCCACATTTTGATGAAATTTCACACCCAAAAAGAAAAACACTAGTGTGTACACCATAGTTGCAACCTACCAAAGCCATGAAATACAATTGAAATAATTAAAATGACAACACATTAATGCCATTTTCAAGCAAAATGATGGCCCGCATCAATTTGATGGGCACCGATTAAGATAGATAAACATCAATTTACAGTTTGGAAAAAAAATTACACAACGTATTAGACTAATGAACTATGTGACATGGCCCATTGGCTAGGGAAAAAATGACACCAATGTTGATAAAAACAAGTGTTATACTATTATCATATTGAGTTATTTAGGATATACTATGTTTATAATCAAAACATATGAACCCAATAATTTGAAAAAATATTAGATGAAAAATCACATGTGAGTGATGAAATGTTTTTTCTAATAAACAAATCTTTAAGATATTCTCAATGACATGTGAATTTATATTCATGACATATAATTTTGAAGTTTGAAAAAAATTTTAAAAATGGTTGTGATGTATGGAAATCAATGTTGGTGGGTAATTAAACCAAATTATGGACCTATTTATTTCAAAAGGCTTTTCATACCATGTAACCTTTTTCATCCACTAGTGCCAAAATATAACTAAGAGTTTAAGCAACATCTCTCATGAGTTGTTTCATGTTATATTGAATCAACCATATGTTCCCTTTCATTAGTTTTAACCCAAATTGGGATTTAATTGAAAAAATCATATCATTGGTATTAATTTTTAAAATATTGGACATAAAATATGGATGACACATGTTTATAACATGCATATCACACATTGTATTTGCAATATAAAATTATGATATTTTAAAATTCAAATCAACCTTTTACAATGTAACATAATGTCTGACATGCACAAAAGCATGGTAATAATGGGATGCCACAATCAGTGGTTTTTTCTTTTATTTTGCCTTTTGTGGCGATTTTTTGCCATTTGGCAAAAAAATTCAAAAAAAGATCTTTAGAATCACCATAATTCTGTACATTGTTCAAGCAAGTAGCCGGAAATAAAAAGGATTTCAGTAATTTCTACTTTCATAGCTTGTCTATAGCCAAACATGGCTAAATCTTCTTGTGGATGATTGCTAGTGCGGCAACATCACAAAATTGAAAAGAAAAGAAAAACACTGGGCACATTGTGGAAATGTTTTTAATTAAACATCAAAAGCTGGAATAGTGGGGATTTAGAAGAGGCTAATTTAATAATTCTATTTTTTGGGAGGTATTTATTTAGTTAATTGTCAACAAATAGTTATATAATATATAGGTTTCAAGTACTTTTATATACTTCAGTTTGAATTAGTATTTAAATACATCTTACTAGATAATAATCCATATAGAGGTATCCTCTTTTTTTTTTAAATTTCAAAACTTGTTGAATGGTGATTACCTAGTTGTTGTCCAAAGTTAAGCTTTTGCAACCATTTGCTTGATGTGATTTATTTTAGTAATTTATTGGAGTAATTGCTCGTTTGTGTCATAAACAAGCAAAAATTGATTGTTTATCATGGTTTTTTAAAATATTATTTTGTAGCCAATTGAACTTAAAAAACAAACTTTGATTAGTTTTCATTCAAAGGCAATGGGACATTCAAAATATTAATAAGTTGATGGTTGAAATAATGGACTAAGTGTTACCACTCCTTGGATCATATAGATGATGCAACTAAGTCGAGCTCCCATGCACAACAACAAACCGCCATTGCACAAAACAAAACATTAATGGTTTTAGATAAAAATTTTGTACATACCTAGTACAATGGCCTCTTCAAACCAGCCTTCACAAAGTTGATGCACCATTAACACACCATGTGCAAACATCATGTACCACACTCAACCTTGATGCCAAGTATCCCACAAGCACATGGGGCATCATCAATAGTCATGTTAGTAAAAATGGATCCAACAATGTACATCGAGGAATCAATTTTACCATATGTGTGAATTGATAATTAGGATGTCTGAACTAGAGACATAATGGATTTCAAATGGGCCTTTTCTACTTGTTTTTAGCCCCCTTAAAAAAGGCACAATGGACAAAGTCTTCTTGGGTCTACTTGACCTAATGACCATTGGTGAAAAATCCATTATGTTATGGAGTGTGCCCAGTACATTTCATTCCACCATGAACAACCATTTGTTGTTTGTCATTGCACACACAAAGTGAAAAGTATATACAATAACAAAACTAGTCATCGAAGCTCATGGTTGTCATATATGTGGGCGGGGGGCACCTTTTATCATCCATGTTGTCAATTTCATTGTGATTTTCATTCTTGAAATTCATTTTTATTTACAAGTAATTTCTTGCATCTAGTAGATTTGATGAGCATGTATTCATCTATGTGGCATTAACACATGTGACATCTCATTATTTATTTCAAAATGTATAAATGTTTTCTAATTAAATGTTAAAGTAGGGTATTTTATTATTTAGTTCATCACTTGTGGATGAAATTCATCCACATTACATAGCTCATCTATCCTTGTTCAATTTTTATTTGATATGGATGAAACTCATCCATCACCTTCCATTTTTCATCCAAAATAGATAATCATGAAGCTTCATTGGACAGGGGCCACATCCAAGCTTCTATGGCCCCTAACAAGCATATATAAAAGTACCCTCCCCCTCCTCAAAATTATCTTTAATACTTTCAATATTAGTTTGACGTACAATTGTATGCTTTAGCCTTGTTGGTTCATGTCTTCAATCTTTCTATTCATAATAATTGTTTGAATACTTTTGTTACTTATTTTGTGCTTTTGTTTTAGATGATCATGTTGCATGGTTAGACTTGGGTTTAGGCTTACTTTTGTTATAGTTTGTCCTAATTCTTATGCATGCACATAAAAAATTCATTGGTCCTAATAGTTTTCATGCCAATAACACATGGTATGGTTAGATTTCATCCACTAACATGATCCTATTTATAAATAACACAATTCATGTGCATTGAAAATTCCATCCAAATAGGCATTGGCTCACTTTTTGACACATGTAACATGAGCCTTCCAAGTCATATACAAGTTCATAAAAAAATTTCAGATTCAAATTGTTTCTACCTTAAATGATTTTATTACTATTATCTTTCCCAACTAAATGCATGCTCACTTATGAACCTTCTCAAACCTACCTTCAAACTTGCACAAGAAAACCATGATATCAATTTCTCTGTTGGATGCAATCTAGGAATCCTAAAAGAAAAACTAATAAAGTTTGTATGAATAATAACCCACATGGAGATTTCAAAAATATGCACATCTAGGAAGAAATAAAATAAAATAATTATTTCTCAAAAGGATTTATGAAACCAATTATGAAACCTTGCCAAACAAAAAAGCAACCAGTCTAAAGACAAAGTGGAAGTATAAAGTTAAAAGACCTTTAATTCCTATATATCTCATGTTGAGAACTAGGGAATTTAATACTCGGGATCTTAATGCAACTATGAATTGCCTACAAACAATTTAGTAGCACTAGAATGAGAGGTGGTTCTTGAAGGGACGGGAGAAAGTTGATAGGCAACCAAACCACAATCCAATTATAACCATTTAAAAACCCATAACTAAATTCTAATTAAATTGTTTTGAAAGGAAGGTTTTTCATATGTGAATTGTCATTTTATATGAAATGTTATTTTAGGTGAGCTTTGAGTTTAATTTTGGGTTATAATCACAATAGGTTCAACAACATCTTCTATTGGATGCCATTGTAGCCATTGGTAATCCACCATGGTTTGACCCATTGGACTCAATTTTCTAGCTTTTGGAATTAGAGCATGGGGGCATTTGCAAAAATTAGATGCAAAAGAAATCACAAATGACATTAATCGTAAACAACAACCATTCATGGATAGAAATAAAAGTCAACAAAATACATGTTCATCCATTGACCCATTGTATACATATTGTCACTTGCAACTAATTTGATCAACCTTGTGCTCTTATGATATGTTGTCATATGTCAATTAATTTAATATATTTTCAATATCATTATTGTATCTTATGAATTCCTAAAGTAATCTAAGATGTTCACTTGATATGTTCAGATGATTTTAGATTGTGACACGTGGTAAAATCAAAAATGTGCCATGTGGCAAATTAATTAAATTTGTCCAAATTTTATTTATTTAGGTAGGTATGTAAGTATGCTGAACTAGGTAGGTAGGTAGGTAAGATCTACCTACCTATTTATTTCAATTAAACACCTACTTACTTAAGCTAGATATTTGCTTATATAAGTAGTTAGGTAAATAATTAGGTTGATAGCTTGGTTAGGGAAGTAGGGTAGCTAAAGGGTAGTTACACAAACTTTTTGAAAAAAAATTGAGTTAAACCTTTTAATTGGTTCATCCCATATGGTTCATGTTTTTTTATATGAAAATGTGAGGCTTATATGTATTTTCAAGATGAAAATGGAAAACAAACCTTATGAAATAAATTTTCAACTTGGAGCTTTGTTGCAAGTTGTTTTGGGACTGAAAAGTTTAGTTGCAAACTACTTATAATTAGAAGGTTTATTCCATATCCTTTATTTTCATTTTCATTTTTTAATTATATAATTTAGTAGGTAAATGATTAACAAATAAGCTAATCCATTAATTAATGAAAAAATTTATTAAATAGATAATTTATTAAATACATATAATAATAATTCATCAATAAAATTTTGTTACATAATTAACTAATTAATTAAAATATTATTCAATATATAACAATGAGGATTAAATTTATTTTAAATGATAATTATAACCTTATATTATCTAATTAAAATTTATAAAATATTAATCATAAGTATTGAAAATAATTACATATATTTTATTAATTTAATTTATTAATATTTAATAGTTAATAATGCATACTTTTATATAATAATAATAATAATGTAATTAGTAACTACCCTAGACTAACTACTTTATTATAATTATTCAGATTTTTTTTGAATTGATATAGGGAATATTAAATGGAATAATAAATAACAAAAAATAACACTAACCTTTATATTGTAACATAGGCTAACTATTTTATTGTTATTCACATTATTATTTCACTTATTATAACTATTTTTGAACTAATATAATAAACATTTAATATCATATATACATAATGAAAAAAATAATCACGGAAATTATTGTAAATTAATTTTAAAATTATGAATTATAATTGTAAATATATATGTATTAAAATAATTATTCATTTTAAATATGTAATTATAAATAATAGATAGAATATTCTAGTACACTTAATTTTTTATATCTAGAATAAATACATCAACAAATTTAATTATATTAAGATTCTTATTTTTTAATTTTTGAAAAAAATTACAAGTTTTTTGTTTTAAATTATGAATACCAAGTTAAATTATAATTATATAATTAGTATGTCATAGGGATTTTTAAAACAAAATCTAAAGGTTGCCACTGTGGTTACTTTTGTGCATGGTTAGTCCATTGGGTGGTGACCCTAAGTTTTTTCTAGTGGCTATTGGATTTTTTAGGCCTCATTTTCTTCTAGCCACTTGAAGTTGCACAAGGTGGGAGATTTTTGTTATTTTAAAATTTTAAGGTGGGGTCATTTGGTTACTTTGAAATATTTAGGTGTGTTATTTGGATACTTTGTAATTTCTAGGGGTGGTCATTAGTCTCTCCAAACACATAAACAAACATTAAAGTTTAGATTTCAAAAACTACTTCAAATTTTAGACTTCAAAGATTACTTCAAGCTCAAGCTTATACATGACCCCAAACAAAACACAATCATTTGTTGGGGATTTGAACCCTTGCCCATTGCAAAGTAAATGACCTACACACAATGTGACACAAACACACGCCCATTAAACAAACAAATCCAACACTTTAGTCCATTATTGACGTTTAGCTATTCACAAGTTTGCCACATCTCACTCCTATTGCACACATAGATAACACAACAAGGTCAACCAACCAAGACAAAAAAAATAAGATGTTCAAATATGCATGGTGCATGCAACTCAATGTCCAAGACCACATCTAAAACCCAAGTTACAACCCAAGCAAATGCAAAATTATGAGGAAATCCCAAGTTTAATGTCAATCTGTAGAACTTGCTCCAAAAAAACAAGATGGGTGAACAACAAATAAAACTAGATGAAACCCTAATTACCTAGGCTTCAATTACTTTACAGGTTTTTTTCTTCTTCAAAGAAGCAATGACTTCATCGTACAAGAAGTTATCCAAAATGAAGAATGTCTACCAAAACATCTTGACACGTAAATCTAAGCGTGTGTTCAATCAATTGCGCACATTGTTTTTCATAAAAGGAAGTGTGTTAAAACACCATTCATCTTCTACAAACCTTAAAATTTGCACCATACAAATTTCAACAAGCTTAAACCATTCCAACATCTTCACTATCAAAAGTTCATTAGCCCCAAGTTGTAGCCACAACCACTGGAGGGGATTGCAATCCTTCTTATTATCCATTTCTAGGATTTTTATGTAATTGTCTTCATGGTCTAAATAAACATATGTGCCTAATTGTCCAAAGCCATGCCATCCAGCATGGCATCACATTATTTTTTTGATGAACCAAATGTCTTGGGCATTACAAAATGCTCTTTCAATGTGGCTAGGTGATGCTTAAAAGAAGTGTCAGCATCATGCTTCACCCAATAATGTGGGTGCACAATTCCCATGGCCATCATGAATGCACAATCTGGGAATCAACGTTGCAATTCACAAGAAAACGATGATGTTGCCTTAAAACATGTAGCCTTGACATTTTCCAAATTATGTTCCCATAATGTAGGGGAAATTAGTTCCATCTACCGCATATGCAGATCATCAATTATGCAACAAAAACATTGTCCTTGAATGCAATTTCAACTACATTGTAATACTGCCAAATGTCAACTTGAACGAGCTTCACAACTTCAACAAAATTGACAACATTGATGTTTCGAGCTTGAGCCATCTTGATTAGCTCATTCAACAACTCAAGCAAAGGCATGTCTTTTTTCATATATATATGAAAAAATGCCAAAATACAATGGAAACCAAGAAAAACTAGAACATCATGCAAAGCAATGATGTTGGCATTGGCGATCTCACATGTTGATTGATCTGCCTACATTTGCATAATGAGTGGCTTGTATTTTGCTAATACCCTTTTTGCAAGAAATAACATTGACAACCACTGCGTTTTCACATTTTGATGGATCTTCAAGCCCTTCACATTTGACAAAGCAACCAACCTTTCAAGCTCAAAGAGCTTTCTTGCTAGATTGATAGAAGTAAAAATATACCCTAGCAAGAAGCTTTTCAATGCTATTAATGAATGACTATGTCATACTCTGTCATAGGCTAACCTTGATTCAAAACATGAAAGCATGAAGCAAATTGGGTTTTCTTTTGCTTATCCTTTCCTTCAATGCCAACACATACTTACTGGAAGACATTTATTGTGTGAGATTAAGAAGCAGACTGCCTTTCATTTTTTTGGTGCACGTTGTTGTTCTCAAAATAAATCGTGCCTTTAGGTTGACCTAGGGTATCCACTTGAACTTTCTTCTTACCATAGTGCTTGTATAACCCATCAAGCTTAGGAGCCAATAGTTTTTTATGCCTTTCTATTTGGTTACACACATGCATTTTACTTGTGAGATCTTGCCATTTGAACCTACTACAAATTCTACCTAGGGGAATTTTGTAGCCCAAGTATCTTTGAAGGTCTTATTTGTTTCATATTCCTTTATTTCAAGAGATTTCTCTAGCTAGTCAAGTTCATGAGGAGGAGGAGGAGGAGGAGGAGATGCAGCTTTAGAAATTTCTACAACAATTGAACCTTGACTAGATGTTATAACATGCGAAGGAGTAGAAGAACGAAAGATCAACTTCCACTTGAAGTTGGAAAGTAGGGCGAGTGGTGCCATGATGGCAGAAGTAATAGACAAGGAAAAGTGTAGACAAAACAAATAGATGAACACAAAAAAAAGCTTTCAGATTCAAAGCTATGGAATCTGGTGCGAAACAAAGAAACCCAAAGAAAATAAAAAGAAACATCATGACTCAAAGCTAGTTATTAGACTTTAAAATTAGATTTGGAATAACGAATGTTCAAAGTGAACTAAAAAACACAAGTTCCATCACAACTACAATATGCACATCAAGTCTCCAACAATAACTTTGTAACCCATTGCAAGTTGCAAGGTGAGAATTGCCATCACCACCATATTCTAAACTTTATGAATTGACTCCCCCTCTCTATCGTGCAAAAACCTTGAGACTTGTGTAGCCAAACCACACACAAACCTAAAACCCTAAACCTTCATGATTCCAAAGAAGAATTTGGCAAGGAGGAACCCAAAGAGGGAAGTGGAGTGGTGAAAAGGATTACATAAAAGAAGCATGATCATGGTGAATCATAGAGAATGGGAAAGGAGGCTCTAGCTTTTCTAACCAAGACATCGGGAAATGGTGATATCTCTCCCATTTGATGGTTAAAATGGTTATTGCACATAAATAAGGTGATGGGGGCTAGCAAGCCACCACTTTTCACCATCATTTAAGGCGGCGATTTGATAGTTGTTAACCCTACTTGAATGGAAATAGTATTAATTTTTTTACATTATTTCTTAAGCTTATGATTCGCACAACCTTTTTTGGCATTGCCACTTGGTGACAAATTGCCAATTAAAAAAATGTTGGTATGAAATTATTCTAATTAGTATATAATTTCTCTTACTAAAATAATATTTTTTGTTACTTAAAATATTAAATATTAGTGTAAAATTTTATGTTGTGATAACATTTTTTTCAAATAAGTTTGTACTGGTTATAAATAAAATACCTTATTTTAATTCAATGACTATAATTACACTGATTTCAATGTGATTAATTTTGATTATTAAATTTTTAAAAAAATTATTGTAAAAAATTATGTTATAATTATAATTTTATATTAAATATTTGACTATAAGTAATAAATACAAGTATTTTATGTATTTAAATTTAATTAAAATAATTACATAAAATAAAATTTTACAATAAAACTATTATGAACATTTAAAATTATAATTTAAAATAAATATCAGAAATCATAAATATTAAATGCAATTATAAACTATATAGTTACTACAATTAATGTATAACTACTATAATTAATTTATGTCTTCTTCTTTTTGTGAGAACTAGGTTTGCACTTTGTTACAAAACTGAAAATTTGCGAGGTTATTTACCCTTGATACCATTTGACAAATCTAGTAGGATGTCAATTATCCTAATGTTGTGATATTGGAAAAATATCAGTAAATTCTTATATCCATAAAATCAAGTGAAGAAACATAAATGACTATTGACAAAATGTTCAACCCATTTGTTAATTAGCATAAGCTTCCATATATTTTCCACTATGTGTGATTCATGATTTTTTGTTTAAATTCATAAATTAAATGCATTCTTAATTTTCAATGTAAGGTTAATGCCATTAACCTTAATGGGATTACATTGTTAAAGCAATGAATGTGCCCAAACATAACCATGTCGATATGTCAAAAACAAGTTTTGTTCATGGGGGCACAATCAAACAAGCCAAGACCATAAGTTGGTTTTAAATATTCGAATCCTTCAATTGTATCCATCTTTTACCAAAAAAAAAGATATGGGACATGCCAAATGTTAGAGGCCAAGCTATTTATGGTTTATACTATTTATTGTTAACCCAATAAAATTGTATTTGCCAACAGTGGAAACTTATTCTAGAAAGTGGGTAAGTAGTATTAATTCCATTGTTTTAAAAGAAAAAAAGTTAGTTTATGAGTTATTATTTTAGATGATGGGTTGGTGGCTAGGATGAAACAACTAATCTAAGATCTAAGTTGATTTTGATAAGATATTTAAAGGATTTTAAAGTGGTAGGTGGGATGGGCTACCATTTTCAAAGGAAGAAGGTGATGGTCACAAAAAAATATTTGAGGACTATTTTTTAATGTTAAAAGTGTGGCCTACATTATGAGAATTTATGTCTATGGAAACTAGATTGGCATGCAGCTAAATCATCATGGAAATTGTTGTGCAACTAGGGTACAACTACATTTTGGAAATACGATGAATTAATAATTAAAATGCCACATTCGAATATTTCATAGTTGTAATTTAGTTGCACATTAGTTGCAACTTGGATTCTATACAAGTGTATGTATGTAAAGTATATACGATGATAGTCAACTGTAGTTTGACCATGACCACAAGTTTCAATGAAGTGGTTAATATCAACTGTATTGCAACTGGTGTGGCTTTAATGTTGAATGAGCAACTACTTTGCAACTAGCGTACGATGATGCGTACGATCATGCCACATTTACAATTAGGTAAAGGTCCATAACATTTAGAACTTGTAATTTGTTTGTAACTAAGAGTTAACTAAATTAGCTAATTTTACAACTAAATTACATCTAAATGTGCCACTATGGTTTCACTACATAACTATTACTTGTCCATTATTTTGGAAATAGAATGTTCAACTCATCTAACTATGTGACAATTCATATTATTAAAAGATTTATAGGTTGTGCAATTCATTGAAAGTGTAAATGTAGGCCTTCAATTGGATTAGAACAGTGTATTAAAATGTTTATGAATATGTACATATAGATATTATTGCTTTTACGCTTCAAACATTTCTAGACTAGATTATTAAATACTTCATTGATACGAATCAATTCTTTTATTGAATTAATTATTTAAAATAAGTCATTTTCATAATGATCTGAACAACTAAAATTTAAATAATGTACTAAATATTATATTCCTATTTTTTGTGATTAATGTTCAATTGTTGTGTTAATAATATTTCACTACATTGGAATTCACAATATTATGTTGGTATACATACATATCAAACCATAAAATTTCATGAAAGGTGAAAGTCTATTTTT
>Ga0116231_10005104_pt1 | contig 26091 bp, 16 predicted proteins | sample S1TSphgellanicum_2_FD_89695 | JGI IMG/M metagenome (GOLD analysis project Ga0116231, IMG submission 89695) | Host-associated microbial communities from peat moss isolated from Minnesota, USA - S1T2_Fd - Sphagnum magellanicum MG | ecosystem: Host-associated > Plants > Peat moss > Unclassified... | reverse complement strand
GGGGGGGGGGTGGTGGGTGGGGGGGGGGAGGGGAGTGGTATTTAGCGTCTCGCTGGTAAACCTAGTTTGGCATAACTAATTAAATTTATGGGCTTTGGGTGGGGTCAACGGCCAATGGGATAAGTGAGAAACGATAGCAGATTATTATCCCTCTGGCGGTTCACGTTCACCGCGTCTTGGCTACCCGTTACTCCTTTCCTTTCACACCATCGAATGGATGGATGCACACTAGGAACAGCTAACTATATCCATACCAGGGTGTCTTTTTTTTCATTTTTTCTTTTCATATTTGTCATCTAGCTGAACTGGCGATTATCCATAATACAGTTTAGAACAAGTTTGGCTATAAATAGGATATCAAAAATAAAAAAGTTCAACATTCCTTGACATTTTTGGCTACATGGTAGAAAACAAGAAGAGGAATATGACAGTATTGTCCCAAAAATATGTAGAAATTTGGTGACTAAAAAAAAACCCCACATATTCTAGCTATTTTGAAATTTTATAAGCCAAGTTGCTAAATTTAGCCAGGAAAAAGGAAGAAAGAAAAAAAAAAACAAGGTTCGTCCTTACTCCATACTCTCTCTCTATTTTCATAACTGGCTCTTCCTTGCAGTCATCCTGAAACTAGGTAGGTGAAGTGTTCTGGTCTCCACTGAGGTGAACTTTACAAATAACTTTAATTCAGGGTAGCCTAGGGTCAGTTTCCACGTTGACAAAACGAATAATTAATTTTTTTCAAAAAAAGCATTCGGTTTTTAATTTTGAAATAATTTTTTTTTCCATCATTTACTATAATATTGTGAGATGAGTAGTGAAATTATTCAGAGTGTAGTAGCATGTGATGATTTTCAACATGAACTTCATATTTTCACAAAATTTGATTTCACTATTTTGAGGATTATTTGATGACAAAAACAGACTTTAGCATAAGGTATCTTTAATTTTAGATGTGAGAAATCTGACACCGCATTTGTGAACCTTTTGACAATCTTTGGGCGGTTGGAGGGCTGGAAACATTCCCCCCAACATAGGCCGTAGAATGTGACCATAATGTTGTGTCTCCAACTTTTTTTTTCCTCATTTTTTTCTTAACCCTCTGTATAGGGACAAGGGTCATATAGCCTTGTGCCTAGCTATGAAAAAAAAATCTTATATGTCCATTAACATTGTTCGAGCATCTGCAGCGGTGGTGCTCAGTATGTGACCTTGCAAAACATATTTTTCACACCCAACTTCAGTTATTTAGTGTTTTGCAATCAAAACTGAAACTGGGACACAAATATGTGAGGAACTACTAATAGCAAACCACCTGGACCAATCATTATGATGGGCAAAAATCAGAAACACTGAGCATCTGGCACATCATACTTATTACACTCTTTTATGCAGGTGCACACCAGTGCTGTGCCTTTTACCAACCATCGTAGACTGTGTAATTATGCTGAGCCAAAACCATTTTCCTGATCTAAACCGGCATATTTTGATTTTTCTTCATCCAATTTTACTGTGGAGGATTGCATAATGAGTACCGTTGGAGATGCTCTTAGAATGGGAGCTTGAAAATTGTTTTGAGTTTATTGCAATAAACAATTTCGTAACTGTTATAATAGCATCATAGGATTGTCAATAGATGCAAAGAAAAGAATTGTGATCGATGAGATTGTTCACTCCAATGCTTTGAATTATTTTAAAGAGTTGCCTTAGTAAACTAGTACTTACAAGTTTTGGGTGGATATCAGTTTTTAAAATCTCTGTCGGGTCCAGATATTGAAAACAATTTATCATATATGTCGGTTCTCTTAATATAATTGTTTAATTAAGTTTTAAAGGCTGGATCTGGGTCTTCAATTTGGATTTTTTTTCTCAAGGCCGGTTCTTAAGTCTCTGGTTCTTGCCTATGTGAGAACAGTTGATTACCTACACTGGTTATCATTTACAATTTTCATTTAAAATTTTATTTTTATATTTAAAATTATTTAAATTTTAAATTTACAAAACATGTAATATTTCAAATCTTTTTTCAACCAAGAAATGTTTTTTGAGTTATTTTTTAATGAACAAACATTTTTTCCAACATTTTTCCAACCAACAATTTTATTTTTTCTAACTTCACAAATCCATTGTTTCATCCCTATCAAAAGAACTTTCAAATTCTTCTAGCTCTTCTTCTAATCTCCATCTATGTCAATGAATTTTACTAAACTAGAGGGTGATTTACAACCAATTCTAGGATCACTAGGTCAATTTTTATTAACAAATATCAAAATTTTCAAAAAATTTGATTGTGACTTACATCTTCTTAAATTTGCAAGGATTCTAGCTAAAGAGAAAATTATTTCAATTTGAATTTGGGATCCAATAATTCCCAAGATTTTACAAATAAGAAATCCCATAGTTAGAAACATGAATTCATGTTTTTGCCACCATTACAAAAGACACTTTATTTCCTTCATATCCACTTGGTATCGTTTTTAAGTGAGAAACTCCCTATTCACAAGTTCTTTCACTGGTTCACTTGTGTTGGCAATTTGTTCAAATACATCCAAATTATAATATTCATCGACACCAATGTTAACAAAAACACTTTCAGATTCTGCCAAAGGATGCAAAGGGTGATGACACTTCAACAACATGGGATATAAGGATTTGCTATCATATTTGTCAACAATAGCAACACCTTGTTCCCTTCCAATAAATGAAGACATAAGACAAAGGCTTTTAAACCTAGGATCTAACATCAAAGAAAGCATATTATGGGTTTTCTTTTTTTCAAATATTTTCAAGAAAGAAAAGAAAGATTCCAACACAACACATGCTTCCTTTTTAATGTTAAATGCAAAAGAAGTTAATTCATCAACAACAATTGATTCCTCTTCCATCAGATTTTATAAAGAAGGCAAAACTACAGGTGCATTTTTAAGTTTTAAAACCATGGATATTACAAAATTCAGAACATCACTTAGTAACCAATGACCATAGGATGGGTTCAGGACACATGTAGTCACAATAAGAGAAAGGTAATCAACAATGATTTGGCAAATGTGCCATGTAAAAGGTGGTGGTACTTGGTTAACCACCCTCATAGCAATTTGTTTACTATAGCACATAACTATAGTAGCTTGAAATAACAATGCCTCTTGAAACATAATGACTTTGCTAGCAAACCTGCAAAACAGTGAAACAAAACATATTAATAAATTTTTATAGAAACAAAATAGATTAACAATTTTCAACAAAAAAATATTTTTTTCACAAAATAAACAAGATTTTAGTGTCTACCTTGTTTTCATTGGGGTATTGAGTTTTTTGGGATGAATTCCAATCTTTACACAAGTTTTGGTCCACTTCCCAAATAATACACTTTTGCAAATCTGCTTGAATTGCCTTGATAGATACATATCTTAAACTTCTAACCACTATCTCATCAATAATAACATATTGACATGCTTTGGAATAAACATGCCCAAAACATGTATCATTGAAACTTTCTTGTAAACCTAATGTTTCACAATTAACAAGATATTTTAGAACAAAAGACATTGCATTTAGGTTATAACCCCCATCTTTCACACATGCAATGATTTTCTTTTTTTCAAACCAAATTTGTCTAGCAAATTTATCAAATTTTGAGCCAACACATGTCAAGAAATTTTTGTAGCTTCAAACAATCCAACAATTATATGTTTTTGTTGTCAATTAGATCATTAAAAAATTACAACCAAAGCAAAAACATCATGAGCACCTTTATTCATCCATAAATCAAAGTTTGTAATTGTTGTATAACATTCGGTAAGACTAGGTAGAACACATGATTGATTAATTTTCTCCACCAAATTTGCCAAAATCTCTTATGAAAACTGTCTTTTGGAAAAAAAATTAAGTTTTGGACATAAATGTAATGCCATTCGTTTAAACCATATACTCTCAACAAAATGAATTGGCAAAATGTTTTTTATAATACCTAGATTTTCATCAAATTCCAAATATCATTTTTTTGAATGAATCCTTCAAAACAAAAAAATTTAATATGGAAGATCCAAATGGATTGAGCCATTTTTTTTTGTTGGTTACCTTTCCACACTTCTTCTCATCATGTTTTGTATTTTTTCAAATTTTTTGGAAATTAAATAGTGATAACCATCCACACTTTTTTTTAAAGGATATTATACCATTTGTTTTGTAATATGAGATTAGACCTTTTCTTGCCTACATTTTTGGGTTTGAAACATTCACAAGTGCATAATAACATAACAAACATTTCCTTATTTGTGGTTGCTTTAAGTTCATAAGTTTGTTATCATTTATGAAAAAATAAAACCAACACAATGCATTTCTTCCTTTGGTTTCCAAAATTTCCTTTGATTGTGCATCTTTTTAAAATGTTGTTACATTATTTCTTTTTCAATATCAATTTGAAAATTTCTTACAATTTCAAATTCCAAACTAAGATTTATTTCAAATTATTCTTCCACATTTTGTTTTTCCATAATAACTTCATTCATGAAAATCTCACGAGTTTCATTTAGTTTGTTTTCATTTTTTGATGAATGTTCCATGTTGCAAATTTCACAAGACATTTAATAGAAGAAAAAGTAATCAACAATATTCTACCAAATTTATTTCAAATATTGCATATAATTGTAAACAAATTAACTAAAAATAACAATGCAATAAAAGGTTTGAAGGTTTAGAAAACAATTACAAGCATTTACAAAGAAAAAAAATTTAAAGTAAAAATCGAAAAAATGAAGATATAATGAAGGGTTAAAGTAAGAAAAATGAAAAAAAAAAATGTTGATGAAAAAAAAAATGTTGATTAATGTTTAGTTTAAGGTTTAGGGTTTATGTGTTTAATGTTTGGAAATATGCATAGTCCAAGTGTAAAAAACATGTAAAACAAACAACAAAAAATTAACAATTAATTACACAAAAAATATATAAAATGTTAAACTAATAACAAAAAACTAAAGTTACAAATCCAAAAGAGGAAAAAAAAAAAAACTTTTTTAAAAATTACCAAATTGGAGGTGGCTACCATGCCTCTTATGTTCCACCTTCTACACAAATAGAAAGGTGAAGAAATACCAAGCAAAGGGGGCAAGCTTGAAGCTCAAACATGCCAACAACAAGGATAGGCAAGCAAATGGTGAAGTAGGTAGAAGCAGGTGAGGTACCTAAAGAGGCGACGATGATGGAAGTAGGCGGGAGTAGGCGGCAATGGTGAAAACATGCAAGTGGCGATGGTGGAAGTAGGTGAAAGTAGGCGACAATGGCAAGAACGGGTAGGTGGCAATGGTGGAAGTAGACGAGAATAGGCGATGATGGTAGAAGGTGGTGATGGCAAAAGTAGGCGAAGAAGCAAGTGAGATACCTGAATAGGCGATAATGGCAAAAGCAAGCAGCGATGGTGAAAGTACGCGGGAGCAAGTTGGTAGGAATAGGTGACGATGGTAGAAGTAAGTGGGAGCAGGCAAGTGGGAACAAGTGGTGATGGTGGAAGTAGGCGGGAGTAGGCATCAATGGCAAGAGTAAAGACAATGGCGGAAACAGGGTGTAGGGCCCCATGAAGTAGCCACACAAAACACGCAAGGCAAGCAAGCAAGTAGGAAGGAAGAAAAAAAAAACAAGCTTGTGTTGTGGAAGGAACTCAAAGAAAAAAAACATCAATTCCCTCAATACAAAACACCTAAACAAAATAACAAAGCTTTGAAAGCTTTCAAGTGAGGAAAAACAATGTGAGAGAACTTTGAGCAATGTGAAAGGGGGAAAAGCTATAAAGGCTAGTTTTTTTTATATTGAACGCAAAATTGGGTATTGTTTAAGGTTTAAGATCTTTTTTCTAGAAGTTTATAATTCCTATTTAACCCGCTACACCCTACACCCAATAGCCACTTAATAGGATTGCTTCTTTTAGAAGTTACTACATACCTAACCCCTTACACCTACCACTTAACCCTTTAGCTGAAAACTGGACCCAAAGAAAAAAAAAAACCTTCTCCTAATTCTTAATTTATAATGTCAAATAAGGTTTTGCAAACCATGTCACAAATTTATTTCACCACAAACCTAATACAAAAATAACATGTTAAAAGGAATCTATATATGCAAATTTGAATTACAATATGCATAATCTAAGTTTAAGAGATGAAACGTATCATAATGATCACATGGGTTTACATAAACGCCAAATATTTTAAAAATACCTCAAATGTTTCCTCATCCATATTCAATTCCTAACAAAACACATCTAATTGCAATTCAAATGGGACTAAGGTATGCTAAAATAAATCCAATATGATTCATAATACCACATTCTATTGTGTGGACTACTCAAACAACAACAATTGCAAAGGACATGTGTAGCATTATATTTTTGTACACAAGAATTATACCCACCATGAGGGCATCGATTTCATTTCATGAAAGCACAATAATTAACATCATATTTAACACCATGGTGAGTGTTGAAGGTAGAAAACTTACCATAAATTGCTACCGAAAATCACTAATTGGAAATTGTTACCGAAAATTGTTATTAGAAATCATTAATAAAAAATTGCTATCAGAAACCATTATTGGAAACTGCTATTGGAAATCAATATTGGAAATCATTACAGAAAATTGATATTGGGAATCATTATTGGAAATTACTACTAGAAAACATTATTGGAAACTATACAAAAAATCATTATAAAAAACCTCTTACTAATTTTCAAAGTGTATATTTTTAGACCAGAAAGTTAACTTATTAAACTAACTTTAAATAAGGATTTATAGATAAGATTTAATATGAGTTTTTAAAAGATTTTTGGGATTCCCCTAACTTTTTGGGTTTTCCATTGTTTCTAACCCCTTTAAAGGTTTTATATGGGGAAACCTAGGGAGTCAGAAGATGTATCATCATTTGTTGTAATTTTATGATTGTGATGTTGGAGATTTGAAAGAGTATACTTGAAGTCATATTTTCCATTCGTATTTTCCATTGTTTTTTGAGTTTGAAGGTATATGTATTTTTACATGTTAAAGTGTTTGCATGATAAAAGCCTATAGTTTATTTGAACTACCGATTTCATGAAATTTTTGTGACTATTTTTCATTTAATGTTGCAAAATTGAGATGTTCCTGTTTCATTTAAGTACCTAAAACCCAGTAGTTCATCAAGTGCCTTAACAATGGGAGTTAGAAGTATCAGAACACTACCAAAAATTCATTATAGAAAGATTTGGGGAAATAGACTTTTAGGACATCCAACTAGGGAGGTAGTAAAGGCAACTAAGGTACCACTAGTCATAGCCTATATGATGACCATCGGGCAAATGACTATTACATGTGTAGCCCATTTTATACCATGGGAAGAACACCAAAAAACTTGGTAGTGGTGATTTTTCATCACAACATACATGCAATACTAACATCAATGGTGTTAACCACATCAATGTTTATAATAACTGGATTACCACCAAACCCATGAGGACAACCATTGTTTCCTTTAGGCACTTCCATTGTGACAATAGTTCAACTCACAATACATGTTCATGGCCTTACAATTGACCATTAAACCATCCTCCATATAAAAAAATATTTAGATGTTCATGTTCATGTTAGAGTTTTCATAGCTACCATTAAAGTTAATGGTAAAATTATTGATGAAGATATAATGAATCTTTTCATGTTCAATATTAAAGATACAATATTTGATTAACAACTACACGAGGGACTACTTGAACTACAAATTTGTTAAACTAGAGTAGACATTTTATAAAAGGTGTTGCACAATTCAAAATGATGAACAACTTGTGTACATTAATTAAAGAACCCCAAACAAGAGAAGAATGCATGAGTGGAAGTGTACTATGAATGATTAGTGAAGTTGGCAAATAGTTTACAAACACTTGCTATAAATGACTTCTTGAGCACTATTTTCAAATTTAAATTGTAATTTTACCTACACATTGCCACTTTTGGAATGAAAAGAAAAATATTGTAGCAACACAAGGAGTTGGCCTAATGTTATGAAAAATGGATATTAGAACCTAAAGCAAAAAAATTCTTTCAATACCTTAAGAATTTAAATTTACAATGCCATAAACCATAACTAACAAATCAAGTATGTACTATACAAACTATTATTGAACAAATCACAATGTGGATACATGCCATAGTATAAAGGAGACCATAGTGGTGATATATGAAATTTATGTTCAAAACTAACAAATCACTAAAACCATTGAAATGTCCTTGCCACATTTGTGGTGTTATTAGACATGAACTTATAGAATGTTGAAAGTTTTATGAGATGCAGAGTATGTCCAAACACAAAGGAGCGATCATTTATCAAATGTCTTTTTTTATGGTAGTAATTACATTGTGCAAGATTAGATCTGGGTATCTTATCCACATTGCAGGTTCCTTTATGACATACTTGTTCTCCAAGTAAAATTTCACCTCTCAAATTCCTCATAAGTCTTGGCTCATTGTTTTTCATCATATAAGTTATAAGAACACATTCTACAACTACATGTTTAGCTTTAGGCACAAGCATAATTTGAATATTGAGTTTAGAAGCCATATCGTGCATTTGAGCCTAATGTATCATGGTTTCATAGGCATGTTCTTCCATGTTTTCATCATTGGTCTCATGAATTTCTTCAACCACAAGTTCTATATGATCAACCTCATTATTATTCATGGGGTCCTCTCATTCTTTAGGTGGTTGGTGGTATGGAGGTGAAGTTAATTGCCAGGTTGGAACTTGTCCTTATTGTTTCTATGCATAAATTGTCCTTGTTCCTCTTTTGAATTCATTTGCTTGCATTTTGAACTATACAAATTCAAATATCCAAGATTTTTTAAGTTCACTTCTACTATTCCTTGCACTCATTGCTTCAAAAAATAGGTGTATGTTTTGGTATTCTTTTCCAATATTTTTAGGTTTTCTCCCAATTGTAACTCCTTTATGGATTGACAATCTAGGTTGTTGGGTCACCTTTATGTTATCCTAGTGAACATTTTTCTCCTAAAAATGTTTTGTATCCATACAAGAAATCATGGTTTATTTCACTAAAAAACTAAATAAAAATAATCATTTTGACATTTGGTCAATTTGACCATTTGCTCATAATGGACAAGTTGATTAACAAGTCCAATTCGACTGGTGATTTTTTTTTATTGACCATAAGATTGTCATTTTGACTAGTTAAATTGGATAAGAAATTGGGTAATAAAAAATATTTAATTAAAAAATAGTGCAATTTTAAAATATAAAAATGTAATTAATAAATAAATAATAATTACCTACCTACCTATCCACAACTCACCTGGGTACTATACATTTACACACATGTACAAGGTTTATATACGAATATACAAACTCCACATGGTATATGTTGGTAAGGGGGATTGAACCTTGGTCTCCTTGGATCCACACCAATGTTTTGGCCATCAAACCACCACATCGGTTTGTAAAACAATATAATATCAAATGTATTTAATATGTTTCTTTGAACTTCCATGAAATTTTTTGTTAATGTGTATAACAACATTGGAACTTCAATTTTTTCTATAAGTAAGTAGACATCTAATTAAATAAATAGGTGTTTACCTACCTATGTTTTTAAATGTACATACCTACTTATGTGAAATATAAATAGGTATGTAGGTAAGTAGGTATATATAAATATGTAAATATGTAAGTAGGTAGGTAGGCAATTATATGCTTAGGTAGGTAGATAGGTAGGTAGTTAGGACATATTTAGGTAAATAGGTAGGTAGGGCGTAAGTAAATATATGTTAGGTAAGTAAGTAGGTAGCCTAACAGGTTAGTTAACCGAATTAAAATGGCCAATTTGACTAGGCCATGGGCATCTTGATGGACCATTTTAAACAATTGTCCTTCTTGACTAAATGTATGATTTAACATTTGATCAAAATTGTTAGTTTAGTTAAAAGAACCAAGTGTCTTTCATGCCCTTTGCATTTAGTCAAAGTGGGTGAAATCACACTACATTGTCCATAAAATGTTGTCACAAGGCATTTTTTGCAAGAATTTGGACTTTGTAATCGACCATATGATTAAATATAATCAACTAAGATGAAAAAGGACTCAACATTAAAATGTTATACATATTATAATCACATTGTATGAATTTCATGGATAGTTTTTGAATAACCATAACATAATGGACTTTCAAAGGAATACATAAAGACCTGTAACAATCCATAATCAATGAATATGGATTCCATGCATTTCATAAAAAAAACTTGGTGAGTAAAAGACTCAATGGTAATATGATTTGATAACATTGATACCAAGGAAGAGTTTTTGCAAGGATTTTAATCATCAAAATTTTCTATGCACCTTGAATTATGTTTTTTTTAATTAAGTCATTTCTTTAATGAAAGTAATAATTTAGAAGCTCATCTTTCAAATTTAAGCTTTCCATAAGGTAAACTAGGGTTGAAATATTTTTTTATAATACACTTTTAATGATAACTTGTAAAATGGCTTATGTGATTTGAGATATCCTCCCTTCACACTACCTTCGCAGTGTTAATTTAGGCAATTATGGACTTCCACATGTGCAAAATAGAAATCCCAAAACAATTATTCTTTTTCATTTCAAAATCCACATGCATCTCATGAAGTTTGATCAAAATTTTGATCTTTATAATGTCCCCGGAAACATAATGGGAGAAGAAGTCATTCAAAATATTCCCTCCTAAAACAAAATTCAAAATGTAGGATTATATTGATACTATTAATCACTACCATTACAAATGTTGTCCTTGCTAATATTCCTTTGATCTTTTTAAAACTTATTTTTTGTTTAATGCTTGTGACATTTGGTCAACAACATTGAAAAATATATGGGATGGGCATATATGAAGTGCATCCATCATGGACCTCATGGTTGACCATTTCATCTTTAATCTTCCATAAAAAATGTAAAAGGAAGGTTATTGTATGGATGAGTTGTAATTGGAACCAATCCTAATGAGATGCCCATTGGTTTGTAATTTCTATCACCTTTGTTGGAGAGAAATTGTCACATGACCTCAAATTTTAACTAAGCCTATTCATGAATGAACATGTAATAGGCCAATAGTGAATCTTTCCCTACCATAGAAGTGAAACATTGAGTATAACAATTGTAAATCCTTAACAATTGTTTTTACATTTACCAAAAAAAGACTTGAAAACATTATTTGTTCAAATTTGTATGCCTTTGGGGTTTGAGAATTATGTTAATTTACCCAAGAATTTGAAAAAAACCAATTGCTTGAAAATGTTCTGAACTTTCAACAAATGTGTCAACACAAGAAACATATATGATTTAGAATGTTTCATTATGTCCAAATTGTTACATGCATGATACATTGTAAGGACTTTGGGTTTGGTAATGAAAAATATCATTAATTTCTTTGTAGTAAACATCACACTCTTCAACCAAGGTAATCATGTTATGTCCACCATCAAAACCAACTAATGTGTAGCACAAGGAATTCATATAATGTGTGAAGATTTAACTATTAGCATTTCCTCCACAACTTTGCAATTTTTAGCATTGTTTGATATCACATGCATAACGTTTTGTGGCTAGACGTCCAACACAACTTGTTTGATGTGGGAATAAATATATTTTGTAGTTGTTGGTGTTCTTACCTTTGAGAGAACCAAGGGTTAAAATATTGATTCGAATATCACTTCAATTGATATTCAGACGTTTTTAGTGAATGATGTTCAAGTGATGCTTGGTTGATATTCAATGTTTCTTGGGATACTTGCCCAACATTAGTACTTACATGTTGCATGCAAATTGTATGAATATTTTTGCAAGAATATTGATTTTGATTTTTTACACTTTATTCTTTAGTTATACTTTGAGATTTTACTCAAGTTGTTCAAAGAAAGTTTTGGCATATTACTTGTGTTTTTTCTTTCACAATCTCAATATTCTTTTTGTGTAATTCATTTTCCACATTTATTCAACTTTTTTCACAATTTGTTAAGCTCTTTGAAAACATAGACCCTTCATGTAGGGTAAGGCTCTTAGTCATGGGCATTACCAAAATAATAGCTCATGTGAGGTGGAGTTGAGGTTGGGGCCCAATTCCAATAATCCCCATGGCCAAGGGTGTTACACAACATAATTCCCATGATACTTAGTGGGTATTCGATGGGTATGATATTCTAGAAAAAAATGACACAAGACATTTCAAAATGCTTCATGATTTCTTCCACTTTGTAAATGTTCCACCAAATGTGTTAAACATTCAAGTGGAAGTTTTCACTTGTAAAGTCAAGCCTTAGGACGAGGGCATTCCCAAAATAAAAGGCTTAGGATGAGGAGGTGGTAGCTTAGTTTACCTTCCATTTTGGGTCTCATTCATGGGATTTACTCATCACATGAAATGCATGATATCATGAACCTAACCATATACAGATCACGAACCACATTTTGGGACTTTAACTTTCATATGTGGGCTTTACCCATTGCACAAAGCAAATGCTATCATGAACCTAAAATATGTAGATCACAAGGTTTTTACACCTACTTATTAAAATAGAGAGATTTTGAACTACAAGTGGGTGTAAAATCCCTTTCATTCTTGAGGAGTAGGTGTTATATATTTTTTCTTTTTAAGAGGGATATTCATGGATATATGGTGCTTTCCAAACATAGTACGAAATTTTTGCAAGACATTTGCATTGGGGAAGCCTAAAGGAAGCCTTATAACCTAGAGAGAATTAATTTAAAACTAAATTTCTACTATCACCTAGGTTGCAAGTAAATTCACGCACAACACTCACACACCAGACAAAACATTTGAAGAATACAAAAGTTCAAGCATATTTTTGAGCTAGGATCATCCTTGCACCTAAAACTTGGTACTTACGTGGGTTACACCCATTTAGGAATTCAACACACACACACAAAGACCTTGTTTTATGGGGATTAATTCACCAAAGACATGTACACTTATTCTTGGGAACATTTACATAATAAAAAAGACATAAATTTATTATAACATAGGTTTGTTACAAAAGAAAATTATTCTAAAACTTAACACAAAATAACAAGATGAAATTATGAGAAGGAAATTACAAGTTCAAAGTTCCACCTGCAACCTCTTATATATTTGCAAGGAGAAATGGATGAATTATTATCCCTATCCATCTACATCTACTAACATTTTCATTCATCAACATCAAGCCACTAATATTATGCCACATTGTTCTAAAACTCTCATCTTCCAAGTGAACAAATCATTCAATTATTAACAGTTCTCTTCCCAACAATAATCTAATCAAATGTGCATAATTTACTTTCAACTATGTATAACTCAAAATAATTAATGGAATTATTCATGAATTGAAGCCTATGTCCCTAGTCAAAGATTGTCAAGGTAATGCCCATAAGTTGAATTATTTATTTCCATGCTTATCCAATCCTTCTACTATAAGTCACATTACTATTTATTTACAACTTTTATCCCTAATAACCCATTATGGTGTTACAACTCTTTGAAAGAAGCATCATTGGTAGGAGAGCAACTATTCCTTCCTTCAAAGAATTGATTTCAAAATGAGGATTCCTTTGATGGCTAGGACTCATGGTGACCTTGCAAGTAATTATTATGGGTTTATTTTAGCTAGTTCACTTTACACATTGCTTAACATTTGGGACATGAGGGGATTTTGAGTCCTTTGGAGATTAAATAATAACCATATTGTTCTATCCCCAATGGTTACATCCTTATTATAACCAAAATTGCAAGAATGTCATTATTAAGCCATTATGCCAAATCTAGTTATTAAACATATTTCCTTTTTCAATTCCCTATACTTCAAAATATTTATGAATTTTCTAAAATTCACAACCCTTTTGTTTTCAAATGAATATTTTTTTAAAATTTTGATTTCATATGAACCATGCCAATCTTATGTTTTCAACACCTTTTGGTTATAAATTATGGTCAAATCATTTTGAATTGAATTGATTATCGCCTAGCTTGCAAATTGTAGATCAATTATTATCTTTATGATGTGTCCCAACTCAAAAAAAAGTAGGTAATTTGAGCACCTTACTCAAGCAAAATTGTAAACATTGTCATAAATAAACCATTTTCATAATTCAAACCAAATAGCTCAAATTCAATAACTAGTTTCAAGTTGTAGATCTTCGTGTACACATTTTTGGTTTTAGTTCATAAAAGGAATGAAGATTAGTACTTTGTAGATATATAGGAAGTTTCATGATATCCTATTTGGGTGGGTTTTCTTATTTTTTTTGTTTTGGTAAATTAAAAAAATTGAAATATAAGAAAAAAAAATCTTTTTATTTGAAAAAAAATCCTTTAGCATTGAGTATGTGTTTTGATTATATCCAAAATTTTATAAAGGGAATAGATCCAAAAAAATATTGGTTTTTTAATTAATAATTTCCAATGTTTTGTCTTTATGTTGGCAAATTTAGGTTCAATTATTTTCAAAATGGACATAGGAATATGATGGTGATCAAATACATATTCTCACAATTATGGTGGATTTCAAACCATTTTCAAATGATTTTCTAATAATTAACAATTGTAAAATTGGCATTGGTTAGGTCTCAGTTCTCAACAATATTTTGCAAATGTATGAATAATTTATGTGTTATCAAATTTCATGGCATTAAATGACTTTGTGATTTCTTCAAAAGATGACCAAGTTCATTGTACCTTTTGAACTTATCTTCCACAAGTACAAAAAAATACCAATAAATTCAATGTGGCACTATGGTTTAACACTTTCTATGTTTTTATGCGACTAAGGGATAAGATGCCCAAAAAAAAAGGTTATCATTAATTTCTTAAAATATGGGATTTGATTACATAATAAAGGTCCTTTAACCATGTTTGAAGTCAACAATAAGTTGGTTACATGATATGTGGGTAGGGTAAGTTGAAAAAATAAAAAATTGATGAAAATTGAATTAGTAAAAAAGGATGGAATCCAAGAAAGTTAAATGATGGATCTTATTTGGGTCTACTAAGATGGAAGGTACAAGAAAGTTGAGTTTGAAAAAGATAATGGATGAAATGAAATGTTGGAAAGATTATATTGATGAGACATATGGATATATTACATATGTTTAAAATTGGGAAAGATTCAAGATGAAACACAAGTCATGATAGATAGAAATTTCAATAAAGCTTAGATTTGATATTAGAATAATGGTAGAAAGGAAGACCAATAAATATTTAAAACCTAAGAAAGACAATGGATGGGGTCAAAATGGGGAAAGATGGAAATTTCGATAATGTTGCAATTTAAAGAAAACAATTATTAAAAATGAAAACTTCGAAAGATGAAAAATTCAAAAAAAATGATGAATGAAATGAAGGTTGGGAAATAATAATAATAATAATTGATTGACCAACAAGTTGAAATTTGGGAAAAATATTGGACGAAAATTCAAATAATCGATAATGAAAAATGGATGATAAATTTATCCATAAAAACCTTGGATTAGGCACCAAAATTTCACGTTTTGTCAAAATACAAACCAAAATGCCAAAGTCACAAGGAAATTTTAAACACATGTTTAATAGGGACTAGGTGTTTGCAAGATATGGTGTACATGATTTTAGGCAACATTGGGACTACATATAGCATCAAAAATAATAACATGTAAGATTTCATGCACTTTGAATTCTTCTAAAAATCACATATAAATAATTTTGGGTTAAAATCTAAAATAAGTCATGAAAATTATGAATATGCAATTAATTCATAATCATGCTTTGTGTAAGTGTATGCTAAGAATTTTATATAGGTTTAAAAAAAACCCTTATTTGACAACATTTTTTATATTATTAATTTTGAAACTCCATTTTATTTTTGTCAAATGATTTAATAAACATTCAACCCAAATATATTTTAAATGAAAGAACATTTTACAACCTAAAAAATCATAATCAACAACATTATCATATCAAAATGTATTAATGAACATTTTAATATCATTTGATTTAAACTCAAAAACTTCAAAACAAATTGAAAGCCTTGATGAAGAAGATTATTCCTTATGTTAATAACTTTATATGTGCAACATTTTATTGAAAAATTCACATGAAAATTAGTCTTTCCTAGTCCTTTTGTTGTAATTACAACAATGCTTCAAGGTTTTACAAATTAAAAATATACTTATGTTGGACAAGTAAATCATTAATATGTGTACCGATTCAAAGAATAATTGATAGATTGGGATATAACCCATCATTTATAACAAATTTTAATGAAAGAATATTTTCCTACAATGCACTATGATGCATCAAAAGTGTTGCAAGTATTGAAAATTACCATTTTGTGACATTTTTTGAGCACATAGCTTGCAAACACTCAACCCAAACTCATTTTTGCATCACAACTTGGGCTTAAATGAATTTGGTTTTGAGTTGGACCTATGTATGCATGGCATATGCATTTCTCAAGCTTTGCAAAAGTCTCAAGAAGTTTTAAATAATATAATAAAAATGTAAATCTACAATTGGAGTTTGTGACTAATTTTTTAGTTATAGGCAACATTTGTGATTAAAATCCAATTAGTCATGTATGATTAATTGCATGCAATAAATAGTTGCAAACAACATGACATCATGGTTGATGCACCATCACATTTCAAATGCATTCTACAAATTAATGTATACAATTTCATCCTTTGACCAAATCAAATACATGTTCATACATGTTTAGATTTTGCAATTAAATTGTAATTATCTTTGGTGATTTCTAAAATTTTGCCATGTGTTAGTCAATAAACACTAGGTACATAGGTAGGTTTGAGCTAGGTAAGCCTAGGCTAAGTAGCTAGTAGTTTTAGGTCTTAACACCTTTTTAGGAGAATCCTATTTTAGTTCGGGTTTAGCCTTTAAGGTTGAGCATTTTTTTATTGGTTCATTTCAAATGATTTAAAAAAAAAAATAGAATTTTTTTGGGAATTTTTTTAATTCACCAAATTATATAATTTATGTAATTGAAAAAGAAATAAAAAAATATGGGATAAACTTTAAAGAAGAAGAAACACAACAACATTATTATCCCATATCCTATATAACAACAATATTTATATCCTATTAATTAGGCTACCTACCTATTGGCTACTACTTAGTTTGCCTACCTATTACTTATTACCAAAGTTACCAACCATCTACTACCTATTAGCCTAACTTTATTTACATACTACCTACTATTTAGCTTGCTTACTTAACATTTAACCTACCTACACAACTATTTTCCTACCTACTTGCTTACCCATTTAACCTAACCTACCAATTAAATAGCTAGCTAAGTTAAGTAACTAAGTCGGTAGGTATGTGAATAAGTACGTCATGACTCTAATTTTGGGCTTGTAACCAAAATTAAGGTATGAAAATGGGATGGAGGCAAAATAATGTTTTGGGATTCAAATACATTCCCACAAGTGTGAGAAAATGCAAGGAAAGGAATCCAAAGGAATCCCAAATGAGAAGCTTTTTGAAAGTTGCAATGTTATGAAAATTTTGAACTCTAGGATGAAAGTGCAAGTAATAAATGATGTCCAAATTGAGACCCTGATATACATTGGAAAGATATTGAAGCATAAACATCAAAAGTGAGCTTGTACTTTTCATGAAATAGGAGTTATGGCAAAAAAAAAAGGTTGGAAATCAAAAATCAAAATAGCAAGTTGACTCCTAACCATTAAAACCTATAAATAAGGATCAAATGAGCTCTTAATTGAATGTATAATATGGTTTTGGAAATGTCTTTTGAAAGGTTACAACTTTGCTTTTATAAACTTTTCAATCAAAGCTTGTATGTAGGAGTTATGAACCTAGGCAAGATGTGAAATTCATAATTTTGTAAATTGAAAATTTTCAAGATTTCAACCTAAGAATCTTAAACATTTTTTGTCACCACTGCTAGTCATAAAATATATTATAAATGAACATGCGAGGAGGTGGTGGTTGTTTTTTCAAATTTGGGTTGTGGTGCACTATTTTATGAGTTTGACTCACCCATGGTTCATTTATGCACCATTTTGGTTTGAATTTACATTAACTACCTTTCTTAATTTGTGTATATGGATCTTAGTTTGAATTTTGTGAATTTGTCCTAGTCTCACCTTGGAGCTTTAGAGTTTTTGATGTTGTTTTTCTTTTAGGAGTTAATGAATGCATCATGGGTTTGCATTCTACTACAAACTTGGGGATCAATTGGTTCTTGTATGCTTGATATCATTTGACAAATCTAGAGGTGTGTTAAGATAAGTAAATAGATCCTTAATGTACCTCTAAAAGAAAAGAAACCTAATGCACCATTAAATATACATACACTTCATATACTCTTAGTAAACCCTACTATATTTTCAAGGGTTTTAAGTTCATGTCATAAATTTTGTTAACTAAAATTGATTTCAACTATGATCAAGAGGTGACCAATGTGATGTAAAATGTTGTTTCATGGATGAGGAATAATAGTAAAATTCATCCAATTGAAAGAATGAAAAAACAAATAATTTGAGTTTTTTTCAACAATAAGCACAAAAAAAAAATCTTCACATTTATTTTGTCAAAGAACTTTGTGCGTGTGTGTTTTTTTTTCAAAGAACATGGAGTCCAAGTAAGAACAAAGGTTTTCAAGGGGTTATGTTCTATGATAACAAAGGTTTTTTTTACAGGTGTGGAGAGGTTTTGCATGTTCATTTTTTTGTCTTTTGGGGGTGTCTCTCTTCTTTTTGGCAAGGAGGAAGGAATTTTTAATTTGTGTGCTTTTTAAAAAGGTGCGTGTATATATATATTTAAAACATTTCTGAAAGGTTGCTGTTGAGCATTGTGTGTTGCTTGGAGCAGGTGAGAGAGAGGGGTTGATAAAACAATGAGAAAAAGTGTTGTCAATCTCTCATGCTAAGTTTTGATGTCGGTCCCTTGATGGGCGACTTTAAGGATACATGAAGATGCAACGTGACGCTTGAAATGACAAAGCAAAGCCAGACGGCACCCAAAGATGGGGATGATTATAAAGATAACTTTAATATGTGAAAACCTTTATTCACAAAGGTCACCAATCCAATCATCAATTGGCCAGCCAATAGTGGGTCATGGGCCTATCTAGAATTGTGTCCTTGTTGCTTTGGAGATTGAGTTTGAAGTGGTGGCACATATATCCCCAGACTTGTGACCTTGTTGCATCCAGGACAACTTGTTGGAATTCTTTAGTGCTTGTCCTCTTTAGTGATGTCCCTACTTGAGGATAGTGCTTGGGTATAGTGAAACATTGAAGTGCAAGGGTTGCTGTTGACCTACAATTGTTATCCTTTGGTAAAAGGTGGGTGGGCATGTGCTCTGAGCACAATGGATGATTGTTTGTGGCTTGGGCAACCTTTATGGTTGAAAGTTAGTTGGCATATTACCAGAATACACTTGTAACTAGCCTGGTGAGGCATTAATTAATTATTTTTTGAAACTGCCAAATTTATTGAAAAATATGTGGATGCCATGCCAGAAATCTGAATGAAGCTCTGAAGTACAATAGCTTGATCAATTAGGATAATGTTGAATTGTAAATTATTATTATTTTAACTGCTGAACATAACTGACAAATTTTTTAAAAAAAAAATTGTTAGGCATATTACCACCTAACCAGCCAAGATACTATGGTAACAATTACATGGGTAGTTGTTCTGTTTCTGTGTTTTTTGGGGGGTTGTTGTGGGGGACTGAGAAAACCCTGATTACAGTACCAAGTTGTGAGATAAATCAGTAACAATCAGATTGTCCTAAGTCTGCAATTGACAACAGACACTCCAGTGGGCTTCTGCTTCAACTTAGAGCATCCCCACCAGTGCTGAGTATGTAACTCTGCAAAAATATTTCTTACATCCAAGTTTAGTTATTTACTTTTTTGCAACCCCACCCATAAGACTGAAATAGGGAGTGCAAACAGGTTGGAACTACTAATAGCAAACCACCTGAAAAACAAGTCTCAGGAGTCAGATCATATTTATTACATTCTTCTCTAGCAGATGCTTTGCTACACTTTTTACCAGCGTCAGCAAACTGAGCAAATATGCAGGAGAAAAACCATTTTCATGAGCCAAACCCGCATATGTTGACTTTTCTTCATCCGATTTTAATGTGCAGGGTCACTTACTGAGAACCGGTGGGGATGCTCTTAAGGAGAATTGCATTGTACGTATCTAAGTGACGTGAAGCACTGGAGTCACATGAGATTACCCTGTGCAACAATTGTTTCCTTTCATCTTTGTGCACCCTAAGCCCACCAGACTTGAGCAACAATTGCAGTGCTTATCACCTTAGGCATATCATTGTCCTTTCCCAATTGCCAAGTTCTTTTAAAAAAAGTGATGTCCATATGATACCATATTGAACAAATCTTTGTGGGCCAAGTGGGTCTTTTGTCTCTTTGGACAACTTCCAAACTTATCTTGAACTTTAACTTTCCTCTATAGGTAGCATATGAGTTCAAGGATGCTTCCCAAAGTTCTTTTCTTATTTATTTATTTTTCCCTTTTGCAACAAGCTACTTTGATTGGCCCCTCATGACAAAACTTCTGAAACTTTGGGCAAAAGTTATGGGATAAAGTGTGGTGCTATTGGAAACATTTTGAAAAACATGTTGAGAAATTGAAAACCTTTTGAAAATAAAAAGTGGGAACATCTTCAGAATGAAATTGGGGAAAACTTGTTGAGAACACATTGGGAACATAAAAAATCAAAACGTTTCTCCCTCGCCCCCAAAACAAAGCTGGGCCTCTTGGGTGCATACAACATGACCTCATTGGCTTAGTTAGTAAAATTTCTAACACTAAGCTCATAATCTTTCCCTTATGCTGTCTCTTGTTCACACAAAATATTCTAGGTTCCATTGCACTACATGAATGCCACTAGGAACTCTTCACTCCCAAGTGAAATCATCCCTCAAAAGGTGTGTATTTGGTTCCATCATGGTCGTTTCCATCTCCCCTCCCCAAATTCTGACCTAAAGAGAAACCAAACTCCTAAAGTGGTGGCATGAAAAAGGACAGTTACATAATGGATTCCTTTTGTGACCACATTTTGGGAACACTTTAAAGTGGGGGACCATTTATTGGTCAATACAAGTAGCTTGGGACACCCAAAAATTCATGCACTCATCATAAACTTGCTTTTTAATTTTTAAAAATGTATATGCATTTTAATAGCATTTTAATAATGTGTTCAAGGTTAAGTGCTAATAAAATGTTGATATAATCATCGCTATTAGTTTGTGATGACATTATATCACATTGTGATGATTGATCAACATTTCATTAGCATTTAATTTTGAATACATTGTTAAAATGTTGTAAAAGCACATATACATAGGAGGGACAAGTTTGTGATGCTCCTTGAGTGGGGATGTGATTATTTTTGTGCTTGGATAGGAACAAAGGCTGTTGGGGTGGGGGCACAAATTCTTGTTGAATCATTTTACGAGGTTCACATTAATGTTGGTTAATTGTTTTTTTTTAATAACCAGTTAGGTAGGTTATTTTTTCATTTAAATTTTTGGATCACATATCTCAGTATATATATTTTGAAAAAGGATTTGTAATTTGTTCGTTGTCAATTTCACTATCAATTTAATGCCCTCAATTATCAATTTTTTTGATTTTTTTTGATAATAATTGCATGTTATGAAAATGGGTCCTTCCTCAAATACCCACATTGAGAATCACTTGTTATATGTCAAAGTAGGCTAAGTTATAGGGTTATTTTTCATTTTATTTTCAAATCTTTATTTTTTTTTGTTTTATTTTATTTTTCCTATGGGAAACATTACATAGGAATTTCAAAATGGAGTCTCCCATTGGGAGGTGCCTAATGGGAATCTCCCATCAACAATCACCTAACAGTTTATTAATAACCAAGTTGTCATTTGAATGTTTTTTCAATAATTGGCCAATAGTGGTTCACACAATGGGGGTGATGGGTACATTTTTGGAGCAAAATGGAACTTGTACTTACCCACCAATTAAGGACTGTTTTAACAATTGAACTTGTAATTTGATGTAGTTAAACTATTACTTATGTAATTATTTAATAGGTAAGTTTGATGATTTATTTGTTAATAAGATTCATAATTTAATTATGATTTGGTCATAATGTTTGACTTTCACAAATTTATGTGGAAAATCATATGATAAATTTTTGGCACATTAAGGTGCATTGATTTTCACATGATAATTTATGTGAAAGTCATGTAAAAAGTCTTTGCACTTTAAGCATGTGAAATCACATGGGGAATCATGTGATGTGTAAACTTTATGAATTTTTTTGTTTAATTATCTTTTGATTAGTATATAAATGAGTGTTTGTGACATTTGGAAACACCTTCATTTGATAGAATTAAGTTATTGTATGAATATAAAGTTTCATGGAATAAAATTGTGAAAGGAATTAATATTTTAATTTTTGAAAGGTTTTGGTGTAGTTTATTTGAAGTCCATGATAAGAGAATGATGTAACATAATAGTTATACATAGACTAACGCACTCCCAACTTGTAGGTCCAATTATGTAAAATTGCGGAAAGTTGGGACTTGGGGGTTGCTCCCGACTTCTAGCACTAAAAGGGGGTAAAAGGGCGTGCTAGAAGTCCCGGGATTAGACTAGGACAAGGGACTAGATTATCAAGCTTGAATCTGCATCCAAAAACCAACCACAAAGGGTTAGTTAACATTCAGAAACACCCTTGGGTGTTGGGACAAGCCACGGGCATTTTGACACATAAGACTCACCACGGCTGGGACTCGGGGGAAGCCACCACCTTCCCCCATATAATATTCTCTGTAGCTCTCTGCCGAGGCTACATCCGAATGACACTTTTTCCCAGGACTCCCAAGGAGGAGTCCCGAAACTGTCCCGGGTTGGAGTCTCGGGACTTTGGACGCTCATAACTCCTCGCCCCAAACTCGGATCGGGACAAGGTTTGAACCAAAGTTGTAGCTCTCCTTGAGAGCTTTCCAACGTCATGTCGCACTCCTTCAGGTGATGTCGGGAAGAGGTCGATTCCTGACTTTTAGTGGTCCTTTTTTTGCCCATAACTTGGGCTGTAGGTGTCCAAATGGCACATGCGAGGTCATTTTGGGCATCTACACTTCAAGACCTTTTCATTGATATAAAGAACACCTCAATGCAAGGTGTTTCGACCTTTGAACTCGAGCTCTAAATTTTCGGGAGTCGCGAAGGATTCCAACTTCCCACTTTTGGGAGTGTGAGTTTCATTTTCACACTTATCCCAAAGTGGGGTTACGACATAAACAATAGAAAGGTGAGAAAATGTTTATGCAAGCAAAAACATAGATTTTCATAATTATGTAATAAACATACATAGTTTCGATTTTGAACCCGCTTATGATTTACAAATCTATTTATATACAAATCAAGGCATTACATAACAATAACATGCTTGTGAATGAAATTTATATGATACAAATTTTAAAAATTCAAATATAACATTCATAATAAATTTGTTACATTTTACACAACTTTACACCAATGTTTGTTTCTGAAAAAAAATTGCATTGTTATAAATTTGTTTTGAAATTTTTTTTGGGTCACAATATTTTCCTTTGTTTTTTTTATAAAGAAAATATTTTGAGTCAATTTTGTTAGATGTTTATTCTTGGCAAGTGTAGGTAGCTAAAATATTTTTTCACTAAGTCCAATAAGAGGTTGTCATTTATTGTTAAATCTTTCTTGAGATGCTCCTATTGATGTTCAAAAAATTGTTAAATTTAAAATAAATAAATTATTAAATTAAAAAAAAACTTTACGCATGTAAAATGGTGTAAATATTTATTTACAACCATTGGTTTACAAGCATTTAACAAATAGGTATACAAGTTATGTTGCACCCTTCAACACAAACCAATAGCACATGATTTTGTTTGATATTGAAAACCAATTTCATACATTTGAACATCCAAGGAATTAAAAATTGGGATAGATTTCTACAAACTAGCATTCCAATACTTCTCTTTGTTTGTGAAGGACAAATTCCAAAATTCCTGTTGTTTAGAGCTATTATGATAATCACGAGGCTGACCATTTCCACAAGTTCAATTCCACCCCAACCAGAGCAACCTTGGTTTTTTGTTTTAATATTTCCATCCTCCTTGAATGTCTTGGGGAAGGAACTTGGGAACTTGGGGAACTTGATAGGAACACTATGGGAACACATTGGCAACAAAGGAAAAAAACCAAAAAATCTCACCCCACCCCACCCCCTCCCCAAAAAGAAAAAAATTCGACTCTTTGTGAGTGCATGCTAACCTTTCTCATTGGCTGCATGAAATTGGTTTTTTGAAAATACTTTATTTATTTAAAAGAAAAATTGTATTCTTTTCTTTGTCCTCCACTTGATTTAAAAATTATTTTCTAGCCATTGACTATTTTTGTGCCTTCATTACTGGCCGTTCAGCCGTTTTTTATTTATTTATTTGCTTTTAGTTGATATGTGGGAGTGCATTGGTTGTTAGCTTTTTTTGTTTTGTTTTGTTTTGTTTGTTTGTTTGCTGGGGGTATTTATATTGGGGGCGAGGGTGGGGACACATTACGGAGAGCGGTGTTCTTCAAATAAGCCCTTGCCCAAGGTGGAGCCAGGGGGTGCTTATTTGGGGACCACCCCTCTCTAAGGGTGTCCCCCCTGCCCCCTCCCCTTTCCTTATCTTCCCTTATGGTTTGGAAAAGGGTCCTTATTATTTATGTGAGATCTCAAAATGGTGCCCTTTCATGTTGAGTTCATCATCATAAGCTTGAAACATGTATGCTATTAAATTATTTTTTCATAGTAATGTAAATGGTAAGGGAAATGAGTGAGGGAGTTAGGCTTGGAAGAGGTAGGTTTGGATGGCACACATACATAAACATCATTTATTTCTATATAATAATAATAATAATACCCAACATATATAATGAGATAAAAGAACAAAATGAAGTAGACTTGTTATAAGCTGATTTTTACAAGGCCACTAAGAAATTGGAGGTCATGATAGATTTACATGCTTGATAAGTGTAAATAATAATTCACTTACAAGGTTTTACATGGCTTGAATTGGATTTACACAATTAAATTATAATTATTTGTCCAAGGTGCCAAGAAGTTTGCTACTTACATTTACACACACAAAGGGTATGTCTAAAATCATGTACATGCCTAACAATGGTCTTGCTATTGAGTCCAAAATTGATTTAGTTGGTATGAGGTAGGTATATATCAGAAATTAAAATTGGTATAAAAATAATACACGGTTGATATTACCTTAGATTTCTACTAGATTGGTATTGATATAAGGTTAATATTTTCATAGCTCATATGAGACTGGAAGGTCCTTGTTCCTAGTGTTGTTCCATTCTTGGTTTCAAGTGGGATCTTTGGTCCTAGTTCTATAAAAGAAAAATTGGACGAAATTTTTGGTCCAATATGGGTCTTGAGACTGGTTTTTTGGATTTCTAAAACCTTTGGCTTTTTTTAATTTTACAAAGAATTTAGAGCAAGTATCATTTTCATCACACAATTAAACAATTTTTTTAGTATATTAATTTGTTAAATTATTGCACACAGTTCAAAATATAGATTTTGTAATATTAATCAAATATAACTAATAAAATGAAATAACTTGCTTAAAATGTAAAGTCAAGCTTATAAATATTTTAAAGTACTTACGTATATAAATAATTCAAACTTGTTAAAACGAGGACAACACTTTTGGCTTACTTAGTTTTTAATTCAATTTTGGACAACAATTTCAACAAAAACTCGAAACCTTCAGTTCTATAACCCTAAAACTTGAACCTGAACAGACCTAAAATCCCAAAAACTTGACAACCAAGGAGAAGTCTATTAGGACACTAACTCTGGATTATTTGATCTAAACTGCAATGCCCTAGTGCCAGGGCATTGCCCCCCCCCCCCCCCCCCCCCACTAGGCGGAAGAGGGGGGGGGCAGGGCACCCGAAGCACCCACAGTATACAGGAAGGGGGGGGGGGGGAGAGAGGAGAAAAAAAAAGAACCCTTTG